>Ga0315293_10002509_pt1 | contig 17629 bp, 12 predicted proteins | sample YL17G13_20_MG_FD_203071 | JGI IMG/M metagenome (GOLD analysis project Ga0315293, IMG submission 203071) | Sediment microbial communities from Yellowstone Lake, YNP, Wyoming, USA - YL17G13_20 | ecosystem: Environmental > Aquatic > Freshwater > Lake > Sediment | place: USA: Wyoming | collected...
TAGAAAATCGAAAGTATATTAGTATGTGCGTATATGCGTATATACTAATGTCGTGATTTAATAATCAGGGTTTTAAGAAGCGTGGTTTTTTTAATGGAGGGATTTGAGAATTGGGAGTGGATTAGTTAATTAGCAAATTAGAGAATTGGTGAATTGGAATTGGGTCCCCTGTTCTTAGCCAGAGGAGCATCGCTCAGAGATCTGCGCTACGCTACGAGTTATTTGTTGAATCCGCCTTTGCTGAAGCTACGGCGGACAAGAGTTGGGCGAGCTCGTAGTTTTTTAGACGCGGATTTATTTCGTATTGTGTGATGCCCTTCGACTTGGCTCAGGGTAAACTGTATATCGTATGTCGTCAGAAGAATCCGCCAGAGGCGGATGAATTTTTTAGACGCGGATTGCGCGGATTAGGTTGGGGTGGAATTACTTGATTGGCCAGCCGGCGTGGACGGCGATTACCTCGTCAATCTGTTTTACTATGCCCTTCCACAACGGCGATTTCGGCGGCCGTCAGGCCGTAAAGTTTGTAAACCATCTGGTCAATTTGTTCTTCTAATTTTTTAACCGCGGATTACGCTGATTTTTTAGGCAAAAAGAAGTTTTGACAAAAAGACTCGGCCGGTAGAAAATGGGGAAAATTAGCAGAGAGAAAATGGCAAAAACTAAGGCCGACAGAGCAAGAGTTTAAAGAGGACAAATAATATCCCGGATAAAGGAGCAATTGCAAGAATAGATGATAACAGAAGATCACAGGTTCACGGGTGCAGAGGATTAGACAGAAACTTGGGGCCGTTAAAGTGAATCATGTGGTCAGGGACACCGCTTATCCAGACCTCAGTTTCCCATGTGATGTCTGTGGTGTGGGTTTTGAACTCCTTGAAATCAGGAAATACGCTGATATAGATACGTGTGGCAGGAACGTTGGAGAGCATTTTCTCGAGTTCGTAATGGCGTTTTGGAGACACTGGACCGTGTGAAGTAACGGCTTCTATCAAGAATAGTCGTTTTGTCTCCTCTTGGTATAAAACTACATCCGGCAACTTGTTATGCTCATCAGCGGGGATTTGGAGTTTTCTAACCAGTGTTTCGTCGAGATAGAGCATTTTTCTGGCAGTGTCGCCTATATATACAGGGAGAGCCCCTGGTGCGAAACGAGGCGCGAATTGCTCAACAACCGCGCATTGCAACTGATTGTGCGAACCAGGCGAGAGGGTCAATGACTTTCCGGCAGGAAGCCGAATGGGTACCATCTTAGCAGTTCGCTCTTTCCTATAAATGGCCGACAAAGTGGTTCTGCCTGCAAGGTAAAAGTCGAGATTGCTAGGCCAAGCGGGAGTTGCAAACGAGCGTATTAGATCAACAACCTCTTTCGTGAGCGCATAGTGAGTTCTTGGACTGTTGGTAGGTAGGGTAGAGTCGTCAGGGTTTTGCTGGATAATCCCTGCCTGTTCGAATTGATGAATAACTTGTCGTCGTATTGTCTCCCGTGTGTTTTCCGCATATTGACGACGATAGTACTGGGCAATAAATGAGAGAATATCGTGGATGCGGAGTCGTGGCGTCTGTGCATCAGACCACTGGGTGCGCTTGCCAATAGCAGCAAGCGCAAGGAAGGTGAGACCAGATATCTCATTACATTGGGCACGAGGCAAACCGAGAGAACAGAGTATTGTTTGGGCTTGTTTTAGGCGTGACACTTTTGGAACTCCTGCAGGGCGTGCTTCTTTTTTGTATAGTGCCGAACTAAATCTATGACAGTGTTGTCGATATTATCGAGTGTTGGGAAAGAGTGGATGCGATATAATTTTCTCCCAAGCTCGCGGATCATATCGATAGGTGGCAAAGGAATAGCCCTAAGTTCAATGGCACCGACCTGTGTGTTGCCGTTACAGATTCGAAAATATCTATCGATGAGAGTGCTGTTGAGAAGAGCGGCCAAACCTTGGGCTTCATCGGGGGGCAGATCACTATGGGGATTGTAAATGTAGTTGAGGTGGTTTTCGATGCCTATGAATTCAAAGTCAAGTTGACCACGGAAAAGCGGCGCAGCTATAAGGCGCCTTTTTTCTTCCTTTGTGCTGAAACGACGGAGCAGAACCATTGTTTTATTGGCCACTAAAAGGCGTTTCGCTCTGGTATTGGTATCATTTAGTATGAACTGGTTGGCCGAATCGCGATTATTGTGACCATTCGATGGCCAAGTAACCCTCATAGGATGGACATTGCACATCCATAAGAGCGGGACGTAGTAATCCGGCTCTGTGTTACTTTGTGTTCGCATAAATTTTTCGGCCCTGAAAGGAACAACCGGACCAGTAGAGATCTGAATATCGTAATCGGCCAGTTTGGCTGTCCAAGAGTCCACAATCTCAATCACCAAATCATCCGTTTCGTCGAGAGGAAGCCGAAGGATAGTATCATTCCCATTGCAGTAGAGTGCATATTGCAGCGGGATTATATTCTCGCGAGGAGAGTCCAGATTATCTGAGTTCACAGAATGAGAAACAACGATGCGGTCATGGGATTTATTTTTTGTAGCTTGAATTATTACATTCTCTTGCAAGACCGATTGGTCGGAGAAGAGGTCTTTTCTGGATTCAAAGAGATGTACCCTAACAGGTTGTAGATTTGTGAAAAAGAACTCACGAAATGCTTTGAAGTAGTGGCCGGATGTGAAACTTCTTGGCGTAATGTATACCAAGGAACCAGTTGTTTTGACCAACAGTACAGATGCAGCCATGAAAAGTGCGTAGATATTTGGCTGGCCATGGACGACTTCACAGAAAGAAATTGAACGAGGGTCATCAGCGGGTATTTTCAGGTATGGTGGATTAGAGATGATGGTGTCGTAAGGGCGGAAGTTTGATTTTACGGACAACTGACGTGCTGACAATACAAAATCGGTGTTGAGAACATCGAATGTTAGTTTTACACCGCGATCTTGTGCCCATTGTGATGCGTGGAGTAAGGACCTGTAGAGAAGTTTGACCAAAGCGGGGTCGATTTCGTATGCGTCGATGTGAATCCTTTTGGTAAGGAATTTGCTGACGAGGTTTTCGCAAACAGCAGAAGCAAGTATGCCCGTACCAGCACCAGGGTCGAGTATCCTCGATATATTAGACGTGGTAGAAACGGCCAATTTAGCCATGAAGCAGGCAACTTCCGGAGGCGTAAAATATTGGCTATTTCCCTTAAGATGATCCTCAGGAGTAGAGGTTAGATATTGAGTTGCGAGGTGGTGGGCATAAAGCGTGGGCGGCAAATTGCGCTCAAACAGATGAGTCGTTTTGACACGGGTTGTTGGTGTAACAAAGTAATTGTGCTCGTCAACGCGATAAATAGTTACCATATCCCCTGGCGAAAGACGGTGTTGTCGAATAAAGGCCTTAAACCATTTTCGATCCCTGAACATCCATCGCGGTCGTTGAGAATGTTTATCTCGAGGTATGTCTGTAAGGATGGGGTCCGGAAACCCATCGGCTTTCAAAGCGATCTGAGCATGGATACCTTCCTCCCTCGACGCTGGACCGAAGATGTTCTTAGGAAAGAAATCCTCGCCGCAGGGGTGTATGTTCAGGTTGCCATATCTGTGTGCTGCTGATGTTAGTTGGATTGTGCGTGATTCCATTTGGTATAAGGCTCCTTTCAAAATGTGATTATAACGATTATACGGGAAGTCAGCAACAAGGTTTGCGGTGAAATTTTTGGGGGATTTTCAACCAATACTATTTGGCATTGCAGGCAATTTTTCTGCCATTTTGCTATTCCCCGGTATTCTACAGATACAAGTTCGCATAGATAATACCGCTGAAACCGGATATTAGCAACCAGATTTCAGATGACAAGTTCAGGACAGGTTTCGATTTGGACCCCAGATGAAGGCATTCTGGGATGAGTAACCCCGCCATCCGCCACACGACAGGCGAGAGTGGCGGGGCTAAATACGCCGCCCGTTCGACTGCGCTCAGGGTAAACTATCGGGCCTCGCAGCGACGTTGCGTCGCCGTGCCGGCGACGGCTAAACGAGAAGGAAGCCGCGATAAAAATAAACCCCCAACGTAAAGTTGGGGGCTAACCGCTTTTGGCAGCGGTGCTGCCAAAAAACATTGGTACTATCGGCGGATTTCATCTACTATATCCGGAACTTGTGGCTTTGTCGCGGCAGCCTATAATTACATAAAGACAGCGTATATGGGCGAAAATAATCTAAAAACCGCAGTGCTCGGCCTCGATGACAACGGCCAACTCCTGCTCGAAGCAGCGAGCAAAATCGGCTACTTTGAGATTGCGGCTGTCGCCGACACAGACACAAACCTCGCCGAATCGGTAGCCGACAAGTACAAATGTGCCCCATACGACGATTACCGTCAGCTCATAATACAGAACCAGTTCGATTGCCTGTTGGTTGCAGCCGGCCTGCACAGCTGCGACAGGCACGTCAAAACGGCAATGAAAAAGAAGTTCAATGTACTGAAGCTGCCTCCGCCGGCCCGGAACTTCGAAGAAGCAGCCGAATTTGTCCAGCTTGCTGAAAATGAAAACATAAAATTCGCTGTCGCCAACATAAGCCAATTCGCCCGGAGCTTTATCGCCTTGCGGGAGTTCCTGCAACAGGGCCGAATCGAACAAGCCTTTCTGATAAGCGCTGTTTGCACTGTCGGCGACAGGCCGCATCCCGCTTGGCAGAGCGACCCAAAACTATCCGGCGGCGGCGTGCTCCTACGGGACTGCTATGAGTTAATCAATCAGATAATATCAATCTTCGGCATCCCTCAGCAGGTTTATGCCCTAAACACCAACACCGCCGGCGACAAACAACAGCGACTTTACCTTACAGAGGACACCGCCGTCTTAGCAATGAAATTCACCGACTCCACCTTCGGAAATCTAATTGCCAGCAGGGCCTTCGGTCCGGAACAGAAATATCTGAAAGTTTATGGAAAAGATAAAATTTTAACGACCGACAGCACCCACTTTACCATCAGTGATTCCCACGACAACGTCATTGAGCAATCCGAATACGATGACAACCTGTTTATCCTGATGACAAAATCTCTGGAAAACTTCGCTCTGAGTATACTATCACCCGACAAAAACAAGCTCTGCAGCAGCGGCAGAGACAATCTAAGAGATATGGCTGTTATCGAGTCAGCATATCTATCTGCCCGCACCGGCTTTCCTGAGGAACCCGCCAGGATTCTGCAAAGAGTACTCTGACAGACCACAATGCCAAAAAAACACATAGTCAATTTGCACTTGAAAAAGACGTTTGACAAACAACATAACAATTGGTACGGTACCAAATACAAAATATTGGTGTGGTTTTTTAACAATTTTGGAGGCCTTAGATATGGAAGATAGTACGAAAAAGTCGGTTATGATTGTCGTCATTGTGGTCTGTTTGGTTGCTGCCGCCGCGGTAACCTATATGAGCAGGTCGCGGGGCGGCGGAGGCACCAGCAGCCCCTTAGTCAGCAACACTGTCTGGATGAAGTGCACCAATCCGGACTGCAATGCCGAGTATGAAGTGAGTTGGAAAGAGTACCAGGCGAAAGAAAGGAGCACACCGTACACCATGATGGGGTCTATGGCGATTCGCTGCGACAAGTGCGGCAAAAACTCCGTTTACCGGGCTGAAAAATGTGAAAAGTGCGGATTGGTCTTCGTGAAAAAACCAGCTCCCCCTGGTTTCACCTATGTATGCCCCGGATGTGGTTATAAAAAACCAGAAGCAGCAGGGGAAAAAGGCCGCGGTGAATAAAACGCTGCGGTGTAACACAACCGGTTAAAATAAAGGGTCTCGGAAAACAACTTTCTGGGGACGTGGTGTAACGGGAGCACACCGCAATCGCATTGCGGGAATAAGGGTTCGATTCCCTTCGTCTCCAGTTAGTCCCATATCAACGCCGGACGTTCGCTGCAAAGAATTACAGAAGGTGAAGGTCAGAAGACACCCCTTTGACTCGCGCTGAATAATCGGGGGTAAAAAACCCTTCAAATCGCCCCTTTAGACTATAAATCAAAGAAGAGAGGCGGTTTTTTCTTTAAAATCGGCTCAAAATCTGCTATAATGCGGTGTTCTGGGGAATTTCTGTCTGTAGTCAGAGGGTGATGTGCGAAGGTACATCTATAAAGCAGTATTTTTCATAATCGCCGGCACAGCTTTGTGTCCGCATACACTTATGCCCAAAGCGCATGGCTTGGCAGAATCGACAGGACCAGACGGCTCAAATGCCAAAGCTGTGCACGAACTCGGCGAAACTGGCGAGGACATTAACGTCGGCCTGATTGGCATAAGCAATATCCTTACAACACACGAGGCTTTCAAGAATGTCAATGGGCAAAGCCGGGCATTCAACCATGATTTCACCGGCGACGGTATATCCATCTCCTCCCACGATACCTGGATGGCAGGAATCGCCGCAAGCGATGGGGGTCTTTATCATCCAAACGATATAGGAGTTGCACCGGGTGTTGACATCCACAGTGCGAGAGTCGTCGACAACAACGGGGTGCTTTCGAGCACTTATCTGACAAATACACTCGATGGACCTAATGGACTCATCACTAAGTACAACTGCCGCGTCATAATGACCGGTTTTATGGTTAGCGGCATAGACCCAAACGGACAAAGCTACTGGACGAAGATGTACGATTACTACGCATACAAGTACGATGTGGTTTTTGCCAATGCCTCCGGCAAAGACTATACCCACCCAGTCGTATTCGGCGACGCTTATAACGGCATAACAACAGGAGGACTCGTGGTAACCGACCCCGATGTCTATTTGAAAGTTGGAACCAACAGCAACAGCGGCCCAACTGTGGACGGCAGACGAAAGCCCGACCTCGCTGCTCCCTCACAAAACCAGACAATGCCAAGCGGCGGCGGTGATACCAGCTGGTACGAATGGACAACGCCCGACGGCGCCACAAGCCTCTCCACACCTCACAGCGCTGGAGTAGCTGCGCTTCTACTGGGGCTGGCTGACGACAGCAATGACCCCAACGATGGACACAATGAAGTCATAAGAGCCGTCATTGTCAATTCAACGTTTCCGAACATTAAAGACGAATTCGGTAATCCGACCAATCCGGCGGACCCCAATAAAACCTGGGATCCAAATCGCGGCTACGGCAGGATTGACGCGTTAAGAGCATATGAATTACTCGATTCAAATCAGGTCCTCCCCGATGTCAATATCACAGAGGAAAAAGGCTGGGCATACGCCACTATGACCAACAGCTTCGAAGAAGATTCTTATCGAATTTACGGCGAAAAAAACGAACGTCTTGTTCTGACGGTAACATGGAACCGACTTATAGACAGCAATTACGCCGAGGAAACCCCGAAATTCAACCTCAACCTGACAATCAAAGACCCCAACGACCAAACCATATTCAGCGAAACGGATGCCAATAACAATCTGGAAAAGGTCGATTTACTCTTGCCCAGCGACGGCATGTACAAAGTTGTCCTGAAAAACACAACTGATAAGAAGCCCCGAAGCTACGCCCTTGCCTTTGAACGGTTTGTGCCGATTCCCGGCGACTTCGAGCCAATAGATTACATAGTCGATTATAATGACATGGCGACATTCTCAGAACAATGGCTATGGACTGGGGAAAACCTCCAGGCTGATTTATTTGATGACGATAGCAACATTGTAAATCTGCCCGATTTTGCTGAATTCGCCAGTCACTGGCTGGAGACCGACGGCCGCTACTACCAAGACCAGTAGAAATTTATCATTTACTATTTACTATTTATTCATTGCTTCGACTACTTTGACTCCTCCCAGTATAAATTCACTCTGAACAAATATTCACCCTTTGGCAGCGGCCGGTCGCTTACACTGCCGGCTCTGTTTCTGTGTGACATCGGCGCTTCGATGAGGTGTATAAAGCCGGAACCAAACAAGCTACTTCGGCACAAGTAATAATACCAATCGTCTGTGCGCCATTTTGCCTGGGCTTTCAACCTTTGCTATGTCTGCCAGCGATTCAGTAATACGGTTGAGTATTTCGTAACCCCTATCCTGGTGCAACATTTGACGGCCCCGGAAAACAACTGTGAATTGCACCTTGTGACCTTTTCCGATGAATCCGCGGGCGTGATTGAGCTTTACATCCAGGTCATGCGGGTCAATTTCAGGCGTGAGCCTGATTTCCTTTAAGCCGGCATGGTGGTGGCTTTTCTTATGCGACTCGCGAATCCTGCGTTTTTGCTGATACAGCCACTTGCCATAATCCATTATGCGGCAAACAGGCGGCTCACTCGTCGGAGCAACCTCCACAAGGTCCAAACCTGCTTCGCGGGCAAGATTGAGCGCCTCTGTCTTATTTACAACCCCTACCTGAGTATTGGATTCATCAATCAGCCGAACCAACCCGGCTCGAATCTTTTCATTTATCCTTAAACCTTTTTTGTCGATTGGACACCACCTTACCTTTCTAATTGATTATTTATTATTTTCTATTGTCGATTTCTAAAACGCCAAATCTATTTCCTTACTGACAATTTTCCGCTTCACAACTCTTAAAAAATCGTCAATCGCTACTGTTTTATTTTCTTTTACTCGGCGGATTCTAACATTGACGGTATTTGACTGAGCCTCTTTGGGGCCAAGAACCAACATCAAAGGAACCTTTTCGCTGTGGGCTCTTGCGATTTTGGCGTTTACTTTTTCGTCGGACAAATCACAACCGCAGCGAAGCTGAGCGTCTTTTAGTTTCTTTTCAACCGCCAGTGCATAATCGTTGCTTTTCTCACTGATGGTAAGAATTCTGACCTGCTCCGGCGAAAGCCACAGCGGCAGGTCTCCGCCGTAGTGCTCTATAAGAATGCCGATGAAGCGTTCAAGAGAACCGAGAACCGCCCTGTGAATCATAACCGGAGTTTTCTCGGTGTTGTCCTTGTCGGTATAGACCAGGCCGAAACGAGCCGGCATCGAAAAATCCAACTGGATTGTGCCAAGCTGCCACGACCTCTGGAGGCAATCCGTTATATGAAAATCGATTTTGGGACCGTAAAATGCGCCGTCACCTTCGTTGATTTTGTAGTCAATCATTTTTTTCGCAAGAGCGCCTTTAAGCGCATTGGTAGAAACATCCCATATTTCGGCTGAACCTATGTGCTTTTCAGGCATAGTCGATAGCTCAATATGAAAATCGTCAAAGCCAAAGGCCCTGTACATTTCAAAAGTAAGCTCAATTACACCTATTATTTCAGACTCTATCTGCTCAGGCGTGCAAAAGATATGGGCGTCGTCCTGAGTGAACTGCCTTACCCTGAAAAGTCCGTGCATAACACCGCTGGCTTCGTGTCGATGCACAAGGCCAAGCTCGGCAACCCGCATCGGAAACTCACGATAGGAGTGCTGGCGAGAGTTATAAACGAGGCAGCCGCCGGGACAATTCATAGGCTTTATTGCATAGGGAGTACCATCAAAAGTAGTAAAGTACATATTCTCTTTATAATTGTCCCAATGGCCGCTTTTGTGCCATAAACTCTCGTTAAGAATGATGGGGGTTTTTATTTCTTCGTAGCCGTATTTCCTGTGCAGGCCTCTCCAGAAATCAACAATTTCATTCCAGATAATCATTCCTTTGGCGTGCATAAACGCAAAGCCAGGGCCGGCCTCGTTGAAACTGAATAAATCCAGCTGTCTGCCCAGAACCCTGTGGTCGCGTTTTTTTGCCTCCTCCAGTCTTTGCAGATAATCATCAAGCTCTTTCCTGCTCGGCCACGCAGTGCCGTAGACCCGCTGAAGCATCTTTTGTGTGGGGTCGCCGTGCCAATATGCGCCGGCTACAGACATAATCTTAAAGGCTGTAACTTTGCCGGTGCTGGGCAGATGCGGCCCACGGCACAAATCCTCGAAACCATCACCGTGAGAATAGAAACTAATGACATCGCTGTCGGTGCGATTTATATTGTCGGACTTATACTTGTCGGAAGCCAACTTCGCCAGGGCCTCTCGGCGGGTGAGCTGTCTGCGGATAAACGGTTTGTCGGCCTTGATGATTTGGCGCATTTTCTCTTCGACTCGTTCAAAATCAGTCGGTCGAATCGGCTCATCGAGGTCAATATCATAGTAGAATCCGTCTTCGACGGTTGGACCGTAGACCAGCTTTGCGGACGGCCAGATGCTGCATATTGCCTCGGCCATTATGTGCGCACAACTATGGCGCAATACCTCGAGCCCTTCTTTGTCCTTTAGCGTGATGATTTGAACAGAAGCTTCGCCGTTCAAAGGCGTAGATAAGTCCACCAACTGCCCGTTTACCTTCGCCGCGACGGCGGCCTTTGCCAGCGCCGGCCCTATCTGTTGAGCCAGCTGCGCTGCGGTTGTGCCGTCGGCAGTTTCCAATATGCTGCCATCGGGCAGTGTTATCTCGGCCATACATCCTTCCGCTACTATTAGTTCTCCATATCCTACCGCTAATATAGCCGTCCAATCGAGGTTGTCAAGTTATCCCTCAACCATACAGTTGAGAAATACGTAAGTATACGCTAAACGGTATCTGCCACATAGCAAATTGCTTACAATTCTCGTTAACTTTCGCATTCACAAAAGGTTGTGCAATTTTGACCCAGCCGCTTTTTGACTTGCAAATAACGGATAAATAGATTAACCTGAAATATTATGGCGTTTAATCTTTTGTATCTGCAGCGAGGATAGTTTTATGCAAATATCGGCCCTTATAAAGTTCCTTTCAGCCTTGCCCCGTCCAGAGCTATCGCCGCTGCAGGCGGTAACACTTCCTTTTAATCCGGTCAAACTCATATTGCTTATAGGATGGGTATACCTCTGCCTATATCTTGTTCAACGGGTCCAGTTCGGCTTGTTAGTGCCCAGGAACTATAAAGCCATAGCTAATCTGGCGACGCTCATCGCAGGGCCTGTAGTTTTAGGCGGACTGATAGTAATTGACTCAGTAAGGAAATCAGCCGCCAGCGGCCGAACTTTTGCCGAAACACTAAAGACACAGATAAAAATGCTAATAGAAATGATGAGGGCGGTACATTTTGCCAGGGCCAAAGAGGATTCTGCTATAATGCTGCTCGATTCCTCAGGCAGAAACATTCACGAAATATACAGCCACGGCAAAGGCGAAAGCCACGACAGCAAAATTCTCAACTTGACCAAGCGAGTCGTCTTTGACGCCCTTAGCGACGAAGCCAGCGATATACTTATCGACCCAAAGGATATTTCCACATACACAGTCAGGTTCAGGGTTGACGGAGTATTAAGAATAGTCGATGAGGTGAAAGCCAACACCTGCCAAGCTGTTATAAACAGCATCAAGGCTGTCTCCGGTATGGATATTTCCGAGAGACGAAGGCCTCAGGACGGCGCGTTTACGGCAAAAACAGCCGACGGCACCGCCTCATTCCGGGTGGCAAGCGCCGGTGCGGTCAGCGGCGAAAAGCTGTCGGTCAGGATATTGAACCGAAAAGCGGGAACATATACGCTGACAAACGTCGGATTTTCACAAAAGCAGCAGAAGATTATCGCAGAGGCAATAATTAAACCATCAGGGATGCTGCTTTTGTGCGGGCCTACCGGCAGCGGCAAGACCACCACCTTGTATGCCATGCTCAACGAAATCGATTTCTTTACCCGCAATGTCATCACGGTAGAAGACCCAATCGAATGTGTGCTGTCAAACTGCAGCCAAATTGAAATCAATCCCAAGGCAGATATTACCTTTGCAAATTCGCTCCGCAGTATCCTAAGACAGGACCCCGACGTTATCTGCGTGGGCGAGATACGCGATGACGAAACGGCAAGCATCGCTCTTCGGGCCTCCCAGACGGGCCATCTGGTTCTGGCCACGGTACACAGCAACAGCAATGCCTCAGCCCTCGTGCGACTGATGGATTTGGGGGTATCGACTTTGCTTATATCATCGGGAATAACGCTAATCCTTTCGCAGCGACTTCTTCGCAAACTCTGCGATAAGTGCAAGGTACGGGCGCAACTAACCCCAGGCCAAATCCACGAGTTCCAAAAACAACAAATAAACTATACAAACATTTTCCAGGCACAGGGCTGCGATGCGTGCTACGGAACAGGGTATCGGGGGAGAACAGCAATCTGTGATATCTGGCTGTTCGATGACAAACTAAAAGCCGCCGTAGCTAATAATGAATTGATAATAACCGAGATGCGAAAAGACGGTGACAAAAAAGGCAGATCAAGCCTGCAAAAAGAAGGATTAAAAAAGGTCGTCGACGGCATAACGAGCCTCGAAGAGCTAAAAAGAGTGGTAGGATAAAGATGGTGTTCTGGATAAGCATATTGGTCAGCGGGCTCTTTGCATGCTTTGCCATCAAAAAGGGCTTTTATGAGATGTGGACCCTCGGATTCAACATCATAATTTCCGTCTATTTAGCTGTTCTATTAGGCCCAGTGGTTTCAGGTATTATTCCCACGGGCGCTGCGGGGTATAAGACACTAACAGTATTAGCTACTGCGGTAGCGTGCTTTCTGATTTTGCACGGCATATCATACACGTTCATCACCGGCCAATTCATCATCCCATTCCCCAGAATAGTCGATTTAGTCGGAGCCGGCCTTCTTGGGTTTCTGGCAGGCTTTCTCGTCTGGAGCTTCGTCAGTCTCCTGATTATGACGACGCCAATCACAAAAAACACCTTTGTAAAAGAGATTGGTTTCGACACCGAGGTTCAACAGACCAACATTTCCTATGTATCCTGGTGGTGCAACACGGTCAACAAGATAGTATCTTCCGAGGATGGTAAGCGGACCACACAGCAAGCTATCGGCTGGCTTCTGAAAAGCAGCGAACCAAAAGCAGAGGGTCGTGTGGCTGGAACTTCTGAGCCGAACAAACCGGCTGAACCCAATGAATCAAAACCGAACACAATCGAAGAATAATAAGCAGAAGAGAAACTCTCCCGCCTGCGGATGGCTTTCGCCCGCCTGTTTTGGGCACAGATGGGCCAAATGATAATCAGCTCAGCCGGTGTGTAATCATAGGAACAACGTCAAAACCGTTAAAAATTCAACATAAAATGTTCGTTTCAGTAACATTTGAACACTATTATTCACAAAACTCCCCCAGCTTCGCTTGAACTGCCTTGGCCTTACCCCCATAATACCCACCTACAGCCAAATATGTTATGCTATCGTGTAATGTTGAACTCTGTCGGCACCGGGAAGTGTTGTGCAGGATTCCAAAACCCATGGAAAAATTGTTTAAGGGGAAAGTGTTATGAAAATGAAAAAAGGAGTTTCAGTAATCATTGTACTGTTGCTCAGCACGGCAGGTTTCGCCGGCCCACAGGAAAATAAGCCGGAGGTAAACAAGCCGGCAGAAATTAAACCGGCGGAAACTCAACCGGCGGAAAGAAAGTTAGGGCTCACCTATGATATAACTTACATGAGTAAGTATATGACCAAGGGCTTTGAATCTTATGGCCAACAAGGTGGTTTATTTAACTCCATTGATGTTGACCTCTACGGCACCGGCTTCGGCATAAATGTTACACACCGAAACGCCATCGGCAGCGGATATGTTGACAAGCAGCGGTTTGACTACACGCCGTATTACAAAACCAAGCTCTTTGAAGGTACGCCGTTCGCTATGAATACCGACATCAGCATGACATATAAGCATTATTACGGCTTAGCAAGAGATAAATCAAAAACCCTTTATGAGTGGATATTCGCCTTTTCATGGCCTAAAATTATGCCCGGCGGCCTTGTCCCATATTACATTGCGCATTACGAATACCCGGCGATGAGCGACTTTAAATACAGTTATATTACCGGCTGGGTCCATCGGTTCGGACTCAGTTACGACCTGAAAGTAACCGAGCTTCCAAACCCATTGCAATTGTCATCGGAAGTCGCCTACACGGATGGAATTGAAGGTGCTGCTCATGACTGGTCATACGCTACCTTTGGCATTTCCACAAAATTCAATCTCACCAAAAACCTCACCTTTGTCCCAGGAATTTATGAGCAGATAACAATGGATGACTCTGTCAGCAAAAGACATGATATAACGTATTGTAGATTAAGTATGAAGTATAAATTCTAAAAATACAGATAAGCTTCCGTCAAGTTAAGGAGTTAATTGCACATGAAGGAAAGCACTATGATGCCGGAAAATAAGGCTATTGATTCTCTTATGGTTGAGAAAAGAACCTTTCCTCCAGCGAAGAAAATGCGAGCCAATGCGTATATAAACAGCAAATCACAATATCAGAAAATGTGGGAACAGTCTATCAACGACCCCGACGCTTTCTGGCTCGAGCAGGCCAAAATTCTGACCTGGTTTAAGAAACCCACTAAAAGTCTCGAATATACCTGGGACACGAAGAGCCGCAAGATTGAGCACACCTGGTTCGCCGACGGCGAACTGAATGTTTCATATAACTGTCTGGACCGCCATCTCGGAACACCAACTGCGAAGAAAACTGCACTTGTTTGGCAAGGCGAGGTGGATGGCGCAGTCAGAAAATTTACATACGAACAGCTTCATAAGGAAGTCTGCAAATTTGCAAACGTGCTGAAGTCGAAAGGTATAAAGAAGCAAGACCGCGTGGCCATTTATCTGCCGATGGTCCCCGAACTTCCAATAGCGATGCTCGCGTGTGCCCGTATCGGTGCGATTCACTCGGTTGTTTTCGGCGGATTCAGCGCCGATTCGCTGCAGGGACGCATCAACGACTCTGAGTGCAAAATGCTTATCACTTCCAATGTCTCATTTCGCGGCGGCAAGCATATTATGCTCAAAATCACTGCTGATGAAGCATTAAAAAAGACACCGACGATAGAGAATGTCATCGTCGTTAAGACCGGCGACGACCCGTGCGATATGAAAGCAGGCAGAGACGTATGGTATCACGATGTGATGGCAAAGGCCGACAGCAAATGCGAACCGGAGCGTATGAAGGCGGAGGAGCCGTTATTCATTCTTTACACCTCCGGCTCGACCGGCAGGCCCAAGGGAGTTGTCCATACTGCAGGCGGGTACTTAGTGGAGGTTACTCTCAGTCACAAAGTCATTTTCAATATTCACGATGATGACATTTACTGGTGCACCGCCGACATCGGCTGGGTAACGGGCCACAGCTACATCGTCTATGGCCCGCTTGCAAACGGCGCAACATCCCTTATGTTTGAAGGGATTCCCACTTATCCCGACGGGGGACGGTTCTGGCAGATTTGCGATAAATTTGGCGTTACCGTTTTCTACACAGCACCAACGGCTATCCGCTCGCTAATGCGTCTTGGTGACGAGTGGCCTGCCAAATACAAGCTCAATACTCTGAGGGTCCTCGGAACGGTCGGCGAGCCGATAAATCCTGAAGCGTGGATATGGTATTACGAAAAAATCGGCCGTAACCGATGTCCGATTGTCGATACCTGGTGGCAAACTGAAACCGGCGGCATTCTAATCACGCCTCTGCCGGGTGCTCATACGTTAAAGCCCGGCAGTGCGAGCCGGCCTTTCTTTGGAGTTGACCCGATTATCCTTCGCGATGACGGAAGTCAATGCGGTGTGAACGAAGGCGGCAAACTCTGCATACGCAAGCCGTGGCCCGGGATGATGAGCACAATGTGGGGCGACCACGAAAGATTTATAGATACATACTTTACACTATTCGATAACGTTTACTTTACCGCTGATGGCTGCCGGGTCGATGAGGATGGCGATTACTGGCTGATGGGCAGAATCGACGATGTGGTCAATGTTTCCGGACACCGCATCGGCACCGCTGAGGTCGAAAGCGCCCTTGTCAGCCATCCTAAAGTTGCCGAAGCAGCGGTTACGCCAATGCCTCACGAAATCAAGGGACAATCACTTTACGCCTTCGTTACGCTTAAAGACGGCGTCCATGAAAGCGAGGAACTGAAAAAGGAACTCGTAATGCACGTCCGAAAAGAAATCGGGCCTATCGCAATGCCCGAAGTTATTCAGTTTGCTCCTGCGCTTCCGAAAACACGCTCAGGCAAGATTATGCGGCGAATCCTCCGTAAAATTGCCGAGGGCGATATTTCGAACCTTGGCGACATCACCACACTGGCCGACCCGAGCGTGGTCGAAGCTCTTGTGAAGGGTCGCGGCAAATAAGTCCCCCGCACCAATTGAACTGCCGAGTTTGTTTGGGACTCGAAATTTCGGTGATAGACGCTGTCGAACGGACAATTGGTGCGGGGTTCGGCCTGTTTCTTAATGAAGGGAGTTACTATGGAAAAGCAAATATCAGAGGACATAATAAAGGTAAAGGACACCACAGCTAACCCCGCGCCGCTTGGCTTGATGGGATTCGGTATGACAACGGTTCTGCTGAACCTGCATAATGCCGGCTTTTTTAAATTGGGAACAATGATTCTGGCGATGGGAATTTTCTATGGCGGCATCGCTCAAATCATCGCAGGCTTAATGGAGTGGAAGAAAAATAATACGTTCGGCACAACCGCATTTATCTCCTATGGCCTTTTCTGGCTCTCTTTGGTCTGGTTAATAGTCGCACCAAAAATCGGTCTGGGAGACGTCAACGAATCCTCTGCTATGGCGGCATATCTGTTTATGTGGGGTTTATTTACCGCTGTTATGTTCCTCGGCACGTTGAAGCTCAACAAGGCGCTGCAATTTGTATTTGGAACATTAGCTCTACTATTCTTCCTTCTGGCTGTCGGGGACTATACAGGCAGTACCACAATAAAACACATCGCAGGCTACGAAGGAATCATCTGCGGCCTTTCAGCAGTATATACGGGTCTGGCACAAGTGCTTAATGAAGTTTACGGCAAAACCGTAGCCCCCGTATGGCCTGTGAAATGAAGAGCAAACTTAAAGCTGAAAGCGAAAAGCTAAAAATTAAGGAATTCCACAATTTTTAACTTTGCATTTTACGTTTTAAGCTTCTTAAGAAGCCCGTGAATGGGAAATACGTTTGCCTTGACCGCCTCTACTGTTGCCTCTATTGCGGGTATTACTGCATCCCTCTGCTGACTACTCACAGCAAGTATTCTATCGCGTAATCCCCCCTGCCAATCTGTACTGCCGAGCATAACGCCGCCGAGAGCGTGGTTTTGACTATCGCTACTATCAGCACCACATAAAACACTCCAGGCAAGTGCCCAGGCCCTTACGGTATTTTCAATATTGTAACCGCCGCCACCTGTCATAAGAATGGGTTTTTCAAAACCCAATAAGTGCCTGATAACCTCAGCATAAACATTGTTGGTCAATCGCAAATTCGCCAGCGGGTCACCCACAAGGGCATCGGCACCAAGCTCAAAAACAATTACATCAGGCTTATATGCAGAGGCCAGTGGCGGTACAATCGCCTCAAATGCTTTCATATACGCCTGGTCATAAGTGCCAATTGGAAGAGGAACGTTTACACAATAGCCTTTTCCGGCCCCTGTTCCGATTTCGTCTGCGAACCCCGTTCCGGGAAACAACGTCCGTGGGTCCTGGTGAAACGATATTGTCATTACATCGCTGCGGTCATAGAATGCGTATGCAACACCATCGCCGTGATGAACATCCACGTCAAGATATAAGACTTTTTTTCCCGCCTCTGCAAGCACCGTACAGGCAAGAGCCACATCATTGATATAGCAAAAGCCGCTGG
>Ga0315293_10002512_pt1 | contig 17623 bp, 11 predicted proteins | sample YL17G13_20_MG_FD_203071 | JGI IMG/M metagenome (GOLD analysis project Ga0315293, IMG submission 203071) | Sediment microbial communities from Yellowstone Lake, YNP, Wyoming, USA - YL17G13_20 | ecosystem: Environmental > Aquatic > Freshwater > Lake > Sediment | place: USA: Wyoming | collected...
GTTCGGCATGTAGGCCTCCTCAGGACAGGTCGTTGATTCCTGGGTACTTGGCGATCTGCTCCTTCGCCAACTTCCAGGCCTGCTGGACAATCCAGGAGAGCGAACGGTCCTGTCGCGTTGCCTCCACTTGCATCTCCTCGAGCATGTCCTCGGGGAAGTACAGAGACTGCTTCCTCTTGTCAGTGCCTGCCATTTGCTACCTCGGTCGGATGATGACAGCTGGCCGACGAAGTACCCGGCCCCTGTAGACGTTGTCTCCGTCCCACCAGCGCTTGTCGAAGTCCTTGACGGACATCGTGCGCCAGTTCCCTTGGACGTTCGGGTCCATGACGTTGACCCGGCCGCCGCTCTCATTCACGAGAACGACGTAGTGCCCACTCCCCTTCTTCGTCCAACTCTGCACATCGCAGATGAGGGGAAGGTCCTGCTCGAGGAGCTTGAAGGCATCCGGCAAGCTCTTGAACTCGACCTGCTTTGCTGTGAACCCCAACGCCCTCGCCGTGCCCACGATCTGGTAGAGCTCGGCCCCGTAGTGCCCAACGCCGATGGCCTTCGACAACATCGCCTCGGGTACGTCCTTGCCGTGATGCAACAGCACTGCACGAAGGCAGGCCGCAGAGCAGGTTCTCTGGGTCTCCTGCTGATGCGGCCTGACCTTCGCGAGCTTCAGCATTACCGAAGAACCTTCCCCACCAGCCAGGCCCCAGCGGTCCAGCCTGCACCGAAGAAGAGGCCCGTACCGAGCACCCAGAAGAGGTCCGTGAGGCTGTGTGCGATCATGGCGTCGGGGGTGCCGGCGGCTTGGCGAGCAGGTTCTTGACGACGGTGAAGCCGCCAGAGCTGATGAAGGCGAGGAGAGCGCCGTCGATGATGGCCTTCCAGGAGAAGCCCTTGCCGCCCAAGAGCACGAGCGCCACGCTTCCCAGGATGCCGACCACGAGGGAGAGGGTTGCCCCGCCCTTGGCCGTGGACAGCCAGGGCAGCCACTTGGCCCCGTAGGTCCGGACCACCCAGACGACCCCGATGACCACCAGGCCGGCGAGGACGATCCACTGCCTGCCCTGCACCGCGTTCAGGATGAGCAGGAGGTAGCCGGAGGGATCCGCTGCCGGATCCGGCGGAGCCACCTGCGCGAGGACGAACAGCGGGAAGAACACGACGGCCAGCAGCATCCAGAACTTCTTCATGTGAAACTCCCTTGTCTACCTCGTGCGTGCGCCGAGTTGCCCCGACGCGGCCACGAAGCCGTTGAGAGACACGGCGAATCCAATGGAAGCATCCCATTGGAGTCCCCAGGTCTCGAAGGTGGGGAACAACACCGTGGGCCCCACACCGAACTTGTCCGATGACGCAGCTGCCATGACTCCCGCTCCCCACTTGAACGGGAGTGCTTCCTTCTCTCTCAATGCCACAGGTGCCGGGCCCTGCACAGCACTCCGGAAGACCAGACGCGGAGTTGGAGTATCTCTCCAGCAAGACCCTGTTGCGATGAAGACATGGTTGTCGTTCTTGGTCTGGTAGGTGACCTCGGAGACTTCAACGTGCCCAGTGTCTCCCTCGATGACGAGGATGTCCTTCTTCTTTCCATTGGAGTCAGGAGCTGGGCACTCACGAGCCAACTCATTCCCCGAGGCAGGAGCGGTGGGGGTGGGTACGGTTCTCCACTCCACCACCGTCACAACCTTGGGCTTCTCCCCGAGTGCCTTCCAGAGCTTCGCCCTCTCGGCAGTGAAGCTCGAGTCCTTCTCTGCGATGAGCCTCTCCGCCGCCGTCAGCTCCTTCTGCTTCGCTTCCACCTCGACGGTGAGATTCGCCTTTGCCAGATTCTGTCTCTCCAACTCCTTGGCTAGAGCAGCCTTGTCGTTGTGGGCTGAGTTGAGGGCCCAGATCAGAACGACGATGACGATGACAACCAGGACGCGAAGGATCCAGGCTCCGTAGTTCTTGAGCCAGTCTTTCATATCAGGGCCCGAGCGGAGGTGCGGGAGAGGAGCCAGCGATGGACCGGATCTGGTCCTCGGAGTGGTTCTTCTGACCAGTAGCGATCATGACGCCTATGGCGAGAGCGCCGGCGGCGGCGCAGCGGAAGGACCACTGGTAGTAGTCCCACGTCTTCACGTCCTCCCATGGGTAGGCAAGGACGTTGGTTGCGATGGAGCCCAGCCAGGTCATGAGTCCGACGAGCCACCGCTTGGCGGCGACCTCGTCGAACCAGAGTGCAAACCAGAGCTTCTTGAAGAGAGGAACCATAACGTCACCGAGACGTGCAGCCGCTACAGTACAGGGCTGCTGTAGAGGACATAAGACTTGCTGGCATTCGTAGACCATCCCACCGCGAACCAACGGTGCAGCAGAGTGGAGAATGCTGGGTTTCTCCAATAGATGTCAGTTGGAGATCCTGCGGGAAGGATGATGGGCGTGTTATGCCAGGTATCCCCGTTGTCGGTAGTGATGCCAACATAGTAGGCGCCGTCCCCGATTGCAGCAAAGCAGCCCGCGGGCCCGCACCCAAGAGCCGCCCTGGTGGCGGGGGCATAAGAGCTAGGCCCGGGAGCGCTAGCGACCGTGGTCCAGCTAACCCCACCGTCTGTGGACCTTCTGCACACAATCCCGGGGGTACCGTTTTGCCCGAAGGCCAGGATGACGCCATTGTTGTACGCGGTGGCGTACATGCCGTCATTGGCATCGACATGTTCCGTGTAAGTGACTTGCCAAAGAGTCCCACCAAAGTGCTGGATTCTAGCGGTGTACCCCTTGCTGAGAGATTGCCCAGTGCCGGCCGCCACCCAGTACCCGTGAACGAAATCGTAGACAACGCTGTACCAGTAGACGACCTCTGCTGGTGTGTTGACTTGGCCGAAGAGGCCCGAACCTGATCCAGCATAGTCCCAGGTGGCAGTACCTCCATCGTAGGAAGCCTGAATGCCTCCCGTAGCAAAACCAACCGCCACCGCACGGTTAGTCGGTATTGCCGCTCCATCGTAGTCAGTGGCGATGGACATGGCCTGGAGGTGGCTACCGCCAAGACTGCACGGGCTCCAGACAGTCCCGGACCTTCGGTTGATACGGAAGTTCGTACCACCGCCGCAAGCCAAGATGACTGTAGAGTTGAGACGTGCTGCGGCAAAGGTCGGTTCGTTGAGTGTTCCCGTATCAACCGTCAGGTTGATGGGCGCCTGTCCGATACCCTCCGTGAGGAAGGAGCTCGCCCAAACTGGATCCGTCGTAGCCGTAGAGATGAAAAGAGTCTGCCCGCCAACCACCAACCCACGAAGATTGGTTGTGGAGAGAGCCTCGTAGGCTGACACGTTCATTGCCAAGGCTGCGACATCTGCCTTGGTGTCGACGTAGCCTTTGTTGGCGGCCTGTGTTGCTCCGGTAGGAGTTGGGACCACTGGAGAAGAATTGAACGTCTTCACTCCTCCGATAGTCTGCGTCGTGGCAGAAAGGAACCCAGCCGTCGAACCATCGGCAGCCGCATGCAGTGAGCCTCCAGCCTGGTCCCCATGCGGATGGTAGTGCAGAGTGCTCGCGTCTGTGCTACCTCCAATGAGCAGCCACAACTGATCACGGTTGAGCTCCACCGCACTGGCGGAATCGTGCTGAAGCCAGATTGACCCCTGCCTCCCTGAGATATGGAGACGAGACTGAAGCAACACTCCAGGAGAAGTACCGTTGGTCAGGAGGCCGAACCTGATGTCGGTGCCGTTGAACGTCTTGTTCCCGCCGATGGTCTGCGCGACGGCAGAGAGGAAGCCCGCAGTAGTTCCGTCAGCTGCTGCGTGCAGCGTTCCCCCCAGCTGGTTGCCGTGCGGGTGGAAGTGCAAGGATGAGGCATCCGACGCAGGCCCCCCCTTCAGAATCGCAACATCATCACGGTACAGGGTGAGAGGTGTAGCCACTCCCGTCCTGTTGAAGGTGATGGCACCCTGTAGTGTCGTGCCAGGGTTGAGGCTCTCAAGAACGACGGACGAGTGCCCGTACGCATCTCCTGTCAACGGGATGAGGTAGGTCGGAGAGGAGAGAGACAGCTCACCTGCCACTGCGGAGGAAACCTTGGCCTGATCCGCGGCACTGTAGATGCCGCTGTGGATGTACTCCGTGGTACCGAGCCAGCAACCCCTAACCCGGACCCCACGAGACGGGACGACCAAAGCTCCTGCGGCGTTGAAGTCCGTCGGCAGGGTAAGGCCGTCGAGGACAAGGGCCTCGGAGGTGTTGAACATGACCGTGGAGGTGCGCGTCAGCGCCACGAGAGGCTGTGCCCCCCGGATGATCACGGGCGTGTCGAACACCCAACCTGCTGAAGGCGAAGCCTGGCTCTCCATGACGTGGATAGGCAGCAGAGTTCCCACCGCCCGGCTGTACGCGTACGCCAAGTCGATGGTGGGGAAATCGCCGTAGGTGCCAACCGTCACCTTGTTGACCACTTCCCCAACCACACGGAGGTCGTGCGTGATGGCCGTGCTGGAGATCCTTGCTATCACGATGCCGGGAGTCCCTAGCGGGAGGTAGCTGAGCGCCGAGTAGACGAGTGTTGGGGTACCTGTCGTGGTGAGGTAGATCAGTCCGGCTGCCGCCGCCGAAACTGTTCCACTGAAGTTGACCCGAACTCCCTTCCGACGAATCACCATGTTGGTGACGGTGAAGGTGTCGGTGAACGAGTCGTAGCTCTGTGACCCCTTGGAAACGATGACGTCCGTGTGAGGCGTCCCCTGCGCAAGAATGGAGAGCGCCGGATTGTTCTTTCCCTCACCGTGCCCTTGGGTGCGGGGCGACGAGGGAACCTGCGCCCACACGATGGACCCGACGTCCCCCTGCTGCATGGGCGGGGTGACCACCAGACGTGGCATGTCGGAATTCGGCCCAGTCCAGAGGTACACACTTCCGAAGTTCTCGGCGGGCCCCTTCTGGTCGTTGAGGCAGACGATGGGCTGGTTGTCAGTCAGTGACACACCGCACTCAGCGAGCTCCGCCTTGGAGAGAGGAGCCAGGTCCAGCGTGGTGGCCGTTACTGCCATGACCTTCCAGCGGATGCCGGCATTGCTCCACGGAAGAACCACGGCCCCAGCGAAGTGGCGAATCTCTACGTAATCACCGACTGCTGCATCGCCGAACCCACCGCTGCGATAGGCGAACCTGCCGTTGAGGATGGTCTCGATGGCGTAGCCTTCGGACCTACGAAGATTCAGCCCGAAGATGTTGCCTGCGTTGGACGACATTGGTGCGTTGGAGTACGGGGGCGCCCCAGTGAGGTCAGACAGTAGGTTGGCTCGAACGACCCCCACTGGCCGACACATCGAAGCACTACCGTCCGCCGCAGTCAGTGTGAAGAACGGCTGGATGGTGTCGGCCGTGAGCGTCTCCCCAGGACGCAGAGACCCCAGGCCGTTGGAGGGCTTGACTCCAGTGAAGGCCGCGTTGGGCGTGATCTCCAGGAGGGAGTAGCTGCCCGACGTATCCATGACGCTCGTAACGGTGCCCCACTTCACGAGGTGGGGAGTCGCCCGATTGACGTCGGCCAACATCACGTCTTGGTTCGTCGACAGCCTGGCCAACGCTCGAACGAAGCTGTCGGAGTTCAGGCTCTCCCCAGGAACCGGGAAGACACTTCCATAGAAGTTGCTGATCCTGCCTTCTCCAGCGCTCTTCACGTCGCCGGGCCTTGCCAGCACTCGACCCATGCGCAAGTCGAAGCCCAAGGCCAAAGCAACCGCAGAGGTTCCTGTCACTTCGACGGAGCCCGATCGAAGAAGAGTCCTGAGGTGAAGAACACCGCCCTCGTCGTAGGCAAGACCCACAGACGAGAAGGTCACAGGACCCGTTGCCGTCGATGCGTTGATGGCCGAGATGACCGTCTGAACGGAAGGGTTCGCCGTCAGGGTAACCGTGAAGGTAGTCGTCCCATCGATGACGATGACGAGGTCCCCTCCTGAGGCCATCGGAAAGTACGGAGACGAGGACACGCCATCGGGGTCATGGCGGTGAACCGCCCCACGAATAGTAGGGAAGTCCGGGTACCGAAGGGCGGTACCAGCGAGCTGCGGCCGCCTGTAGAAGTCCATCGCCATGGGTCACTCCTAGAAACGGATCTGCCAGAAGACTTCGAGCTGCATGTTGTTCGTCTTCGCCACCGGCTCGAAGCTCTTGTAGGCCACCGGTGCTGCCGTGAACGCGCCTGTCCCGCGGTTCCTGGTGCCGAAGCCGTTGGCAGGCGAGCCGGCGGGATCTCCGTTCGTGTAGAGCCCGACCTCGGAGAGCAGCACGGTGCCGGGAACGATGGTGATCTCGGTCTCGGCAAAGGTCCTCTGGTACTCGACCGTGGTGCGAACAGGGTAGGCTGGGAAGGCCACCCCTGTGATCTCCGCGAGGAAGAGTGAGGTCTCGTAGACGATCGGAGTCTGCAAGGACAGGACCCCAGGCTCTTCTGTGTACCCGCCGGTGCCTACGCCGATGTAGGCAACGGCATCCGTCCGAATGGTGCTCGAGGGGGCCGCGAGGTCGAGACTGATGCGCTGGGTCAGGAACTCGCGCCCAGTGTTGGTCCAGACGTTGTCTCCCTCGCGCTCGGTGACCTTCTTGCCCCGCTCCCGCAAGACCAGCTTCACCCAGCCCTTCACCTCGACGACGCTCTTCTCTGCGCCCCACAGGCGACTCTGGGTGCCGCAGCGAACCATGCCGCCATCTGTGACGTGTACGTTGTCTTGCTGCTTCATGGTCAGCGTCTCCTGAGAAGAGCCCAATGCGTTGTGCCTACTTCGAGCCCGAAAACCGTCGATAGGGTGATGATATCATTCCCGCCGCTCGTCTCGATGCTCAAGATCGGGAAAACCCCAACACCGTATCCAATGTCGAATTGGTTCAAGTCGTAGAAGTAGATGTAGTCACCAAGCTGTACGCCCATACCAGTAGCAACGTTGCCTGGGATGGTGAGAACAACATCACCATCCACGGCGATCGTGGTGGAGCTGCGAAGACGCAAATCCATCGAGTCCGTCGTGCCACCGAACAGTATGAAGTCGAGACCCAACGGGCCTTGGTAGGGGCTCCTCCGCTTCCTCACCCGCACGGTGTATGTACCGGCGTCTAGGTACGGGGTGAACTGGTCATCCAGGGCATCGATGACAAAAAGATCTGCAAAGCCTGATGGACTTACGACCTCAAGATAGTCACCAGGATCTGCCAGTAGCCGATAGTCATCACCGAAGCCGCCGGCGCCTTGCATGCTCCAAGAAGTCTCAGAGGGTGAGGTGATCAATGTGGGGCGGGCGATGGCAAAGGGCGCCGTACCCTCCAAGCCGTAGTCGACACCAAGGATGGTCACCGCAGCATCCTCGACCGTAGTGATGAGGTGCCTGTTGCCTTGGGAGATGAACCAATCCCCAGGCATGACCCCATCGAGGATGTTGCCTGTCGTGGTCACGACCCTGGTTGCCGCCAACCCTGGGATGGGGGTGGCAGTGGCGCCCACCATCACGAGACCCATGGGAACAGTGGCCGGCACCGCGGAAGCACTCGTGGCAGACCCAGTACGAATGATCTCTGACACCTTTCGCACTACCAAGAACTCCTGAAGCGTGCCGTTCACGAAGGACTTCCCTGTCGTATCGACAGTGACCCCGACCCCTTCTGTCCTGTCGGTGATGAGGAAGGTCCCAGCGTTTGGCCCGGTCTCGAAGAGGACGTAGTCGCTAACCTTGATGAGCTCACCCGGCATGCTAGTGCCGATGATGTCTCCCGTGAAGTTCACGGTGCCGGTGGACGCGGTGACCGAAGTAACCGTGGCGTTGGCGCCTGCACGGCGTAGGCGGTAGACCCCATCGTCCCAACGCACCAAGGTGTGCCCAGACCAATCCACCTGGTCGAACATGAACGGGGTGCCCACGCCTGTGCCCACGTTGTCGGTGAGCCCTGAGATACCACCCCAGCCTCCGCCTCGACTCAGCACCATCGTTACCGCGTCCTCGATGGTGACGTAGTCTATGAGTTCCATCACCTCAGACACGATGAAGGCAACGTAAGACGGAGTGATCCTTCGAAGGAAAGAAGAGACGAGCTGGATCTCCTCGATGTTGAAGATGTTGTCGTTGGCCCTCAACCGGAAGGAATGGAACTGCTGAAGCTGAAGAGTGCTGGCGGCTAGCGCCGGAAGAGGATCTGTCAGGTAGTCGCTGACGCTCACGCCCTTCGCCAAGGGGGAGAACGCCTCGACGATGTCTCCGACCACGTAGGCGACCCCCGTGGCGGGGTTGATCTCGACCCCCGACAGCGTCAAGGAGATCATGTCGATCGGGTAGGTGTAGATGCGCTGCACCCCCGAGGCAGTTCCGACATCGTCGACATCTTCGATGAGGAACCGCCCCAAGATGGGAACGCCAGCAGAGTCTGTTCGATAGCATGGCCCCACAGGAGCAAGAGTCCCGGCATCGGTGACCTCGAACCCCAGAGGCTCCATGAGTCGAATGACGCCGCGGTGCTCTGCGAATGGGAGGCCAAGAAGGATCTGAGCGCCGAGCCGCACCTTCTCGATGGTGGAGCCCCGAGTGTAGGCGAACATCAGGCCAGATACGGCCTGGCGATAGGAGACCTTGGAGGTGACCTTGTCGAGGTCCTCCTTCTTGAGTCCCACCATGATGCCGAAGTTCGCCTCGATGGCATCCGAGTTGTCGAAGTAGCTGACCTCAGCCCAGAAACGATCCGGGGCAGGAGAGGCCGCGGTGAACCCGCCAGGGAGCAAGCGCAGATATCTTCCTCCCTTCCTCCGGGTGATGACGACTCTCTCTGTCGTGACCGGAACGAGCAGCTCTGGGATCTGCGTCGAGAGCTTCAGTCGATCTTCTGCCAGCACCTCCACCACGACGTAGGGCAGGTTCAGGACGTTGGTGGAAGGGATGGCGACGGTATCCCCAGGACCGACCTGTAGGGAGAAGAACCCTGCCCCTTCGATCTCGAGAACGTCTGTGCCGGTGAGGAACGGCACAGTGTCATCGAAGGCGGTCGCCCCGTCTGTCAGGAAGTCATTCCCTTCCACCAAGAGCACGGGCTTGCGCTCCAGCGGGTACTCCGCCTGGCCCTTCAGCTGGTAGAGCTTTCCGTCCTTCTCGATGACAGTCGGCTGCGCGACCCACTCTTGAAGCACAGGAACTGAGAGGAGGGTATCGTCCACCGGAATCTTGCTATTCCTGATGACGGCTCGAGGAGTGACGAAGAACCTCCCAAGAGGTGTAACGAACCCCACGGACAGGTCGACTTCGGTGTTCCAGTACTGACGAGCGAAGACACCGCTATCCAAGAAGGTGCGAAGTACCTTGGCGTCGTCCGTGAAGGTCACTTCGCCATCGGGGGAAGTAGTGACGGTGCGGATGCCGAGAGCATCGAAGACCTCCGCATAGGCTGCGTCTGAGACGACATAGGCCTCTCCGGCTACGAGGACCTCTGTAGTCACAACGAATGCCAGTCGCTTCCCGTGAACGCCGATGACTTGGGTACCTACTTGCGCGGTCTTGCTGTTGCCCTCCATCCGGATGTCGAAGAGAAGCAGATCTCCAGAGGTGACCCCTTCAGCCTCGAAGTCGACGGTGGGGGACACCAACGTGTTGGCCACTCTCCAGCTCAGATTCGTGCGTCCCGTCACAACCTCTTCATCGTCCGTCGTGACGATGAACGAAGTGACCGGCTGCCTGATGTCGAGAATCGAGCGAAGGACCGGGTATGCCCTGCCCCCAATGGTGACCAGACGTCCTTGCGCAAGACTGTCGATGGCGGAGGTGCTGGAGAGCTGAGGAACGGTGAAGCTGGAAGAAAGCGCACCAGGCAGAGGCTGGAACCGAATACCCACAGGCCGATAGATGCTCACGAGGTCGGACGCCTGGGAGGAGCTCGGTGGGGCCCTGTCCACCACAATGAAGATCCCAGATGCGGCGGTGATTCGGTAGAGCCCCGCATTGACCCCTGAAGCGATGTAGGCCACATCCCCAACCCGAATGTCCCCCAGGCTGCCACTCACGCTGTAGAGGTTGGAGAGCTCGTCCACGGTTGCCGGATACATCGACATCTTCAGGGCGTACTGGGGATCGGGAGGAACCGCGAGAGCCCACGTCTTCGACTGGAAGGTGAAGTTGGGAGGAACATTCGACAGCAGGAGGTCCGCCGTGGCAGATGCCACAGGCGCCTCCAGCCGGTAGCCCGTAGCCCCCAGGTTCGTCCCCGCCACCCGGTACTCCGCGATGTTTGACGGGGACATGCTGTACGTGATGTCAAGGAAGGAAGGGGGATCTGCGATCACTGACCCTTCCACGACGATGAGCTCGTTGAGGGAAAGGATTACCGCCTTCGCCTCTCTTCCCAGAAGCTGTGTCGACCCCCCTTGCCCGGCTTCCTCGTACCCCAAGAAGGCCGTCATGCCGGCAGGGTCGAGTTCGAGCCGTGGCTCGTAGGACAACCACCGCCGCTGCATCTTCTCCTGGATGTCCCGGATGCTCTTGTTGAAGTCGAACTGGTAGAGCTTCAGGAGCTCGGCTCCGCAGATCTGGAGGAGAGCAGACCACAGCGTCTCGAAGATCTCCTTGTCCTCCACTTGCTGCCACACGTCGCGCAAGTAGCTCCAGATGAACTTGCCATCCGGGACGATGGCACGACCATCCGGGATGAGAATGGCGCGCACAGAGACCCTGGTCTGCGCCGTACTCGTGAAGGCACCAGACCCGACGGTGAGCTGGACGATGTACTCACCCACGAGGTCTGGGGAGAACCACACGGATGCCCCGTCCACCGTGATCTGCTTGAAGGGCTCGAAGGGAGTGCTCGAGCCGATCGGAGCCGTCACGACCTCCCACTGGTAGGTGAGGTCTGTGTTCGATGGGTTGATGCTCCCAGATCCATCGAGGCGAACCGTGGCCCCCAGCACGGCGACCGAGGGAGTCCCAACTACAACAGCTGTCGGCCTCTCTACGAAGCCGGACACCGTCCCGAAGCCGCCTGAAGAGAAGGTAGCCATCGGTTACCCATCGAGGAACTGCAAGAGGTAGGCAGCCTTGCCCGCGTAGTGGTACGCGGCAGGATCTTCGGAGAAGAGCTGTTCGACCCCCACGTCATAGCCAGTGGGCCCGCCGGCGCGGAAGAAGTGCCAGACGCTGGTGCCTGACTCATCAGGAGAGATGTGGCCGAAGGACACACCCGTGGTCCCGAGGTTGATGTCGGGAAGGTCGAAGCCGTCCTTCCAGGGGATCACGATCTGGGGCGCCGTGACCACGCTTCCCACCCAGACCTCGACGGACTCGAAGGGTTTGTAGTGAATGCGGTAGGTCTGGTCTTCCAGCCAATCCCACGGAGAAGAGAAGGACCGTCCCAAGGTCGTCTGGTTCAAGAGGTCGTCGATGGAGCCACTACCGGGTATGACCCCGACATATCTTCCGGCGGCCGCACTGTCGACGCAAATGAAGGTCAGAAGGTACTCTCCGAAGTTCATCTTCACGCCGATGCCGGTGGAGGCGTGTGTAGCCAGATCTCCGCCGTAACGATCTGTGTAGTGACTGACCTTCATCGAGAACTCTACCCAAGCCCCACTCATCACATCCATGTCGATGGGGGCAGAGTAGTAGACGCCGGTGAGGGGAACTCCGAAGTCCGCCTTCTCGAGGGTCAGCCCCGCCGTAGCCGTGTTCCCGGGCGTGGCCGTGAGCACGAAGGGAGACCGGGGAAGCCCTGCATCGGGAAGCAGGCTGGCCTCGAAGGAGAAGGCTGTCGTGTAGAGGTTCGAGAAGACGTAGTCGAAGCGGCCAGCAGAGGCGATGCTCAAGATGTGCCCCACGCGAGCCGCCGCCGTACCCCCTGAGGTGGGCCAAGACCTCCCCGCAATGGGCACCGTGAGAGCCAATGCTCCATCCACATACAGCCTGACCTCGTCTCGCACCTTGTCGACTGTGACGCGAATCAAGCGAAGAGACTGGAAGTCGATCTCGTACCTATCTGTGTAGGAGAGGTCCGAGACGGGAGACCCACCGGACGCGAGCCCGAGGTAGTAGACCCCCGCCGCCGTTCCTCGAAGCATGATCACTCGGTAGACGTTGGTGCCGTCATCGAGCTCGAGACCCGCCCCAAAGACGTTGCCGGCGTAGGTGGTAGGGATTCCGGTACAGAACACTTCCAGAGAGGCCTCCGTGGCGGTGGCCAGGATGGGCTCATCTCTCTCGTACCGCGCATAACCGGTGCCCGACTTCGTCACGCGAAGAGACTGCGAGAGAGAGTGGTTGCCCGGTTGGTACCCAAACTCCTTGGAGGCTGTGGCTCCCGACACGACGAAGTCCCAGCCTTCCGGCTCCTGCTGGCTCGAGGCACGGTAGGACGCAGGACTCGCCACTGAGTACCTCACCTCGTGCGAGGTCCTCGGATCACCGTTGTCGATGGCCACTCGGAAGTCCGGGTACAGATCCCAGTCTTCGATGAAGATCGAGCTGCTGACTGCCGAAGTGTTCCCGAAGAGAAGAGAGACGGAGTCCTCGGGAACTCCTTCGAACACGAACCCCAGAGCGCCCATGGGGACGCGAAGCACTCGAGACGTGGGGATGAGGTTGCCGGCACCGACCCAGACCTCCGCCGTCGGAGCGTATGCAGGGGACTGGGGAGGGATGAACCCCGTCGTCGCCATGACGAGCCAGATGTCGATCGGAGTCCCGTCGGGCAGGGCCACCCAGTCGAAGGCGACGAAGTGCTCGTAGTACCGCACCTGCTGGAAGGCCTGAAGAGGCCCACAGATCCAGATCCCTGGCGTGCCACCGCCCTGGAAGAAGACGTCGACGCCGGTGATGGTCTGGTTGTGGCGAAGCCCGATGTAGGGGCTGGCGATGTTGGGCTTGTAGAGCCAGTCGGGCTGGGAGAGAGCCCACGCCGCCTTGATGATGCAAACGTGGCCCATGACGCTGGCATCGGCCGGCACCGCCTGCTTGATGTCGTAGACGCACTTGCCGAAGGGGTTCCCGTTGAGCCGGTCGAGCTCCAAGCTGTTGACCCATTCGAACGCGGTGCACACTCCATCGACCTGAGGAGAGAGGCCCTCCATCGAGTGGAAGAAGACTTGCGTTTCGTAGGCAGCGAGAGCTTCATCCGACTCGGGAAGGTTGGTAGAGTGCCTCCGGATGTCGGAAGAGCCGAGATGCAGAAGGGTGCCTCCGAGCGCCACCCGGGCAGCGGGGGGAGTCGAGCGAAGCCCGAAACGGTAGGGCCCACCGGGCCACATGGCCTCCTGGCTCTTCCCTGGGGATGTATTCACGAGGTGGAGAGGCACTAGAAGTCCATGAAGTTCAAGGTGGAACGAGTATAGACTTCGGGACACAGCGGGGGAAGGAACATGAACTTCAAGCCGATGGACCCTGAAGAGATTCGGCGAATACTCGATGAAACGGACTCGTCAGGGGTCAAGGTCCACCAGGACATCCTCACTCCTCTCGCATCGAAGGAGGAGACCGTCTTCCGGTACTCCTCGTGCCCAAACTGTAGAGGCCTCTCTCATGAGGCCTTCGTCGATCCTTCTCGACCCTTCGTCTCTGGCTCCGCCCTCCCCCATCGCCTACTTCGTTGCGTCGAGTGCAAGACGGAGTACGACGCCTACACCGGGCTCATCACCCGGGCTACTTCCTCGCCAGCTTGATGCGCTCCCCGTAGGGCTCCGTCGTCTTCAGGGAGATGTCCGGACCTGGGACGAAGAAGGTAACCCGAGGAGAGCCGTCGTACGGGACCTTTGAGTTCGTGCCTCCCAACTGATCTTCAGACATCTCCATCCACATCCGCCGTCCCCAGTCATGCATGATGGTGACGACGGCAGAGGGGGTGATGAGGTTCCCTCCGCGCTGAGCGATGAGCTCCTGCACCACCGAGACATCAAGAGGAGTCTCCACCGCCAGGCTCTCGATGTACGAGATGATGTCCTTGGCGATCAGGTCTGCCGAGGACCCACCAAGGTAAGAAGCATCGTAGGAGGCGTACGAGGGAAGGAAGTGGCGCGCGAGCATGTTTGCCGCGGTGACCCGATCCTCGACAGAGCGGATGAAGGTCTGGACGCTGTCCACGACGCTCGACATGTCGTAGGTGATCTGTAGCGACGAGCCAGGGATGGCGAGTGCGCTGTCCACTCGGTCCACGCTGAAGGAGGGAATGATACGAAGAGGGAGCTCGAGCTTCCCTTCCTCCTTCGTCGAATAGGTCAGCGTCCTGTCCGCGACGATGTGCCTGTACCCGTTCGCCTCGAACGTCCCTTCCCTCGGAACGAGGTAGGAATTCTGAGGGAGATTTGCAGCAGCGCTCGAGGAGAGGGAGAGCACCTCGGTATCGAAGTAGTAGAGGGAGTTCTCCTTGTGCTCCAGCATCTCCATCGCCCCTACTCTCCGAAGGTTCTTCCGGTAGATGCGATAGGGGTTGTAGTTGCCAGGGCCGAAGGCGGTGGCGACTGTTGCCCTGGACAGGGAGACGTCCGAAGTCACAGCAGTGATGGCGTGCAGGGTGGGAATGTCGCGGTGGAAGCGCACCATCCGAACCCCGATGACCTCTGTTCCCGTTCCCCCTGTGAGCCCCGAACGTGCTGCGGGGGCAGTGGTTGGCGCTGCGGTAACGACGATGCAAGCAGCGCTCGCGCCGTAGGCGACGGAGAAGTTGGTAGCACGATCCACAACAGCGATGTGAACGTCTCCTGGGACGGTGCTCTTGATGCGATAGGAGCCTGCCCAGTACAAGCGGTTTGGGTTCGCATCGATGCCATAGATGGAGACGTAGCGATCGACGTGTTGGGAAAAGTCGATGGAGGATGACCCGATACGACTCTCGGTGCCAACGAAACCGTAAGAAGCCCCTCCGGCGTGTGCCAGGGTGGGAGGCGTCGATGTCGTCAAGGGCCTGTCGAGCAGCAGAGTCGAAGAGTCAGGAACATCGACGATGCGGTAGAGCCCCGCATCCGGACCCTCCACCACAGAAAGCAGGAAGCCAGCTAGGGCCGAAGAGAAGGCAGGAGCTGAGGCCGGACGAACCACGCGAGGGCTGTCCGCTTCCGTGAGAACCCCCGTCAGCGGCGACGGGTTTATGCTGTTGAAGAAGAAGTACTCCTCGAACATCTCGATGATGTCTCCCTGGTAAACCCCCAGAGAGAAGATGCTCGGCTTGTCCGTGAGACTGAATGTTGCCGTTGTTCCTGAAGAGAGGTTCCCTGCTGGGTCATAGAGATGGATGTCCCGAGGGTAGCTGAATACATCGACGTCTCCTATCTCTCGCGCCGGAAGGAGATTCTGCTCGGCGTAGAGGAAGGGGTCGGGCCGGTACGAGAGGATCTCTCCAGACTCAGCTCTGAAGTCGTAAACGGTCGGGGTTGCAGATTCCGCCGTGTGCTGCGTGAAGAGGGTAGGCTGCTGGAAGTACGAGCGGAGGACGCCACGCGCCGGGGTCCCAACCTCGTAGTCCGTCGAGAGAAGGGAGTCGAGAGCCGCTGCGGTTGAGCCAGAAGTGGCTCCTCCCAGAAGCCCGATGGACTCGTTCACCCAGGTGGGCAGGCTGTTCCAGAAGCTCTGGAACCAGGACTCGAGCCCTGGGCGAGCATCCACTTGAGCTCTGAGAGTCGGGATGCCGACGAAGGAGACCGGGTTGTCCGCGATGAAGTCGATGACTGACCGGAACGTGTCGACAGGGAAAGTGCCGTGGATGCGGACGAAGGTGAGCCAGTAGGGGATTCCCGAAGCGGCGGGGTAGTACCGAACCTTCACCACTTCGCGAATGAGGTAGCCGCCCTTGTTGGGGCCGCTGAGAAGGCTGAGCACGCCCCCGACCTCGAAGGTCACAGGAGGGATTCCCTGAGTGGAGTCCACGTCCTCCACCAGCGCCAAGAACCAGGAGCACTCCGAGTAGGCTGATTCTGGAATGAGAAGCTCGGCCTGGACAGGAGGAGCCGCAAGGGGAGGAGCAGGGTAAACGACAAAGGCCTTGTAGACCCCTCCGTCCGTAGGCTCGCTTCCTGTCGAGTACCTCATGTCTCCGTTGAGGGCCGCCACGCTTGAAAGGCTGAAGAGCGTGTCGAGCTTCGGAAGAACGATGCCACCCTGTTGGTAGCTGCGCCCCTTCGACTTCGCAGAAGTGAGAGCGCTTCCCGTCCGCACTGCCACAGGAAGCGCCGGCGGAACAGTCACCCCGGTGGCCTTCTTGGAGGAGTCGAGAAGCATGATCTCCTTGAGGCGGATCAGAGGCTTGTTCACGGGCTCCAAGAGCGTGAAGATCTCGTAGGAAGCCCCCGCAATAGTGGCAGTGGCGACACGATCGACGATCACTCCCAGACCACCGAGGACGCCGTCGAACCCCGTGATGGTGAAGTCTCCTGCATCCGGCCCCGAGGTCACCCGAACGGTATCCCCCACCCTTACCCCGTAGTTGATGGTGTTCGTGGTGAAGGTGAAGAGAGTAGAGCTGATCTGGGTACTGAGGTCGTTGGCGGTCTGTCCTGCGAAGGGCAGCTTGGGAATGCGTGGACTGAAGAGGTTGACGTTCACCGTTCTAGAGATGCGATACCGAGCATTCGTAAACGGGATCGAGATGTTGGTGGTGAGAACAAGTCGTGACGACGCACCAGTCCCCGTGACGTTCCCCACGACGTAGGTGCCAGCTGCATCACTCGACTCGACGTAGAGCACATCACCAGGAAGAACCCCCGCCACCGTGAAGTCCAGAAGAGAGGTGTCGCTGACCTCGTTGGTGCCTCCGACACACGCCAGGGTCGTGCGCTCCACGATAGGAGAGTCATCAACGATGGGGGACAGCACCACCTTCGATGTCGTCTCGGAGGAGGGACGAAGGTAGATGTCGGTGTGCCCGTATACGTGTACGGCTTGATCGGGCACCTGAATTGGAGGGCTCTTCGTGCCGATGCCCGGCAGCGAGCTGATGGACAGTGTCCCTTTCCTGACGCACCCACCCTCTGCGGACAGAGGGGCCACGACACCGTTAGGAAGGCTCCCAGACCACCGCACCAAGAACGAGCACTGGAAGAAGCCGTAAGAGCTGCTGCCTCCTCCGATGGCGTCGAGAACCGTCTCCTCGACCGTGAGCTCGGCGAATCGATCTTGCTGCAAGACCCCCGGCCAGTCGACCTCGTTGAGGTAGACGTAGAGAGTGTCCCCGGCAACGGGCGCAGACTCTGTTGTGTCGTCCAGCGTGCGTGCCTGGACGAGCGCCATGTTCTGGTAGAGGGTGACTCGTCCGGTGATCCAGTTGTGGCCCTTGGTGTTTCCCACCAAGATGTCCCGCTCCATCTCAGCATCCTGCGCCCCGATGACTTGGATGGCGCGCAGCTGCCCTGGGAACGCATCACGAAGACGCGGGACGGCGCCGCGGCGGTTGAGGAGAGACCGCTCGTTCAGCGCCTCTCGAGACTGGGTAACGAAGGCATCAGTTGACGTCTTGTCTGCACCGCTCTGGAAGGTCTGGAGGTTCGTGACCTTCACGACACCAAAGAGCCCATCAACGGTGACGATGGCTCCCACTCCGATGTTGTAGGAGGAGCCCTCCTTCTCCGCCTTCACTGGGATGTCGGCGTAGTAAAGCGTCCCGTCCCGGTTGAAGACCATCTCCTCCGCCGTGATGGAGGAGGGACTGGTTG
>Ga0315293_10002514_pt1 | contig 17616 bp, 17 predicted proteins | sample YL17G13_20_MG_FD_203071 | JGI IMG/M metagenome (GOLD analysis project Ga0315293, IMG submission 203071) | Sediment microbial communities from Yellowstone Lake, YNP, Wyoming, USA - YL17G13_20 | ecosystem: Environmental > Aquatic > Freshwater > Lake > Sediment | place: USA: Wyoming | collected...
GGACGCTGTGTGGGCGAAGAGGGACGAAGGGCGGCGGCGGCTGGCTGGGCGCGCCGCGTTTTTTTGTGGCCCGACCGAGAGCGAGAGCGAGAGCCAGCGATGGCAGCCATTGATGACACACGCACCACCACCCCGTCCCGTAAAAAAGGAAGAATTGCGCGCGCCGCGGGATGCATGAAAACCGCCCCGCAGGGAGACAGACGGGCCGCCGACGCCCCCTCTTTATTCGCATTCCACCCCACCCGCCCCTTTTCTCAGAGCGCCACCCCGGCCCGCGGCACGGCGTGCATGAACATGCCGTCCTTGATGCCGACGACGAGCGTGTACTGCTCCTTGGCGGTGACGCCGTCTGCCCCCCCCATCGAGTCCGCCAGCTCAAACTTGAACCGGGACAGCATGTGGGCCAGCGTGGTGGGCAGCGTCGTCATGGCGAGCGACTGGCCGACGCAGTTGCGGGGGCCGTCGGCAAAGGGGAGGTAGCGTTTGGGGCGGTCGAGCGCAGAGGCGGCGGGGGCGCCGCCCTCGCCCTCGGCGCCGTCGGCGGCCGCGTCCTTGGCCGCGCCCGGCGCCAGCGCCGCGGCGGCGTCGTCCGCCCACCCCTTGTACCACTCTTGCGGCATCGTGAGCCGGTCGGCGTACTCGCACCCCGGCACGAGCCACCGCTCCGGCTTGAACTCCTGCCCGTCGCTCCCCCAATTGTGGGCCGCGGTCTGCATTGCGAGGTGCGGGACCCACACGAGCGCGCCGCGCGGGACGGTCAGGCGGCCGCCCGCGAGGGCGAGGTCCTGGGTGTGGCAGACCCGGATTTGGCCGATGCCGACGGGGGGGTAGAGGCGCAGGACCTGCGGGGTGGGAAGGGGAGGGGGGTGGTGGGTGAGTGCGGGCTCGGCGCGCGCGCGCGCACGCGCGCGTCCCCTCTCCTCTCCTCTCCCCTCTCCCATCCTTGCCTCTTTGATGAAAGCTTGCAGGTAGACCAGCTTGGCCAGGTCCCCGTACTCGATCGCGCGCGGGTTGGGGCGGGCGGGCGACGCGAGAAGCCCCGCCGCATCGAGCTCGGCGACAATCTTGGCCTCCACCTCGGGGTGCTGGCTCAGCAGGTAGAGCGCCCACGTGCCCGTGTGGCCCGTGGTGTCGATGCCGGCAAAGAAGAGGGCCGCGATCTCGGGCGCCATCTGGGCGTCGGTCAACGGGCCGCCCGTCTTCGGGTCGCGCACCTTCTGGAGCAGGGTGCAGAACGAGCCCGGCGACGTCGCCGTTTTCTTGATGTGGTCGAGCAGGCCCCCCACGACCCGCTGCCAGTGCGCCATGAGGGCGTGGCCGTGCTTGACCTCAGCCGACCAAAAGCGCGCCTGCTTGTGCGGCGCTTCCAGGCGGTTGACGATCTCCTCGGTCGCATCCAGCATGACCTGCACATTCTTGCCGGGGCCGTCGACGCCGTCGGACGGCGACTCGAACGCGGCGAGCGCGCCCATGTCCTTTTCAAACCCGACGCGGCCGATGATGTCCATCGACTCGCGCAGCAGCAGGTTGTCCACGTTGACCGGCTCGGGCGCCGCGTTGGGGCCCGCTTTCTGGGCGCGGGCCGTGAGGATGGCCGCCAGGGTGTCGCAGCGGTCGACGATGACGTCAAACGCGGAGCGCATGTTGGACGCCGAGAACGCGGGCGCCACCCCCTTGCGCACCGCTTTCCAGTGGTCGTTGGTGTGGCCGGTGAGCAGGTTCATGCCGCCCAGGAACTAAGGGAGGGGGACGGGGGTCGAGGTGAGTTTTTTTTTCGGCCCCCACCAACCCTTTTTTTATTACCCCCTTGACATCTCTCGCACCTCGTCCAGGAACGAGTACTGGAACCGGAATTTGTCGAGGTACTTGGACCGCAGCACGGCGCGGGCCAGGATGGGGTCGGTCACGATGATGCCCTAGGGAAGGGGGACGGCGGGGAGGCGGTGAAAATGGGGGGGGGGGTGCGCGCAGCGCGTGCGCTGCGCGGCGCGTGCCTGCGGGGCCGCGCACCCCAACGCCCTCTCTCCCTCCCTCCCCCCCTCTCGCGCACCTGATAGTGCAGCATGCGAAACTTGACGACCGGACCGTGCGTGTCGGCCATGCGCACGGCCTCACGGTGGCTCTTCTTGTCGGTCAGCATGCGCCACGACCCGAGGATGCCTAGATTCTCCTCGCCCGGCAGCGGCGCCAGGGCGCGGGCGCGGCGCGGGATCTCGGTGAGGAAGCTAGGTGGGGTGGGTGGGTGGGCGGTGTCGGCGGGGGTCGAGGGGGGAGGGAGGCCGTCGCAGCGCGCGGCGGCGCATGCGGGGCGAGAGGGCGGCGGCGCCGCCAGCCATCCGATGGCCCCGATTTTTGGCTTGTTCAGCCATCGGCGGCAACAATTACTGTATGATGCCGGCATGGCGCAAAACGATGGCCCAACGCGGGCGGTGCGGCAAGCCCCATTGGCCAGCCAATGCGCCCCCCTCCCCGCCCTTATCCCCCCTTCTCCCACCCCGCCCTCTTCACCGAATGGTGCGCCGCAGCTTGTACGCGGTGACCAGGGTCAGGGCGACCCAAGCGGCGAGCAGGAGGCGGGAGAGGGGGAGTTCCACGGCGGGGAGGCCCATTGTGGCAAGACAGGTGGGGGGGTGCGGGCGTGGAAGGGTGGGCGGGTGCCTGATGCGACGCGGGCGGGCGACGCGGGCGGTGAGGGAGGGCACGGGCGCCGCGGCCGGGGTGTGAGGGGGGGAGAGAGAGAGGGGGGAGAGGCGCGCGCGCGCTGCTGGCCGCGCGCACGCTCGGTTGACACCACCTCCACCTCCCCCTCGCTCAATCTCCCCTACTCTCTCACCGCCGGGGGGCGCACATGGCGGCCGACGCGCCGGCCGCCGCGCGGAGCAACTCGTCCCCGCAGTACCCCGGCCGCCCTCCCTGCGCCGCAGCCTCGGCCTCGGCCGCGTCGTCGTCGGTGGCCAGGTCGGCGGGGTCTAAAACAGCAGACGAAAAGACGGGCGCCCCCCCCACAAGCCGCGGCGCAGCGCGGCCGCCGTCGGGCGCTGTCGGCGCAGCAGCCAGCCCGAGCCCCGCCGCGAGCGACGCGGCCACGATGCCTGTCAGAATTTGACGGAGGCGCGCCCGAATGGGCACGGCTTCATAGCGGCCGAGCAGCCGGTCGCGCGCGAGGACGGGCGGCGGTTTGGCAAACGTGCGGCCGTCGTACCACCCCGTCTCCTCGTACGGCACCGCCGCGGACAGCAGGCGTTGCGTGACGTAATCCCACCCTAGATAGAGGCGGAGGACGAGGGCGCCGGTGACGAGGAGCGCGCCGAGCGCCGCGGCGGCCGCGCACTCGGCCGGTGCGGTCGCCGGGTCGTAGCTCTGCGCCGCGATGGGGGCCGCCAGCGTGGCCAGGGACACGGCAAACACGGCGGCGAGGCGCAGGGCGAAGGACAGGGCGGGGAGGGTCGCCTGGGGAGGAGGACGAGAGCAGGGGTCGCCACGCGCGCGGCAATCGGGCGCCCGGGGGGCTCTCAAGCCGCCACCGCCTCCACCCCGCCCTCCACGCGCCCCGCACGCACCCAGGAGTAGAGGGACGCGGTGCGGAGGGCGGCCAGCTCGTTCACCGGCCTCTGGTCGGGCGGGACGGCCACCTCCAGGGCGGGGTCGAGACCGCCCGCCGCGGGCGCGGCGCCGGGCGGGAGGCGGGGGCCGCCGCCAGAGGGCGGGGCGGCGTGGGGGGGGTCGGGGGCGCGCCGGCGCGCGGGCGCGCGGGGGGCGCGCGCCCCGGGCCGGCAGCGCCGCATCGGGGCGGGCGGGATCGCGCTCGGCCGCGTGCGGGTCGCGCGGCGCACGCCCGCGTCGCGAGAGTGTAGACGCGAGATGCTCGCCCGCCCGCCCACACCGCCTGGCCGCCCCGACACCCCCACCCCCACCCCGTGCCCTCCCCGCACCCTTCCTTGATGGCGCCCGACGCCGCCCCCCCGGCGCGGCCGCAGCAGGGTGCGGGCCAAATCTTCTCGCGCGACACGCAGGCCATCTTCTACAATTTCAAGCCCGCCGCGCAGCGCATGCTTGATGCGGACTATCTGTTTGGTGGGAGAGAGGAGAGGGGAGGGGTGGAGGTGGTGGCGCGCCTCTCGGCGCCGCGCCCCATCGCGGCGCCAGCGCGGGCGTCCGAACGCCCTCCCCGCCCGGCCCACGAAAGCTACGCATTAACCGGCGATTGCCGGGCGGGCTCGGGGGCGTTGGCGGCGCGGGAAGGGGGGCGGATCGAGGGCCAGGGCGCACCGCGGCCCGCTCCAACCGCCCCCCCCCCCCCAGGCCGTGACACGCCCTCCGTCGCCGTCATCGTGCAGCCAGGTGCGAGAGCAGAGAGGTGGAGAGAGAGCGAGGGCTGCCAACCGCCGCGCCTTCGACCCCACCGTCCTCTGTCTCTCCAGGCTCGTCTGGCGGCTTCCAAAAGTGCTTCTTCGGCAAAGTTGAGATCGCCATCCCCGTCGTGGGCACGGTGGCGGAAGCGGCGGCCCTGTGCCCGACGGCGGACGTTTTTGTCAACTTTGCCTCGTTCCGCTCCGCGTTCGACTCCACCATGGAGGCCCTCGTCGAGCCCACCATCCGCACCGTGGCCGTCATTGCCGAGGGCGTGCCCGAGGTGGGGCAGAGGGGGGGAAGGGGGGTGGCGGGGGCGTGCCCGCCGCGCGCCGCGCCGCGCGCCGCAGTCCACCACCCCCGCCCCCGCCCCCGCCCCCCTCCGCAGGCCGACACCAAGAAGCTGATCGCCTACGCCAAAGCCAACAACAAGATTGTGATCGGCCCCGCGACGGTGGGCGGCATCCAGGCGGGCGCGTTCCGCATCGGCGACGCCGCCGGGACGGCCGACAACCTCGTGGCGTGCGGCCTCCACGCCCCCGGCTCGGTCGGCTTCGTCTCCAAGTCGGGCGGCATGAGCAACGAGATGTACTCGGTGCTGGCGCGCGCGACCGATGGCCTCTACGAGGGCGTCGCGATCGGGGGCGACTCGTTCCCCGGGTCGACCCTCTCCGACCACGCGCTGCGGTACGAGGCCATTCCAGCGATCAAGCTGATCGTCGTCCTGGGCGAGCTGGGCGGGTGAGCGACGGGGAGGGAGGGGGAGACAGAGACAGAGGCAGAGGCGCGCGCGCGCGCGCGCGCCGCGTGCCGACCGCCGACCGCCCGCCACTCCCGCGTCACGCAGCACCGACGAGTACACCCTCGTCGACGCGCTCGCCGCGGGCGCCGTGACCAAGCCGGTCGTCGCGTGGGTGTCCGGCACGTGCGCGCCGCTGTTCAAGTCCGAGGTCCAGTTTGGGCACGCCGGCGCGCGCTCGGGCGGCGACGCCGAGTCGGCGGCCGCGAAAAACGCGGCGTTGCGCGCCGCGGGGGCGACCGTGCCGGAATCGTTTGAAGGCTTCGAGGCGGCCATCAAAAGTGTGTACGAGGGCCTGGTGGCGGCCGGCAAAGCGCCCGCGCGGACCCCGAAACCGGCGCCGCGCCCGCTCCCCACCGACCTCGCCGCCGCCGTCAAAGCCGGCGCCGTGCGCACCCCCACCAACATCGTGTCAACAATTTGCGACGACCGGGGCGAGGAGCCGACGTACTGCGGGGTGGGGATGGCCGCCCTCGTCGGCGGCGGCGCGACCGTCGGCGACGCGGTCTCGCTCCTCTGGTTCAAGCGGCGCCTCCCCCCCTACGCCGTGCGCTTCATTGAAATGGCGATCGTGCTGTGCGCGGACCACGGGCCGTGCGTGTCCGGGGCGCACAACACGATCGTGACGGTGCGAGGAGAGCGGCGAGGCGCGCCCCGACCCGCGCCCCGGCCCGCGCCCCAAAAAACCTCGACCCTCTCCCCCCCCTCCCAGGCCCGCGCCGGCAAGGACCTCGTCTCCTCCCTCGTCTCCGGCTTGCTCACCATCGGGCCCCGGTTCGGGGGCGCCATCGACGACGCGGCGCGCCGGTTTGGCGCGGCCAAGGACGAAGGGCTGACGCCAGACGCGTACGTCGACAAAATGAAAAAGTTGGGGGTCCGCATCCCCGGCATCGGCCACCGCATCAAGAGCAAGGACAACCGGGACGCGCGCGTGGCCCTGTTGAGTGCGTACGCGCGCAAATTTTTTCCCAAGACCGACTACCTGGCCTACGCCGAAGCGGTCGAGCACGAGACTTTGAAGAAGAACGCGTCCCTCGTCGTCAACGTCGACGGCTGCATCGGCGCCCTCTTCCTGGACCTCCTGCACTCGTGCGGCATGTTTACGGAGGGCGAGATCGCGGACGTGCTCCGCATCGGCTACTTGAACGGCCTGTTCGTCCTGGCCCGCTCCATCGGCCTCATCGGCCACGCCCTGGACCAGCAGCGGTTGCGGGAGCCGCTGTACCGGCACCCGTGGGACGCGGTGCTGTACGCCAAGTGATGAGGGGGGCGGGGGGGGGGAGGGGGTTTGGCGGGTGTGCAAGAGCGCAGGGGGTCCCGGCGGCGGTCGCTCTGCCCCCTCTTCTCTCTCTCCAATCCCCGCCATGCGCCCCGCGGCGCGCGGCGCCGCCGCCCGCCCCGCCGGCGCGGTGACGCGACCGCGGTCGCTCCCCGCGCGCGCCGATGCGGCGCGGCCGCCCCCCCCCCTCCCTCCTCCGCCCACCGCTCTGGTCGTCGTCGAAGGCCGGTCGGACGCGGTCGCCGTGCGGCGAGCCACGGGGCGGTCCGCCTACTCGCTGGACGGCGCGACGCGCGCGAAGAACGACGCTTCGCGCGCCGCGCTCGCGGCCGCCGCGCGGGCCGCCGCCGCGGCCGTCCTCCTCTTCGACCCGGACGCCGCCGGGCGGGCGGGGCGGGACGACGTGGCCCGGTTGCTGCTGGCCGAGGCGCCGGGGGTGGCGCTCTTCCACGCGTTTGTCCCGCGGTCGCGCTGCGCCGCGCGCGCGCCGGTCGGCGGCAAGCCCGCGGGCGACGTCGGCGTCGAGCACGCGGCGGCCGACGTGGTGAGGCACGCCCTGGCCGCCGCCCGGCCGCACACGCCCGGGCGGGCCGAGTTTAGCGGCGACGCCCTGCGCGCGCTCGGCGTCGCCGCGCCCCACGACGCCGGCGCGGCCAACCGCTCCGGCGCCCGCCGGGCCGCCCTCGCGGCCCACCTCGGCATCGGGTCCGTGACCGGGGCCCAGCTGCTGCGCACGCTGAACGAGTGCGGGTTTACGAGGGGGGAGGTGGAGGCGGCGCTCGCAGAGGTCGACGCCGCGGGCGACGCCGGCGCGGCGCCGGCGGCGTGACCCGCTCTCTCTCTGTTTTTGGTTCCGTTTGCACTGCAACGCGTGCACAGCCGTCATTCGGGGGCGGGACCCACGCCGCCGCCCGCGCCGACGCCGCCGAACACGCCCGCCGGCACCGGCACCGGCGCGAGCTCGACCGCGTCGTCCACGTCGTCGATGTCGATCTCGTCCGGGTTGGTGGCGGGCGTGGGGACGGGAGGGGCCGCAGCGGCGGCCCCACTCCCCCCGCTCGCCACAGTCCCCCCCGCGACGAACCCCGGCACCGCCGTCCCGCCCACCGCGGCCTCCAGGGCGGCCATGGCGTCGCCGCCAGCAGCAGCGGGAGCGGGAGCAGAGGTCGGCGCGGCGCGGGGCGCGCCACCGCCGCCGCCGCGCGCCGCGGCGACCGCGCGGCGGACGCGCAGCATCTCGCGAAACGTGTCCTCGTTGCCCGCGTCGACCTCGAACGCGTGCCACGCGTCCCAGAAGCCGGCGTCGGTGGACGGGTCCGTGAGCGGTGCGGCGTGCGCAAACACCGCGCGCGCGCGGTCGATCTCGCCGAGGCGCGCCTCGAGCGCGGCAAACGACTGCGCGGCCGCCACCGCGTCGGCGTCGGGCAGGCCGCCGGCCTCGACGTCGGCCGTCAGCGCGGCTTCGTACACCTCGCGCACTTTGGCGACGCCGAAGAGGGAGGCCGCGCGGGAGACGTAGGCGTCGAAGACGGGTTTCCGCGCGCCCGGCGGGACGCCGACCATCGCCGCCGCGTACACCCCCATCGCCGCGCGCGGCGGCCCCGCGGCTTCTTCCAGCGCGGCGTGCTGCATGTAGAACGCAGCCCTGTCGTCCGCGGGCGCGGCCGCGATGGCGGCGCGGAAGAGGTCGCGCGCGCGCTCGAGCCGCGCGGGGCCGCCGGCGGACCCGCCCGCGCCGTAGCGCTCCAAGAACAGCCGCACGTACCCCGCCCACAGCTCGCGCGCGTGCGGGTACTTGAACAGTTGCACGCCCCGCTCGTACGTGGCCAGGGCGGCGTCGAAATGGGAGGCGTCGACGAGCATCGCGGCGCAGTTGAGGATCATCGCTGGCGTCGCGACGCGCGCCGCCATCGCCTCCTCGTACGCGGCCTTTGCCGTCTCCAGCGTGCCCAAGGATTCCTCTAAATCCACCCTCAACGCCCACAGGCGCGCCGAGCGGTAGAGGCGGGCCTGGACGGGCCCGGCTTCCTCCGCCGCGCGGTCGCGCCCCTTCACCCCCGCCGGCACCGCCGTCGCCGCCCGCGCCAGCTCGAGCGCGGCCCGGTGCCGCTTCAGGCGTAGCTCCATCTCGATCCAGGCCGCGTGCACGGCGGCCGCGTCGTCGACGTAAGGGTAGGGCGCGGCGGCGGCCTTTTCCAGCACGACGCGCGCCGACGCCGCGTCGCCCGCCTTTTCGTACAAACGCGCAAACGCCAGCCACAGCGTGTGCGGCTTGCCCGTCGTCTTGAACGCGTCGACCGTTTTCACTGCCTCGGTGTAGGTGCGGATCTGTTTGGCGGGGTCGCCGTCGAAGAGCCGCGCGCGGCGGTGCCACTCGGCGACGTTGTGCGGGTTTTGCCTCAACAAGACGGCGGACAAGAGATCCGGCCGCCGCGCCGTCAGCGCCTCCAGGCGGGCCAGGCGCAGGTCGACGTCGTCGCCGCGGTCGGTCAGCAGAAAGGTGGTGGCGTCAGAGTCTTCGGCGGCGTCGTCGACCGCCGCGTCCCCGTCCGCGGCATCCGCTTCCAGCCGGTGCGCGATGAGCGCCTCCTCAAACTGGGTCAGCGCGTCGTAGACGACCGCGAAATCGCGCACGGTGGACACGGAGGCGAGCCCTTCTTCGTACGCGGCGCGCGCGACCTCGTAGTCGCCCGCGCGCACGTGAAACGAGGCCAGCGCGCACCACAGCGCGCCCGCGCCGTCCGTGAGCCGCCGAATGCCGGCCCGGATCATGGCGTCGACGCGGAGGGACGCGCAGGCGGCGGGGTGGTGGGTCGCGACGTCGGCGAGGGCGAGCCACAGTGCGTGGCGCGATTTGCCCTCGACGGACACAAAGGCATCGTCGTCCACGCACGCGGCCAGCCTCTCGGCGGCTTCCCGCCACAAGCTGCGAGATGTCAGATACGCCACGTACTCCTCGGCGTGGCCGGGTTCGAGTTGGAGGTAGCGCCGGTAGAGCGCGCGCGCGGTCGCGGCCGGCGTGTCGGCCTCGCCAGCGAGCCGCAGGGCCAGCGGCCACACCCGGTCGTGCTGGGTGACCGGCAGGGCGCGCAGGGCGGCGTCGACCGCGCGCCGGGCGGCGGTGATGGACGGTTGGGCGACGACGTGCGTCAGATAGATCTCCCACACGGACGGCATCTTGTGCATCGACCCCAGCGCCCGCCGGCACGTCGCCGTGAAGGAGGACGCGGTGGGGGAGCCCGGGGGGGTGGCCGCGGCGGCGGCGGCGAGCTCGGTCAGGTAGGCGTGCCAGAGCTGGAGGAAAGAAAACAAGGGGGGGGGGTCGGCTCTAGTTTGGGTGCCCTCGCTGCCCCGAATCCCTCCCCTGCTCCCCCTCTCGTCCCGCACCTTGTGGCTGCCGGGCAGGGCGGCGAGGGCGCGCTCGAAGAGGACGCGGCGGCGCGCGGGCGGCGTGCCTTTGCGCGCTTGGAGGTAGCGCCACCAACCCTTGACCGAGAAGGGAGAGCGCAGGAGCTCTTCCTCGTAGGCGAGGTCGTCGTCGGTCGGCATGAGGTCGTCCGCGGCAAAGGTGGACGCCATGGCGGCGCGATGCGCGGCTTCCGCTCGGTGGTGAGCCTCTCCAGACGTCGGCCAAACGTGGCCCGACGGCGGGAGAGCGGGCGAAGCCCCTCGCTGCCGCAGCGGCGCGCGGCGGCGCGCCGGCGGCGGTGGCGCGGCGACGCCCGCGCCGCGGGGCGCGCGCGAGGCCGGGCCGGGGACGGGCGACCGCGCCGGGGGCCGGCGATGCGAGGGCAGCGAGCGAAGAGTGGAGGCAGGCCCGGCACCGGCCGGCCACACTCCGATGCACCGCCCCCGCCCTACCCTTCCCCGGGCCGGGCCGCCGCCCCTGACCCGCCTGACCGCCGTGCGCAACGCGCGCGACCTGGCGGACGCGTGCCCGAGGCTGCCCCCGGGGCGCGTCCTGCGCTCCGCGTGCCCGGCGGGGGCGCCGGAAGCCGACGTGAGGCTCTTGCGCCGCACGCTGGGCGTGGCCGCGTTGCTCGACTTGAGGTCCGACGAGGAGCGGGCGAAAGATCCGAGGTGCCTCCTCTTGCACGCAGCCGACGCCGACGCGACAACGTTCGACCGCGACGACCCCCTCCCCGCCGACGCCCCCGCGCCGCCGGCCCCCGGCGAGGCCCGGCTCGCCGTGCGCCACGTGTCGCTGCTGGACCGGAAGCGGTTTTACAGGGCGTTGCTGAAGAGTCTGCCGAAGCGGACGGCGCTCAAAGTTTTGACACTCAACCTCCTCTCCCCGCCCCGCGCCAAGCGGGCCGCCATGGCCGCCATCAACGCGGGCGGGCTGCCGTCCATGTACGCGTGCATGCTGGACTCGTCAGCGCCCGAGTTCGCCGCCGCGGCGCGGTGCCTGCTCCAAGCCGCGTCCGCGCGCCTGCCGCTCCTCTTCTTCTGCCGCGTCGGCAAAGACCGCACCGGCCTCTTTGCCGCGTTGGTGCTGTCCCTGTTGGGGGGGTGCGACGAGTCGATCGCGGCAGACTACTGCCTCTCCGACGGCACGACCCCCGCCATCGCGCTGGGCGGCATGGAAGCCGCCGGCCGCGAGCTGGCCGGCCTGGACGCGGCCGCGTTTGCGCGGGCGCCCGAGGGGGCGATCCGGGGGGCGCTGGACCACGTGCGGCGGGTGCACGGCGGCGTGCCCTCCTACCTCGCCTCGGGCGGCTTCTCCCGCGCCGACCAGGCCGCCCTCGTCGCCGCCCTGACCGTGCCGGCCGTCGAGGGCGGGTGTGGCGGGTACGGGGTCGGCGAGGGCGGCGGCAGCAAGCTTTGAAGAGGGGTCGCGATTTTTTTCGTTTAAATTGTCCCTCTCCTGCATCACCGCGCCTTCTCCTCACTCCTCCACTCGATGTCCACCTCGTCCGGGCAGCGCAGCGGGATGCCGCCTCGGTCAAAGGTCAGGGCGACGCCGCCGGGCACGCGGGCGGCGGCCGCGCGGCGGCCCGCGCCGCCGCGGCGCGGCGCGCCGCCCGCCACGGTGGCGGCGCGCGACCCCAGCAGGACGAACGAGGTGAGCGAGGGCCAGGACACCCGGTCGCACGGGCCGGCGCCCGGCCAGGTGAGGGTCGCGCGGTCGCCGCTCACATCCACCGCCAGCACCCTCCCCTTGCCCGCCCCGGGCTCGTCCTCGCCGCCGTCCAGGTAGACGTCGCCGCAGGCGGTGCCGGGAGGGCAGAGGCGGCCGCAGGCCAGGTTCGCGGGCGTCTCCCCGTCCGGAGGCAGCGCCGCCGCGAGCGCGAGCGGCGCGCCGCGCGCGGCCGCCGTCGTGTTGAACGGGGCGCCGGTGGCAAGCGAGAGGATGCGGCCCGGGAGCAGGAGGGTCGGGGGCGGGGCGCCGAGCGGGGCGGGGAGTGAAGCCTGCGCGCCCTTCCCTTCCACCCGCTCCCACCCCGGCACCGAGTGCAGCTCCCCCGGCGGCAGCCACGCGTCGACAGACGTCACGCCCGGCGCCAGCGCGGGCGCAACCAGCAGGGCGTCTCCGACAAGCCAGGCGCCCGCCGCGGCGCGCGCGGCCGCCGCGGCCGGCCACCCAAACCACAGCGGCCGCGCAATGGGACACCCGCTGGCCATTGCCTGCGCCCCCGCGGTGTACAGCGCGGGCAGCAGGGCGTACCGGTGCGCCATGGCGGCCCGGGTGGCGGCGGCGAGGGTCGGCGACCGAAACGGCTCCGCAAAGCCTTGCGCGTGGTGGAAGCGGGCGAATGGGTGCAAGGATGCGGCTGCAACCCAGCGCTGGGCGAGCTCGTCGGACGCCACGTTCTGATGAGGGAGAGGGAGGGGGTTTGTGGGGGCGACCGAGTCGGGGCCGCGCCCCGCCCTTCACCCGCGCCCTCCTCCCGCCCGCACCATGAAGCCGCCGATGTCCCCGCCTACGAAGGGCGTGCCCGCCAGCCCGGAGGCGAGCACGGCGGGCGTCAGCCTGGAGAGGTCGCGCCAGGAGGAGGACGTGTCGCCGGTCCAGTGGCCGCCGAACGCGCCCGTCCCGAGAAAGGTCGAGCGGCTAAACAGGAACGGGCGGCGGCCGGTGGCCTTTTTTAGGGCGGCATAGGTGCTCTTGGCCATGAAGTGACCGTACAAATTGTGCGCGTCGATCTCGAGCGCGCCGTTGGCGTGGCGCGCGGTCACCGCGATTGTCTTCTCGCTCACGTTGCGCTGCGCCCCCGCGTTGTTGATCCGGTACGGCGGGTCGTACACACTCGGAGGAGGGGCGTTTTTGGCCTTGCTCCCGCTCGCGTTGGGGCCGAAGCGGCAGTCGAGAAGGCAAATGAAGTTGTTGTTAGGCGGGATCGACGCGAGCGGCGCCCCTCCCGCCGGCGCGCACGCGTCGCCGGAGCAAAAGTTGGACACCTCGTTCATGTCGAGCCAGATGCCTGAAGATAAGGACAGAGGGTAGGGTGGACGCGGTGGCGCGCGCGCGAGCGCCGCGCGCGCCTCTCTCTTCCTCATACCGTCGACGCCGCCGGCATCCCTTCCCAACGCCTCGACGTGCCGCGCCCACCAGCCGTCGGTCGCCTTGTTGTCCAGGAAGTCGGGCCAGTGCACGGCGCCGGGCCACATCTGGCCCTGGAGGAAGGGGGGAGGGGAGGGTCGGCGCGCGCTTCGCGCGCGCCGCGGCAACCCTCTCCTCGCTCTCTTCTCACCAGGTACGGCCGCCCGTCCGCGCCCGCCACAAACACGCCCTCCGCGATGCCGCTGTCATAGGGCTCGTACCCCGGGCGGGCGGGGATGACGGGGTCGAGGATGGGCACCCAGCGCCGGCCCGAAGCGTGGAGGCGGCCGACGAAGGCCCGCATCTGTTTGAGCGGAAAATCGCGCGACCAGGTGAAGACGGCGTCGTCGTCCATGTACTGCGAGTCGGAGACCCAAGTTTCGAGCTAAAGAAGAGGAGGGAGGAGGTGAGAGTCGGGGCCGCAACGGCACAACACAAAAACTGTCTCCCCTCCGTTCTTACCGGCACGCCAGCCGCCTCAAACGAGTCCAGCACCCTCTCCGTTTGGGCGGCGGACGCGTAGCCGTATTTGGAGTTCATGAGGCCAAAAGCCCAGTAGGGGACGAGGGTGGGCCTCCCCACGACCGCCGCCACGCGCTCCGCCACGCTCCCGGGCGTGCCGTCGCCGCCGACGATGATGAGGTCGATGACCCCCCCCGTCACGCGCCAGGTGAGGGTCGTCGGGGTGAGCACGACGTCCATCCCGTTTGACGAGAGAAGGATCATCGCCGACACGCCCCCCCCCTCATCCACCCGCCACACGATGGGCCACGCGCCGTACGTATTGGTGTCAGCGTCGGCGGCAGCGCCGTCCCGGGCCCAGAGGGCGAGGGGGCGGCCGTCGCGAGGGATCGGGAGGGTCGGGGAGGAGCGAGTGCGCTCGCCGAGGCCGTACAAGGACGCCGAGGCATTCACAGCCGTCGTCAGCTCGAGGTACATGTCTTTGAAGACGAGGCGCGTGCCCCGCGAGTCGAAAAGAGAGTCGGACGGCTGCCCGTTTGCGCCGCGCCGGGACACCGCCACGCCAAACGGCGCCGCCTCGAACTCGACATCGAGAGAGGGCGGGCTTGAATCCCCACCCGCGTCCCGGGCCAGGCCGGCCGCTCCGGGGACGGCCGAGGGCGGCAGCTCCCACCGGCCGGGCGCAGACACGCGCACGCGCACCGCGTCGGGCGCCGGGCGGGAAATCTCATAGTCGAGCGTGGAGATGTCGGGTCCAAAGGTGGGCAGCGTGGACGCCGTCTGAAGGGGGATGAGGGGCGTTGAAAAAAGGCGGACGCAAAAAAAGAAAAAGAAACTCTCGTTTCCCCCTCTGACCTGCACCAGCTTGCCCCGCGCCGGCAGGTCGCCCGTCCCGCCTTCGACCCGGTACGTGGACTCGCCCCCGTTGGCGTGGAAGCAGGCGGGCTGCTGCTGGTCGGCGTCGCCGTCGAGGGGCGGGGGGGTGTCGAAGCAGCACTCCTGTCTGCACTCTTTCTGCGGGATGCCGGGGTAGCCTAAGAGAGAGAGAAAGGAGGTCGGAGAGAGAGCAGAGGGGCGGGGGCGGGCGGGCCGGGCGCCGCCCGCCTCCCTCTCACCGCACTCCTGCCGCGGGCCGCTTGCGATGCAGGCGGGAGCGGCCGCGAGCGACGCTGCGGCGACGGTCGCGGCCGACGCCGCGGCGAGGGCAAGGGCGAGGGCCGGGCCGAGCCGCATTGCCTGCAGTCTGCCGCGGCCAGCAGCGCGCCGCACACTCTGCGGCCGCGCCGAGGCCGCCGCCCCTCCACAGGCCGCATGTGGCGACCGATTTTGCTGTGCGCGGCGGCCGCCGCGGTCGCCGGCGCGCCAACCGACGCCGAGGCCCGGTCGCTCGCCCCGTTTGTCTCGGTCTCCATCTGCGCGCCGCTCTCGGTCCTCATCTCTGACTCGCCCGATGGCAAGTACGGGGCGCGGTTGACTGGCGACGAGGCCAGCCGGGCGGCGGTGGCGCTGACCTCGACGCGCGGCGCCGTCTCCGTCGAAGCCCTGACCCCCCTCTCCATCCCCGCCTCCACCCCGCTCCGCCTCGAGCTCATGCTGCCGCCGGGCACGCTGCAATACGTGGAGCGTATCGCGGGCGCGGCCGGGGACACCGGGATTGTCGCGTCGTTCGCGCGCGACAAGTGCGAGGTGGCGGCCGCCGCGCCGGGCAACTGGTGGCTGCCGGCCATCGGGGCGACGTTGCTGGCAAAAGCGTCGCTAGGTGCAAACGGTTCCTACGCCGCGGTCGGCAGGGCCCCTTACTGGGAGGTGGCCGCCTCGTCGCCGAACGCGAAAGCGCGAATCGACGGCCCCACCGGCTTCGTCTCGGCCCGCCTGGACGCCGGCGACGTGCTCATCAACCCGGCTTTTGGCAATGTGACCACGGGCGGGTTTGTGTTGCGGGGGGCAGCGCTGCAAACCACGCGCGGGCGGTGCACCGCAAAGGGGCCGGGCGAAGCGCCCGCCTGCTCCAAAGTGGCGGCCCCGCCGCCCCCAACGCCGCCCTCCCTGTCCTGGGCCTGCGCCCTGGAGACGCGGGGCGAGTGGGCGTGCGGCGGCGGCGGGAGAGGGGGGGCGCCGACGGTGCAGGAGACCGGGCCATGCGCGGCCGACGCGGCCATGCTCAAGGCGTGAGAGCGGGGGCGGCAGCACTGTGTGACGGAAGCGGGAGGAACCAATACGCGCGCCCCCTCTCAAACCGGGAAAAAGCAAGTCGTCCGCAATTTTTAGACCCCACCCCCTCTCCCCTCTCCATCACTCTGGCCTCGCCGGCGGTTCGTCATCCCCCGCGTCCGCGCCCTTGTCCCACAACGGCGCCGCTTCCGGCTCGGGCGCGTCGGGCGGGCGCTCGCCGCCGATCGCGACGCTCGGTGCCGACCCCATGGCCGCCACGTGCTTGAGCAGCGTCGTGCGTAGAGTGGCCAGGTAGTCGGGCGAGTTGGCGTTGTCCAGGCCAGGTTTAGACTGAAGGGAAGGAGAAGGAGGGGAAGAATGAGAATCGAGCGCGCAGCGACCACCACCACCTCCATCTCTCCTCTCCCTCTCCCTCACCGGCACCGCCAGCTGGTAGTCGGGCCCATAGAAATCGGTGTACTCGTTGGCCGGCAGCTGCTCCGCCATCGGCGCGCCGAGCAGCGCCCCGGTCTCCCCCGCCCAGCACCGCGCGACGTTGGAGATTTTGTACCCCCCGCCACCGAGCACCAGCGTGGGCCGCCCGTACCGCGCCATGTGGGTGACGGCGGCCGCGTGGCCCGTCGACGACAGGTTGAACCGGCCGAGGCGGTCGCCCGCGAGCGAGTCGGCGCCGCACTGGACGACGATGGCGCCGGGGTCGAACTTGGCGACGGCGGCGTCCATGACCGGCACAAACAGGGACGCGTACGCGTCGTCCGTGATGCCGTCGCGCAGAGGGGCGTTGAGGGCGTAGTGCGACCCCTCGCCGGAGCCGACGTTGTGGACAGACCCCGTCCCGGGGAAGAAGCCGCCCCCGAATTTGTGGAACGAGGCGGTGAGCACCCGGTTGGACGTGAGGAAGGCTTCTTCGACGCCGTCGCCGTGGTGGATGTCGATGTCGACGTACAGAACGCTGCGGGGGGGGGAGGAGGGGGTTGGTGTGGGGCGCGCGCGCGCGCGCACAGCGCCCTCCCTCACACACACACCCCTCCCTCACCGGTCGTGGTGTTTCAGCAGCTCCAGAATGGCCAGCACGATGTCGTTCACGTAGCAGAAGCCCGACGCTTCCGCCTTTTTGGCGTGGTGGAGACCCCCCGCCCAGTTGATCGCCACGTCAGCGGAGCCATGGTTGAGGGTGACGGCCCCGCCGATCGACCCGCCCGCGTATAGCGCGCAGTAGGGCCAGAGGCCGGGGAAGATGGGGCAGTCGTCGCCGTGCGCGTAGCGCGCGACGTCCGCGGCCAGCTCCTCCGTGTTGCCGGGCGCGACGCGTTGCAGGAAGTCGACGTAGTCGGGCGCGTGAAAGATGGCGACGTCGGACGGGGACGCGGGGCGGGGGCGGTACATCTGGGGGCGGGGGAGGGGGGACCAGGGGGTGTGGCGCGAGGGCGAGAGAAGAAAGACGCCGCACGCAACGCTGGCACATGACCCCTCTCTCCCTCTCTTCCCTACCTCCATGGCGTTGTGCAACCCGTAGCGCAGCACCAGGGAGTGCGCCATGCGCACGCGGTGCGGCTTCATGGGGTGGCCGGGGCCGTAGTAGTAGCCGCCGACGTCGGGGTCGTAGAAGTACGACACCTGTGAGGCGGGGAAGGGGGTGGAAGGGCGAGGGTGTCGGTTTTGGGGGCCAAAAAAATGGAGGCCGGGCACGGGCGCGGGCGGCGGCGGCGCGGCGTCGCCCGCGCTCGCGCGCGGGGGCGCGGGCGCGCCCAGGGCCCGCCCCCAACGGCCGGCGGGCCGTCCATTGGGACCACCCGGGGGCCGTCCCGCCCCGGGCCGACCCCCCAGAGCCCCGCGGCAACGACGCGCCGGCCACGCTCGATGCGGCGCGCGGACTCGCCTTGCGTTTGCGGTCCATGGCGCCGCTCTCTCCGGGGCCCGGTGATGAGACGGGCGACCGCGGGAGGGGGAGAGAGGAGGGGGAAGGCGGCGCCTGGCCCGCCTCGAGAAGAGTGGCGCGACCCGGCGCGT
>Ga0315293_10002516_pt1 | contig 17606 bp, 21 predicted proteins | sample YL17G13_20_MG_FD_203071 | JGI IMG/M metagenome (GOLD analysis project Ga0315293, IMG submission 203071) | Sediment microbial communities from Yellowstone Lake, YNP, Wyoming, USA - YL17G13_20 | ecosystem: Environmental > Aquatic > Freshwater > Lake > Sediment | place: USA: Wyoming | collected...
GGCACTGGCGCCGGGCACCCTGCCGGCCGGAAGCAACCCGGGGGCCTGGCGGCGCAGGAACTCGGAGAACGAGGACAGTTCGACTGGGTGCGCGGACGCGGCGAGGGATGGGGTCAGAAGAAGGTTGGCGGCGAGACGGTCAGGCGACGGCCAGGTCACTGTCCGCCCTTTTGGACGTATGCCCGCACGAAGTCCTCGGCGTTCTCCTCGAGCACGTCGTCAATCTCGTCCAGCAGGTCGTCGGTCTCGGCGGCCAGCTTCTCGCGACGCTCCTGCCCACCGGCCGCATTGCCGGTGTGGTCGTCGTCCTCGCCGCCACCACCGCCACGCTTGGTCTGTTCTTGAGCCATCGCCGCCTCCTGCTCTCATCAGCGGCCCAGCCGCCGGTCTCAACAGTACCGTCCGGAGCGGACGGCACCGTGCCTGATGTCGCCGGCGGGGCGGCTCCGACCGCACTTCTCGTCAGTTCGTGAGCTGTTCCACCAGTTCGACCGCGCTGTCGACCGAGTCCAGCAGCGCCCCGACATGAGCCTTACTGCCCCGCAGCGGCTCCAACGTCGGGATCCGGATCAGCGAATCGCCACCGAGGTCGAAGATCACCGAGTCCCAACTGGCCGCCGCGATATCGGCCCCGAACCGCCGCAGGCACTCGCCACGGAAGTAGGCCCGGGTGTCGGTGGGCGGGTTGTCCACGGCGTTGATCACCTGCTGCTCGGTCACCAGCCGCTTCATCGAGCCGCGCGCGACCAGCCGGTTGTACAGGCCTTTGTCCAGCCGCACGTCGGAGTACTGCAGGTCAACCAGCTGCAACCGGGGGGCTGACCAGCCGAGGTTCTCCCGGTGCCGGAAGCCGTCGAGCAGCCGCAATTTGGCGGGCCAGTCCAGCAACTCCGCACACTCCATGGGGTCGCGCTCCAGCAAATCGAGCACGTGCGCCCAGGTCTCGACGACGTCGGCCGCCCTCGGATCGGGGTCCCGGCTGTCCAGCATGGTGGCCACCCGGTCGAGGTAAATGCGTTGCATCGCCAGCGCGGTCAACTCGCGGCCGTCGGCCAGCGCGACGGTGACCCGCAACGAGGGATCGCGGCTGATCACGTGCACGGCGTGGACCGGCCGGGCCAGAGCCAGATCGCTGAGATCGGCCCCACCCTCGATGAGGTCGAGCACCAGCGAGGTCGTCCCCACCTTGAGATAGGTGGAGGTTTCGGCCAGGTTCGCGTCACCGATGATCACGTGCAGCCGGCGGTACTTGTCGGCATCGGCGTGCGGCTCGTCGCGGGTGTTGATGATCCCGCGCTTCAGGGTGGTCTCCAGGCCCACCTCGACCTCGATGTAGTCGGCGCGCTGGGACAGCTGAAAACCCGGTTCGTCGCCGGAGGCGCCTATGCCGACCCGGCCGGAACCCGTGACCACCTGGCGCGACACCAGGAACGGTGTCAACCCCACGATGACAGCCGAGAACGGGGTCTGTCGGCTCATCAGGTAGTTCTCGTGCGTGCCGTAGGACGCGCCCTTGCCGTCGACGTTGTTCTTGTACAACTGCAGCTTGGTCGCTCCCGGGACGCTGGCGACGTGCCGTGCCGCGGCCTCCATCACCCGCTCCCCGGCCTTGTCCCAGATGACGGCGTCGAGCGGATCGGTGACCTCCGGCGCGGAGTACTCCGGGTGGGCGTGATCGACGTACAGCCGGGCTCCGTTGGTGAGGATCATGTTCGCCGCGCCTACCTCATCGGCGTCCACCACCGGCGGCGGCCCCGAGGCCCGGCTCAGATCGAAGCCGCGGGCGTCGCGCAGCGGCGACTCGACCTCGTAGTCCCAGCGAGTGCGTTTGGCCCGTGGGATTCCGGCCGCCGCGGCGTAGGCCAGCACGGCCTGGGTGGAGGTCAGGATGGGGTTGGCGGTCGGATCAGAGGGCGACGAGATGCCGTATTCCACCTCGGTCCCGATGATCCGCTGCATTCCCACAGCCTAGTGGGCATTACGCCACCATCCCGCCCGGATGGCAGGGGCGATCCGCCGGCCGGGCCCGGGCCGCCGCTAGGGTTACCACACCATGAGCGATCCCCACGTCGCGGTGGACGACTATGCCGCCGACCGATGGTTCCTCAGCCGCGGTCTGCCCGCGGTGGTGCGCCCATCGGCGTTGCTGCGACGAGTGTGGAGCCGTTCGGCTCCGGCGCTCGCCGGCCTGGCGGCGGTCGCCCTGAACTCCATCCTCATCGTGGCAATCTCCGGCCAGCACACCGTCGACATCGCCGGCCGGCCCGATCTGGCGCAGAGTTTCGTGCTGGGACTGCTGGCCCTGGTGCTCCCGGCCGCCGGACTCGCAGGTTGGCTGGTGGCCAGAATCGGGTCTCCGGCGCGGCGGTCGGTGGGGGCCGGCATCGCGGTGGCCGTCATCGCTCTCGGTGCGCTGTACGGCGGCCCGAGCCCGCGGCCTCTGGTGAATGTGACGCTCTTCGCGACGGCGGTCGCGGTGATCCTGGTTCTCACCGCAACCGGCATCGGCGCCATCCTGGGCTGGGTGGCGGAACTGACGTTGTCGAATCTGGCCCTGACTGCAGGCATGTTCGTCCGCGCGCTGCCGGTGGTGCTGCTGACCTTCCTGGTGTTCTTCAATTCCTACGTGTGGCTGATGACGTCGCTGATCACCCGAGGCCGGCTGTGGCTGGGCATCGGCTTCCTGCTGCTGGTCGCCGGCAGCTTCCTGGTGACCACCACGCTGGATCAGGTCCGGCAGAGGTTGTCCGCCTCCGGCGCAGACCCCAGCGGCGCCCCCGTCCCTGACGGCGGCGAGGACGCTGCCGCCCTCGCCGGATCACCCTTCGAGGCGATTCCCGACCCCGCACACACCGACAGGCTGTCGGTGGGCGAACGGCTCAACACCGTCTTCGTGGTGGCCGCCTCGCAACTGGTGCACGTGCTCACCGTGGCGGTGATGAGCGGCGGGGTGTTCTTCGTGCTGGGCATGATTCTTCTCAGCCCGCCGGTGCTGGACGCCTGGACCCGAGGCGTCGGCCGGCCGGACGGCGAACTGCTGGGTATGACCCTGCCGATCCCCGACTCGCTGATTCAGACCACCATGCTGCTGACGGCGATCACGTTCATGTACCTCTCGGCCAAGGCGGTCACCGATAACCAGTACCGGGCACAGTTCCTCGACCCGATGCTGGACGATCTGCGGGTGACCATGCGGGCCCGGGCCCGCTACCGGGCATCCGGCGGCAGAGGCTGACGCAGCGCCAGCACGAAAGGAGTGCGCGGGGGCCGGTCGTTCGCTGGAGTTCTGAGCCTGACCCGATCGCGCGGCTGGGGTTACAGGTACTGCCCCAGGTTCGACTCGGTGTCGATCGCCCGGCTGGCACTCGAGGACTTACCGGTGACCAGGGTGCGGATGTAGACGATCCGCTCGCCCTTCTTGCCCGAGATTCGCGCCCAGTCATCGGGATTGGTGGTGTTGGGCAGGTCCTCGTTCTCGGCGAACTCGTCGACGATCGAGTCCAGCAGGTGCTGGATGCGCAAGCCGTGCTGGCCGCTCTCCAGCACCGACTTGATCGCGTACTTCTTGGACCGGTCGACGACGTTCTGGATCATCGCGCCGGAGTTGAAGTCCTTGAAGTACATGACCTCCTTGTCACCGTTGGCATAGGTGACCTCCAGGAAGCGGTTGTCGTCGATCTCGGCGTACATCCGGTCGACGACCTTCTCGATCATCGCCTTGATGCAGGCACCGCGGTCACCGCCGAACTCGGCGAGGTCGTCGGAGTTGATGGGCAGGTTCTCGGTCAGGTACTTGCTGAAAATATCCTGCGCCGCTTCGGCATCCGGGCGCTCGATCTTGATCTTGACGTCGAGCCGGCCGGGCCGCAGGATGGCCGGGTCGATCATGTCCTCCCGGTTGGAGGCGCCGATGACGATGACGTTCTCCAGTCCCTCGACACCGTCGATCTCACTGAGCAGCTGCGGAACGACCGTGGTCTCCACGTCCGAGCTCACCCCGGTGCCGCGGGTACGGAAGATCGAATCCATCTCGTCGAAGAACACGATCACCGGCGTTCCCTCGGACGCCTTCTCCCGAGCCCGCTGGAAGATCAGCCGGATGTGGCGCTCGGTCTCGCCGACGAATTTGTTCAGCAGCTCGGGGCCCTTGATGTTGAGGAAGTACGACTTTGCCTCGCGGGCGTCCTCGCCACGAACCTCGGCCATCTTCTTGGCCAGCGAGTTGGCCACCGCCTTGGCGATCAACGTCTTGCCGCAACCGGGCGGGCCGTAGAGCAGCACACCCTTCGGTGGGCGTAATGAGTACTCGCGGTAAAGCTCCTTGTGCAGGAACGGCAGCTCCACCGCGTCGCGGATCTGCTCGATCTGCCGGGTCAGGCCGCCGATGTCGCCGTAGGAGACGTCCGGCACCTCTTCGAGCACCAGATCCTCGACCTCTGCCTTCGGGATGCGCTCGAACGCGTAGCCCGCCTTGGCGTCGACGAGCAGCGAGTCACCCGGGCGCAGCCTGCGCGGCCGGTCGTCATCGTCGGCGAGCGTGGCGGCAACCTCGGGGGCCATGTCCTCGGCGGCCACCAGCGGCTCGGCCAGCCACACGATCCGCTCTTCGTCGGCATGGCCGACCACCAGCGCGCGATGCCCGTCGGCCAGCACCTCACGCAGAGTGCTGATCTCCCCGACCGCCTCGAACGTGCCGGATTCGACCACGGTCAGCGCCTCGTTGAGCCGGACCGTCTGGCCCTTCTTCAGCTCTTTGACGTCGATGTTGGGTGAGCAGGTCAACCGCATCTTGCGCCCGGAGGTGAACACGTCGACGGTGTCGTCATCATGGGCTCCGAGCAGCACACCGTAGCCGCTGGGGGGCTGGCCCAGCCGGTCGACCTCCTCGCGAAGCGCCAGCAGCTGCTGGCGGGCTTCCTTGAGGGTGTCCATCAGCTTGGCGTTGCGGGCCGCCAGTGAGTCGATCCGGGCCTCGAGCTGCTGCACCTCGCGGGGTGAGTGCTGGCCTCCGGCAGCGCTCTGAACCTGTTCACGCAGGATTGCGGCCTCCCGGCGCAGCTGCTCCAGTTCGGCGGCTTCCTCGTCGTCGCGGGCACCGAAGGCATCGGCGGCTCCAGAACGATGTGACTCAGTCATAAACCGGCTCCTTCCCCGCACCGAACCTGGCGCAGTGGACACCCCAACGCTACCGGCGATTGGACCATCCCGGGCCCGTGGAGAATTTCGACACCCTTACAACACTGTTAACCTTCTTGGAGAGCCGGACCGATCGAAAGGAACCTACGTGACCCAAAAACTCCTCGCCACGTGCATGGCAGCCGCCGCGATCGCCGGAGGCGCCGCCGCGGGCGTGACGGCGGTGGTGTCGATCACGCCGACCGCTTCTCCGGCGGTTCAACAGGTGGTTTTCGGTGTGCCGCTTCCGCTGGACCCTGCCTTTGACGTGCCGACGGCCGACCAGATCAATGGCGTGCTCTACAGTCTGGCCGACCCGGCCGTCCCGTTCGCCAGCAAGGGCTACCTCATCGAGGGCGGCATCGGCCGGCTGGAGGCCCGTACCGCTGACGCCCTGATGCGCAACGCCGTGGCACGGGGCCAGGTGCCGCTGAACTTCTCGATCACCGGCGTCGTCCCGGCGGGCCCGGGTGCCGCGACCGCCACGGTGACCGCGTCCGGCCCCGGCATGCCGACGACCACCCAACCGGTCACCTTCGTCGACCAGGGCGGCTGGAAGTTGTCGCGCGCCTCGGCCACCTCGGTGATGTCCATCTTCAGCGCCTAGTCCGGCTTGCGACGCAGTCTGATCACCGCACTGGGCGCCGCCACGACCGTGGCGGCGCTCGGAGTTTCGGGGTGTGCCGGCCATGACCGCGCTGAACAGGCAGGTTCCCTGCCGCAGTCCCCGCCGCGGGTGGCCGCGCCGCCCTCCGAAAGCGGCCCCCCACCGGCGCCCGAGACTCTCGCCGATGTGATTCACCGGCTGGCCGATCCCGCGGTTGCCGGGGCGGACAAGCTGCCCTTGGTGCAGAACACCACCCGCCAGGACGCCACCGTGCTGGACCGCTTCACCGCGGGTCTGCGAGACGGGGGCTTCGCGCCGATCACCGTCGTCGCGACCGACGTCAGATGGTCGGACGCCCATCCGGGCGACGCCGTCGCGACCATCAACATCACCGGCGCCAACACGGAGAACCCCGGCGGCTTCTCCTTCCCGATGGAGTTCCGGCGCAATGGCGACAGCTGGCAGCTGACTCGGGAGACCGCGGACATGCTGCTGGCCTTCGGCAACGCTCGCACCGACCCGGCGGTCCCCGACACGCTCCCGCCCGCCCAGACTCTCCCGCTCCCACCCGCCCAGACTCCCCCACCCTGATCGACGTGTGGATCGGCTGGCTCGAGTTCGACATCCTGCTCGGCGACGTTCGTTCGCTGAAGCAGAAACGTTCCGTGGTGCGGCCTTTGGTCGCGGAGTTGCAGCGGCGGTTCAGTGTGTCGGCCGCCGAGACCGGTTGGCTGGATCTGCACCGGCGGGCCGGTATCGGCATCGCTGTGGTCGCTGCCGACAGTGCGCATGTGGTGGCCGTACTCGATGCGGCCGAACGGCTGGTCGCCGCCCGTCCGGAGATCGAATTGCTGGCGGTCCACCGAGACCTGCGGCGCAGCGAGGATTAGGCGCAACGGCCTTCGCCCAGGATCCCGGCTTGCCCGCGGCCCGCAGCCTGGCGACCATGACCCGGAGAGCCAGGGCGAGCATCATCCTGACGTACTGGGCGACCGAGGCGGCCGACGCATTGCTGCGCCGGGTCGAGTATTGAACGCCGACAGTGAAGTTCGTCGTTGTGCGGAATACACCCATCACCACTCTGACGGTGAAGCAACTGCGTGCTTGGGCTGGCGCGATACCCGCGAGGCCAAACCGAACACAAGGACCCTGGGGGCAACGATGACATCCACCGGCTTCTTCATCAATCTGCACAAGGCGCTGGTCATCCCGGTGACGGTCGCGGCGATGCTGACTTTCGGCAACTTCTCCACCGCGATGTGGCTGTACCTAGGTATGCACGGCACCTACTCCATCCTGTGGCTGATCAAGCAACGCACCTACCCCGACCGACGCTTCGCCGAGCAGGTGGCGATCTGGATCGGGATCCTGTTCGTATTCCTGCCGCTGGCAGGCTATTACGCCGCCCCGATCCTGCTGGCCTGGTTGCATCCCAACGTTCCCGGCTGGGCCGTGGCGCTCGGCGTCTCGGTGTTCGCCTTCGGCATCTTCTTGCACTTCGTCTCCGACGCGCAGAAGTACTACACGCTGCAGGTGCGTTCGGCTCTGATCGACACCGGCCTGTTCGCCCGCACCCGCAACCCGAATTACCTTGGCGAAACATTGACCTACATGGGTTTCGCGATCATCGCGTGGAACCCGATCCCGTTCGTGGTCAAATTCGCGTGGATCTTCGGGTTCTTCGTGCGCAACATGATCAAGAAGGACCGGGTGATGGCTCGCCACCCCGGATTCGTCGCCTACAAGGCCCGCACCGGGATGTTATTCCCGCGAATGCCTTTGTCCCGTGCCCACGCCGGCCCGGTGACCGGGCACGCCTAGCGCGAACCCGTCTGCGGCGTCATCCAGAGATCTGCAGGGTTAGTCAGGGCCGAGCTTCGAAGATCAGGTTGAACGGTGTCTCGGTCGCCCGCCGGAAGTGGGTAAAGCCGCCGTCATCGACCATCACCTTTCTCAACCGTCGCTCGCCCGCTTGCGCACCCAGCGCCGGTCCTTGCCGCGCCAGTGATACGGGAACGCAGATCAGCGATGATGCGGCGTAGTACAGCCGCCCCACGGGATTGAGGTTGTCAACGACGCTGTCGCCCGCGGCCGGCTCGACGAGCATGCAGTGACCGTCGGGTTTCAGCGCTTGTCTCGCTCGACGAGCGGCCCCGGAAGGATCAGCCATATCGTGCAGACAGTCGAAGAACGCGATGAGGTCATAGTCGTTGCCGCGGTAGGACGTGGCGTCGGCCACCTCGAAGCCCGTGTTCGTGACGCCTGCGTTGGTGGCACGTTCGCGCGCGGTCTCGATCGAGCCGTCGTGATAGTCGATCCCGACGAACTGCGAATTCGGAAATGCTTGCGCCATGAGGATCGTGCTCGCGCCGTGGCCACAGCCCACATCGGCCACGCGGCAACCGGTGCTGAGCTTCTCGACGACGCCGTCGAGCGCGGGCAGCCACGAGGACAACAGATTCGCGTGGTAGCCGGCCCTGAAGAATCGTTCGGTGCCGTCGAACAGGCACCGATGATGCTCGCCCCATTCCATGCCTTGTCCGCTGCGGAAGTTCTCGACCGCGCGCCCTCTGACGTGGAAGAGGTCCTCGACGATCGAGTAGGCGCCAGGCAGATCCGTGGGCCCGTTCGGATTCGCGAGGCACAGCGCCTGCTCGTCGTTCAAATAGTACGTGTCGCTCGCCGCGTCGTATTCGACGTAACCGCCGGCGGCCTGATTCGCGAGCCACTCACGAACGTAGCGTTCGCTCGTGCCGGTTCGCTCCGCCAGCTGCGCGGACGACAATCTCTCGCTGGCAAGTGCCGAATACAGACCGAGCTCATCGCCGATCAACATCAGCACGGCGCTCATCGACGCGCCCAGATCGTTTATCGCCTTGCCGAGAAATGACGCCAGTTTCTCTTCGCTAACGGCCATCGCACGCTCCTTGGCTCACGTCGCGCGGCTTGAGCCCGTCGGCACAACGGTACGCATCAATTCGCGGACGCGCGGGGGAATCGCGGGGGAATAGTGACCTCGACCTGTCAAACGCAGTCGGGCGACCACCTCGTCGGTTCCGGTCTCGTACGCGCGAAATTCCTCACCCTCGTTGAGAATGATGTTCGACGGCAACCACATTCACACCCCCGCCCCACCAACCACCACCCCGCCGCGGTGCGCGGTCGGGCAAGGGCGGCCGTCAAGCCCACCGGCCCCGCCCCGACGACAAGGTCGTCAGCGCGAGGGCTCATCTGTCCCCGCGCCGATCGCGCCGGCGGCGCGGCCCTTCTTGCGCAGCGGCGTCGGTGTGACGGTTCCCGGAGCGAGCCGGCGCGCGGAGATCAGGAACGCGGTGTGCCCGCGCATGTTGTGCTCCGGTCTCACCGCCAGGCCGACGACATTCCAACCGCGGATCAGCGTCTCCCAGGACCGCGGCTCGGTCCAGCACTGCTGTTCGCGCAACGCCTCCACCGTCCTCGACAACTGGGTGACGGTGGCGACGTAGATGATCAGGACGCCGCCGGGCACCAGGACTCGCGCCACGGTATCGAGCACATCCCACGGTGCCAGCATGTCGAGCATCGCCCGGTCGATCGCAGCCTCCGCCAGGCCCGACTCGCCGGCGGCGTCTCTGACGTCGCCGATCACCAACTGCCAGTTGCCGGGCTGCTCCCCGAAGAACGTCTCGACGTTGCGCCTGGCGTGCTCGGCGTGGTCATCACGCAATTCATAGGAGATCACCTGGCCGCCGGAGCCCACCGCACGCAGCAGCGAGCAGGTCAGTGCGCCCGAGCCGGCGCCGGCCTCCAGCACCCGCGCGCCGGGGAACACGTCGCCTTCGTGAATGATCTGTGCGGCGTCCTTGGGATAGATCACCTGTGCGCCTCGCGGCATCGACATCACGTAGTCGATCAGCAGCGGACGCAACACCAGGAACGCATCCCCGCCTGAGGCCTTGATCACGCTGCCCTCGGGCGAGCCGATGACGGAGTCGTGGGCGACGATGCCCCGGTGGGTGTGGAACTCACCACCCGGCTTGAGGATCATCGTGTAGTGCCGGCCCTTGGCGTCGGTCAGCTGGACCCGGTCACCGGCGGCGAAGGGACCTGTTCTCCGCGGGAGGTCCGACTGCTGGGCGGATTCATTCACGGGGAACATCCGGCTGGGCGTCGGCACCGCGGCCCTCCAGAAGATGGCCGATCGCAGGAGTTGCGACGCACCACGACGGCGCAGCGAGGTAGATGGTGCGCATCTGGTGCCTCCTGCCTTTAGCGAGCGACCCAGTGAATTTCTTCCGGCATTTCGCCTGCGAGGCAGTCCACTTCAATCAATTGCGAATAGTACAGCCGCTTAACAGCAGCAATAGACGGATTGCCGGGGCGGTCGCAATAACGCGCACCGCGTCATCTACGGGCGTGGACGCCGCGCCCACCACCCGGCCCAGCAGCAGCATCGCCAGCATGCTGACGGGCGGCCACCACCGGATCGCTCTGTGGAAGCTCATCCGGCCGGGTGGTCGGCGGGCACCGGCAGCCCGGGGCAGGCCTGGAGGTAGCCGATATCGGCGGACACCCAGTCGCGCCACTGCAGGTGGCTCATGTTGGCGGTGAGTTTGTCGCACACGTCTGCGGCGCTTGCAATGGCCGGCCACAGTCGCACGGTCCTGCCAACGCCGCCGGAGGCCAGGCGCTGCCCGTCCGGGCTGTACGCCACACTCGACACCGGACCCTGATGCCCGGTCAGCGGCGCACCGATCGGTTGGAGAGTGTCGGCGTTCCACAATCGCAGGGTGTCGGCGGCACGTAACGCCAGTTCAGTCTCTGGCCCGGAAGGAACCCGCCGCGGACCGGGGGGCCCCGGTGGGCTTCTTCTGTGTCCATTTCTCTTCGCCCGCAACTGGATTGCCCCCAACCGGATTGCCCGCCGACGCCGCGGATGCGGCAACCCGGGGCTTCGGCGCATCGAGCGCGGCGCGCGTCGATGACGCCGTCTTCGCGGTGGCGCAGGCGTTTTCGATGTCCGCTCTGGCCGCGGCGATGCCCTGCTGGACGGCCGCAGGCAGCCCCTTGGCGGCGTTGATCACCACCTTGGGCGGGGGCAGCAGCCGCATCGGGGTGTAGACGTCGGGCGCGCTCATCGCGTTGTTGTCCTGGTAGCCGGAATCGACGATCACCTTCAGCGACGGCTCCACCAGGTCGGCGAATACCTTGCCGGGCAGGCCGAGAAAGTCGCGGATCGGCCGCAGCATCGCCAGATCCTTGGACTCGTAGGTCACATAGACCGTGGTGTTGGTCGCCGACAGCGGTTCGTACGTGAGGTTGCCCTGCGTGTCGACGATGTAGTGGCCCGGCGCGGCATCCGGGGCCAGTACCTCCGGCGGCAGCGTGACGGTGTCCTGCTTGCGGTATCGGTAGGCGTACTCGGTGATTGAGTTCAGCAGCGCCACAAGGTTTCCCACGTACAGCGGCACGCTGGAGTTCCACGCGTACTCGTAGCCGACGTCGATGATGTGTGCGCCGGTGTCGGTGGGCGTGGGGATGGGGTTGACCGCGACGAGGGCGAAGAACGGCAACCGCGAGGCGTAGCCGCCGTTGGGGCGATCGACGTTGTTATCCAGGATCCAGTCGGTCTGGTACAGCGTCGGGTCGTTGTGGTGGACGTAGGAGCTGATCAGCGCGCTGGCGTTACCCGCGCCCCGCCCAGAGCTCAGGACGATGTTCGGATCCGGGTTGGTCTTGAGTGCCTCGTCGATGGCGTTCACCTGAATCCAGTCGGCGAGCAGGTGGAACTGCGCCACCACGGTGGGACCGTAGAGGGCGTTCCAGTCGATTCCGTAGAACTTGTCGATCCCGTCGGCGTTCCAGTTGGTGGCGCTGCCCGGGGTGACCACAGCCGACAGGTCGACCGCGGCTGCCAACTGCCGCAGGGCGGCGATGGAATCGGGCGCGACGGCCGACACCCCGGAAGCCGCTGCGACGGTGGCAGCGGCCAGCGCAGTGGCCACCCGTCCGGCTCGCGGCCGGCGGGATTCCGGTCTGATCTTCACAGGAATCAACCTACCCCCGGGGGCCTCCCTCACTGCCCGCTGAGCGGCCGCACCACCGCATCGGCGAAAGCCTCCAGGTAGCGATCGGCGGCGCCCGGGCCGGAATCGCCCGGAAGAGTCGGCGATCCCTCGACCGCGTAATTGTTCGCCGGATCGAAGACGACGAAATAGCTCAGGCCGGTCTCATCGCGACGGCGCTGCAAGCGGTCACGGGCTTGGGCCGGGGTCCCGGCGAGAAAGACCGTCGATTCGTCCTGGGCACTCGGCGGAACACCCGTCGATCTGGCCACGAATTCCTGCAGCGGACCCGGATCGTCGGCGACGGCGGTGAAGGAAATCTGGGTGCTGAACTCCAGATCCGCCGGATCACGGCCCGCGCGTTCCGCACCGGCCCGGGCCAATGCCGTCTGCTGCGCGGTGCGCGCGATCGTCGATCCCTCGGCCCAGCCCGGCCAGCCGATCTTTCCGGACTGCAGCGACGGAAAGACGCTCACGATTTCGGCATGCCGACCGGCGAGATCCAGCGCCCGCGGCAGCGTGCCACCGAGCAGGAGCTTCGGCCGCCGAGTCGGCGTGGGCGGGAGGACAGACGGAGCCTCATGGAGGCGGATGTAGTCGCCGCGGTAGGTCGTCGTCTGCCGGCTCCAGAGCAGTTTGATCGCCTCCACGTACTCTTCCAGGCGGGTGAGCCGAACTCGGCCACCGTCGAACGGCATCCCGACGATCGTGAAGTCATCGATCGTCCATCCCCCACCGAGTCCGAGTTCGCAGCCCCCGGCGGCGATCTCCGAAAGGGTGGCCGCCATGCGGGCCAGGTCGATCGGCTGGCGCATGACGGCGTTGAGCACTGTCGAGCCGACGGCCGCGGTCCGGGTGACGGCCGCGGCGGCCGCCATGAGAGTGAGCGGATCCCAACTCCACATCGTGTAGTGGTCGGGAACGGAGATGGTCGTGAAGCCGAGGTCCTCGTACCAGCGCACACGGTCTCGCCAGCCGTCGAAGGGCAGCTCGGAGACTTGAACCGCAAACCTGATGGGATGCATCAGGCCCCGTTGCACACTCCCGAGTCGCGGATGACGTTTCCGTAGACGTTCATCGTGGCGGTGTTGGCGTTGATCACGCCCGACGGCATCTGCCGGGCGATCTTGTCGCTGATCTGGGTGAGCTGGTACCACAGGTGGTAGAACGAGTCGCCGTTGTACAGCGGCGAATACTGGCTCTGGTCCGGGTAGTTGGTGATGTAGAGGGTGTGCACCCGTGGGTCCAGGAACGCCGCCGACTGGTCGAGGTTGGCCCGCACCACGTCGCCGGCCCCCTGCACGCCGGACCACACGTCGAAGTTGTCATGCAGGCCGTTCTGGAAACCGAAGGCCTGCGCGCTCAGCAGGTCGTACTGAGCGTTGAACCACTGGCACGCCTCGCGCTGTGCGGTGACCATCTCCGGTGTCACCCGGTTCTGCCACAGGTTGTAGGGGAAAACCGTGTAGTTCGGAGACCAGTCCGACGAATGCGGGGCGAAGACCGGTAAAGAGGGCGTCGCCTCGTCGGCGTGGGCGGTGCCGGCCAGCGTTGCGGCCAGGCTGACGGCGGCGCACCCCAGGGCGACGCCGACTCGGCTGCGGGCAGTTCTCAATTCGGCGATCATCCGGATGATTATTCCCAGGCTTCGACGCCTATTGCGCCGGAATCAACAAACCCCGAGTCACAGAGTGCTGGTGAGAAACACCACCGCCAGGCCGCCGACGGCGGCCACCACGTCCTCCGCCAACGCGATCGGCCGGTCCCGGCCGCCGTTTGCGGCGACCAGACGGGTGCGGATCCCGTAGCCGCCGATGGTCCCGATGACCGCGCCGAAGATACCGGCGCCCAGGCTGCCCCAGCGGTATCCCCAGGCCGTGCCCAGCACCGCACCGGCAAACGCCCCGCTGGCCAGGCGAACCAGGAACTGGGGAGCCGACTTACGGCTGGGCAAGGTGGGCATCTTGTCGCTGACGAGCTCGGCGACCGCGATGACGGTCAGGACCGCCACCGTGATCCAGTGGCCCATCCAGGACGCCCAGGTGCCGTCCAGGTTGATCCAGTGCAGCAACGCCGCCCAAGCAACCACCGCCGGTGCGGTGAAGGCACGCAGGCCGGCAACCACGCCGATCAGCAGGGCCAGCAACAATACGAGCGCATGCGTCACAGCGGTCCTCCCGGTCTAGACAGTCACCGGACGCTAGCACGGCCGCGGTGGCGGGCCGGGAAGTCAGAAGCGGCAGAACCTCACGTCGGAGGCCAGAATCGCCTTGGCCCCGATGCCCGACAACTCGTCCATGATGGCGTTGACCTCGCGGCGCGGCACCAGGGCGCGCACCGCCACCCAGTCCGGGTCGGCCAGCGGCGCTATGGTCGGGGACTCCAGACCGGGGGTGATCGCGGTGGCGCGCTCCAGCAGCTCACGCGGGCAGTCGTAGTCCAACATCAGATACTGCTGGCCGAACACCACGCCCTGCACCCGGGCGGCCAGCTGGTCGCGCGCGGCCCGGCTGGGGTCGTCGGCGTCGCCGTCGCGTTCGATCAGCACCGCCTCGGAGTCACAGAGCGGCTCACCGAAGGCCACCAGGGTGTGCAGGCTCAGCGTGCGCCCCGAACCGACGACGTCGGCGATCGCGTCGGCCACGCCGAGTTGCACCGAAATCTCGACCGCGCCGTCGAGCCGAATCACGGTCGCATCGATTCCCTTGGCCGCCAGGTCTTTTCGGACCAGATTCGGGTAGGCGGTGGCGACCCGCTTGCCGGCCAGGTCGGCGACGGCCCACGAACGCCCGGCAGGAGCGGCGTAGCGGAAACTGGACGAACCGAACCCCAGTGCGAGGCGCTCGCGCACCGGCGCGCCGGACTCGGCGGCCAGATCGCGACCGGTGATGCCGAAATCAAGATCCCCGGATCCCACGTAGATGGCGATGTCCTTGGGACGCAGGAAGAAGAACTCCACACCGTTCACCCGGTCGATGACGGTCAGGTCCTTGGGGTCACTGCGCCGGCGATACCCGGCCTCGGAAAGGATCTCGGCGGCGGACTCCGACAACGCCCCCTTGTTGGGGACAGCGACACGCAACACAGCCGGCCTCTACAGCTTCCGGTAGACGTCGTCGAGGTCCAGGCCGCGGGCGACCATCAGAACCTGGGTCCAGTACAGCAACTGGCTGATCTCCTCGGCGAGGGCCTCCTCGGTTTCGTGCTCGGCGGCCAGCCACACCTCACCGGCCTCCTCGAGGATCTTCTTGCCCAGCGTGTGCACGCCCGCATCGAGCGCGGCCACGGTGGCGCTGCCGGCTGGCCGTGTGCGGGCACGTTCGCCCAGTTCGGCGAACAATTCCTCGAAGGTCTTCACGGCACCGGATTGTTCCACGGCCGACCCACCGGCGTCACGGCGGTTTCCGCCGGCACCGCCTGATGAGCCGTGATGAGCCGTGATGAGCCCCTGATCAGGCAGTCGCCGGCTTGTTCTCGCCGGCAAGTTCGCCCTGCATGTCCTCCAGGGACACGCCCTTGGTCTCGCGCACCCATGTCCAGACGAAAACGAAAGACAGGATGGCGCACAGCGCGTAGAAGCCGTAGGCAACGCCGAGGTGGTCACGCAACTTGGGGAAGCTGACGGTGATCAGCCAGTTGGCGGCCCACTGGCCGGCCGCGGCCAGTCCCAGCGCGGCCGCACGGATGCGGTTGGGGAACATCTCGCCCAAAAGCACCCAGACCACCGGCCCCCACGACATACCGAAGGCCACCACGAACAGGTTCGCCGCGACCAGGGCGATGGGACCTTCGGCGCCGCTGAGGTGAGGGGTGCCATCGACCTGTGCGGCGGTGCCGAAGATGATCGCCATGGTGGCCAGGGTGACGGCCATCCCGGCCGAGCCGATGAGCAACAGCGGCTTGCGGCCGATCTTGTCGATGAGGGAGATGGCGATCAATGTGGTCGCGATATTGACGATCGAGGTGATCACCGTGATCAGGAACGACTGGCTCTCGTCGAAACCGACCGCCTCCCAGAGCACATTGGAGTAGTAGAAGATCACGTTGATCCCGACGAACTGCTGGAAGATCGACAGCCCAAGGCCCACCCAAACGATGCCGTAGACCCCGCCGCCCGGCTTGCGCAGATCGCGCCACGACGGCTTGGTCTCTCCCTGCAGAGTGCCCTGGATGCGCTCGAGGGTGATGTCGAGGTCCTTCTCCCCCAGCAGCATGGTCAGCACCTTGCGGGCTTCGGGAATGCGATGTCTGGCAACGAGATAGCGGGGTGATTCGGGAATGGTGAACGTGAGCGCGCCGTAGATCACCGCCGGGATCGCCATCAAGAGGAACATCCAGCGCCAGGCCTCAAGTCCCAGCCACAGATCCTTGTCGGCACCGCCGGCCAGATGGGCCAGCAGCGCATCAATGGCCAGCGAGATGAAAATGCCTGTCACGATAGCCAATTGCTGCAGTGAGCCGAGCCTGCCACGGATACGCGAAGGCGAGGTCTCGGCGATGTAAGCCGGAGCGATCACCGACGCGATGCCGACACCGAAGCCGCCGATGACGCGGAACAGCACGATGATCCAGACGCTGTTGGAAAATCCGGTTCCGATGGCGCTGATGAAGAACAGCACCGCGGCGATCTTCATCACCGCGATCCGCCCGATCCGGTCGGCCAGCCCGCCGGCAGTCATGGCGCCGAAGGCCGCGCCCAGAAGGGCCGAGGCGACGGCGAATCCGAGGGTGAGGCTGTCGATTCCGAAATGGCTTTCAATGGACTTCACCGCGCCGTTGATCACCGCGCTGTCGTAACCGAACAGCAGACCGCCCAGCGCGGCGACGGAGGCGATGCGCACCGCCCCGCGCCCGGAGAAGTCCGCATCGTCGAATACCGAGGGTGTGTCGCTGGTGGGCCCTTGGCCTGCCATGTGGAGTCCTTTCCGCAGCATTCGAGACGTCGCGTGATCCACGATTGCACACCGCGGCGGCGCGGTACAGCGATATCGGCAACCGTCTCCACGGCTGACTGAACGGGTCAGACCAGCGGCTCGAGGTCGAGTTGCAGCTCGTCGTAGATCCGGCGAAGCCGGCCGATGCCGACGTCAACGAGGGACGACACGTGTCGCCGACGGGGGCTGACGGGCACCTCGACGTCGTTGGGCACCACCAGAACCGGGCAGCCGGCCCCCTCCGCGGATGCGGCGCCGGTGACGGAGTCCTCGATGGCAAGGCAGTGCGCCGGATCAAGTCCGAGCAGTGCGGCGGCCTGCCGGTAGGCGTCCGGGGCCGGCTTGCCGTGCGCGACTTCGTCGCCACACACGCTGGCCACGAAGTAGTGCCGCCCGATGCTGTTGAGCGCTCGCTCGGTCAGCGAACGGCGGGTGTTGGTGACCAACGCCATCGGTATCGACGCTTGCGCCAGTTCGTCGAGCAGCTCGCGCGCACCCGGGCACCACGGCAGGCCGGCGTCGAACAACTCGGCGGTGATTTCGTGCAGCCAGTCGGCGGTGGCCGCCATGTCCTGTGGGTCCGGCGCCAGGTCCAGATCGGCGTAGACGATCCGGATGACGCTTTCGGCCGAGCCGCCGACGGTGGAATCCCGCACCTGCGGGGACATCACTGCGCCGTGCCGGGCGTAGAGCTCCTGCATCGCGATGTCCCACAGCTTCTCGGAGTCCACCAGCGTGCCATCCATGTCGAACAGCACGGCTTTCATGCGGCGCTAGACCTCATCCCCACCGTCTCGCTCCTCCTCCGGCGCGGTTCGCGCCGGCATCGCCGACTCGACCTAAACA
>Ga0315293_10002518_pt1 | contig 17600 bp, 8 predicted proteins | sample YL17G13_20_MG_FD_203071 | JGI IMG/M metagenome (GOLD analysis project Ga0315293, IMG submission 203071) | Sediment microbial communities from Yellowstone Lake, YNP, Wyoming, USA - YL17G13_20 | ecosystem: Environmental > Aquatic > Freshwater > Lake > Sediment | place: USA: Wyoming | collected...
CCTCCCTGGTTAGAATAGCAATGAGCGGCTCTATGGAAATGAAATGTGTCAAAGCTTAGGTCATGTTCCAATGTGGAATGAAAGCAATCACATTAAGGCAAGGTATGTCGGCCACTAATGAAATATACGGCCGCATGGACAGTTGAAAGCGCAAGTTAACATGACTCGCCAATTAAATCTGAAGGAGGATGTTGCGGAAAATAGGCAAAATGGATCTGTCAGTGAACGAAAAAATAAGTCGCCAAGCCGTTGGGCCTGGCGACGTTGCAAGCGAGTTACCTTCGCCATAAAGGCAGAAGGGCTCATTAACATGTTACGCGCATCTTGCTAAGAAGTCAACGGCAATTATCGGCTTCTTAAAGAAGGTAGGTTACTATGATTTCTTCTTGGATACGTATTGGAGCCTTGACCCTGATTTCGATTATCACCTTTCAGAATGCCCTGGGACTGGAACCGGAATGGATCAGTATCTATCCAAGGCTTGGCGGCGATTGGGCGCAAGACGTTGCGGTGGCACAGGATGGAGGGTATATAGTGGCTGGCACCACCGGAATGAGCTTTATTGGTAATTGGGCTGCCATGTATGTAAAGTTCGCAGCAAATGGTGACACCCTCTGGTCAAAAACGTATGGATGCCCCGACCCCGATGAGCAAGCCTGTAGCGATGCCATATTGTCCCTTGATGGGGGAGGGTTCATTTCTGCTGGAAGCATGGTGCCGGAGGAGTTTTACTTAGGTCGTGAATTCTGGTTGATCAGGTTAGACGAAAATGGTGACACATTGTGGACCCGCCATTATGGGGCCCCGGGATGGGCATTCGACGCCGCCTCCGACATCTGCATTTCTGATGACGGCGGCTATCTCCTTGTCGGAGTACAGCATATACTTGGCACCGAGAATTTCGACATCTATGCTGTTAAAACCGATAGCCTCGGCTCTTATGAATGGGGCAAGCGCTACGGAGGATGTTGCCCGAGTCAGGAGGAAAGGGCTGCCGCGTGCGATGCCACCTCCGATGGCGGATTCCTGATAACGGGATACACATCTCATGGTCCATACGGCCATCTCGACCTGGTGCTCATGAAGGTTAATTCCTCTGGCGATTCCCTATGGGTGACAATGTTCGGCGGCGGGGGAAACGATGAGGGACATAGTGTTAGAGAGACCTCCGATGGCGGTTCGATTACGGCGGGTGTGCTCGGGCAATGGGACGAATGCGCTTACCTGATTAAGACCGATTCGTACGGCAACCCTGAGTGGGAAGCCACTTATTTGTGCGATTTCGGAGCGAGGGCCAGAGATGTCATCGAGGTGGCCGACGGCTATATCATCACCGGCGGGGTGGGGTCACCACATACGGCAGAAGAAGATATCTTTGTTTTGAAGGTCAACCATTCAGGAGAGATTCTGTCGCAGTGGATATCCTACTGGCCGAACAACGACTTCGGAATTGCACTCAAACCCACTGACGACGGAGGTTTTGTCGTGGCCTGCCAGGTTGGATATGGTTTCGACGATGATTACGGCGTCGTGAAATTCGGACCAGATAGCACCATCGACGCCATCGACGATAAGAACCTTCCCGACAGCCACGGAATGTTGAATGTCTTTCCCAACCCCTTCAATTCCTATGCGAGAATCGAATTCTCCCTCGCCAAGACCTCTCAGGTCAAGCTGGATGTATATGCAATCGATGGCAGAACGGTGAGAACCCTTCTCTCGCAGAGCATGGAGCCGGGATATCACTCTATCATTTGGGACGGGACAAATGAAGACGGCATGCCCGTGTCATCAGGCCTGTATTTTTGCACGATGGTTTCAGGGGATAACACCCTGACGTCGCGCATGGTGCTATTAAAGTAGCATTGATGTTTTTGAGAGTTTCAAAACATAGGGAGGAAATATGTTACATCTGTCAAACTATCGTAAGGCAATAATGCCGGCAGCGCTGGTGTTTCTATTATCGCTTTCTGGTGCCGATGCTCAGGATCTAATCTGGAGGTATCATTACGGGGGGAGCGATGGCGATTGGTCCGAATCTATCGTTGAGACGCCCGATAGCGGATTCATAGTTGTGGGCACCACTGAATCTTTCGGGATGGGCGGTGCCGACCTATGGCTCTTCAAAATAGACAGGAACGGCACTTTGATCTGGGATAAAGCGTATGGCGGCGCGGAATGGGATTATGGATATTCGATCAAGCGCGTCGAGACCGGAGGTTATATCGTTGCCGGAAACACCCGTTCCTTTGACAGAGGCGTAATTGACGAAATCGATTACTGGCTGCTGCGTATAGACGAAAACGGCGATACGCTCTGGACCAGGACCTTTGGCGATTCGGCGGATTACGAAATTGCCAATTGCGTGGATGTTTGCGCCGACGGAGGATTTTTAATAACCGGGAGATATTCCCCGGGTGATTGGGCACAATTCTGGATTAACGTTTTTGTGGTGAGAACCGACGCGGATGGCAATCTTATCTGGTCTCGATATTACGGTTCTCGCGAAAATGGCAAGTTCAACATGGGATTTTCCGGGCTGGAGACGATCGATTCCGAATATATGATTGCCGGGACTTTTTCGGATTTTTCTGGGGAATACACCAGCGATATTCTGGTTTTAAGGCTTGATCAGAACGGCGATTCACTGTGGGCATTTAACTATATCGATCCTCAGGATATGGAGCAGGCGAATTCAATAATCGAACTGCCCAACATGGATTACGTGATTGCAGGAGTTTCCGACAGGGGACGGAATGAGGACGGGGTCTTAATGCAGATTAGGTACGATGGCCAGGTAAACTGGGTTACCTATTTTGATCGTAGCCATAACGACGAATTTCATAACGTCAATGTTACGTCTGATAATGGTCTTATTACGACAGGAAGTACCACTGAGAATGATATGGGCAACTTCCTGGTAGCCAAATTCAGCTCGTCGGGGGAACTTATCTGGCATCAATATTGCACCCTCCAAAATTATATAGATGAGGGGAATGACATCATTGAATCTGCCGATGGCCATTATATCGCCGCTGGCAATACTCGGCTTTTTGGCGAAACAAACCTGGAGATATGCGTGGTTGATATCGGCAACATCGTTTCGGTCGAGCAGACAGATACTCCCGATTCTCAAGTTAAGATTAAGGCCTACCCAAATCCATTCAACCAATCGATAAGAATCACCTTTCATCTGGGGCACAGGTCGTTGGTAAATCTGACCGTCTTCAATATTTTGGGTCAGGAGGTCTTTGCGCCCGTAAGAGGGGTGATGGAATCAGGAGAGCATTCGCTTATCTGGAACGGAAACTCATGTGATGGCAAGCCGGCCACATCGGGCATTTATTATTGCCGCATCATGACCGATTCCGTTAACCTGATGGTGCCCATAGTATTGTTAAGGTGAACGGGTCGCGTGAATAACATGAAATTGAAATTGGGGCTTACCCGGATGGCTGCCGTCTTGGGGCATGGGGAAAATTATTGCCTGGATCGTCAGATTTCTCTTGACATGGCAAGGCGACTTTATATATTGTTGCTGCAAATATTTTTTTACTACAACAACTTCTCTTAATGGGTAAAGGTGGAACCTTTAATTCTCAAGCGCTTCAAGGAATTAGGACTTGGCTGTTATGAGGCCAAGGCCTATCTGTCTCTCCTGGAGAAGGAGACATTGACAGTCACGGAGGTTTCCAGGTTAGCCGATATCCCCAGGGCGAATGCCTATGAAGCTCTGGAAAAGCTCCTCTCCAAGGGGTTCTGTGTTTCCAAGCCGGGTGATATCAAGCGCTACAGCGCCTCGCCGCCATCTCTTTTGCAGGAGCGGATGTTAGCCGATATTAACCAGGCCATGGATGAGGAGTTGGAGGGATTGGAGGGCCACCGGCGGGAGGTGGCCGGACGCTGGCGGCAGGCGGTCGAGGATGTCGGCAATGTGACCGGCGAGCTAACCCCCCTATTCGAGGGCAGTCGCTCTCAGGATATCCCCCTGGAGTATATCGAGGTTCTCAAAGATCCCCTGCAGATACATAGAAAAATCATGGAACTGAGCGCCCAATGCAGGGAGGAAATACTATTTTTTACCAAACCGCCATACTCCGGTTACGGGACAGCCAGCATAGAGGAACAAGAGAACCAACAAACGACGCTCATGCAAGCGGGAGTAGATATTCGCAGCTTATATGAAATTTCGACTGACCGCGAGGAAAGAGCCTGGCAAATACGGCGCATATCCGTAACCGTATCCAACGGCGAAAAAGCCCGAGAGATCGATAAGCTCCCGATGAAGCTGGCCATATTCGATAGACAAATCTCGGCTTTGCCGCTTGAAGACCCGACGACGCAAAAGCAATCTCTTACCACACTAATTATTGAGCATGCCGGGCTTGCCATGGGTCTGAAGATGCTTTTTGAGTGCTACTGGGTGCGCTCAAGAGAGATTTTGATTCCGGAGGGGATAGGGGGATTGCAGAACGAGGGGGGATAGTCAATTTAAGCTCTTGGGCTAAGGATTATCAGCCGGAGCCCAACTTTAGATTAGCGTTGATCTAAAGGCGAAGAAAGAGAAGGATAAGAAACGTTGCAAGCGGGATTATCATTTGCCTGACAAAGAAACAGGGGGAAAGACTTATTTCCTGCCAGGGATAAATTCCCGAGAAAGCTAAGAAGATATATAACATGTAATCGGAACGAGTATGCCGAATTCAAGAACAAAGTGCACATATATGTTATTTATAATAATTCGAGATAAAATTATCAAGGGTTTTATCATCCTGCAATTTGTCTTTCATTTGCTTTTTGCGATTACCCTCTGTCATGCGCAGGGCGGAGTCGAAGGCGAGTTATTTGATTTTGGACTGATAGAACAAAATAAGGAATTGTTGGGAATCAGCGATGGGCAATTAAGAAACCTGGATTTAATAACCAAGGCTGCCATTGAGAAAACCGCTGATATCACCAGGGAAGCGGAAATTGTGCTGGCCACTTTAAGCGATTTCTCATGGGGTGTGGGGCGAAACGACAGCCTGCTCATACGTTGCCTTTTTCAAGATTACTACAGGCTTCTGATAAAGAAGAAGGAAGCTGAGATGGAGGCCTTAAATAAAATACGGTTGATATTGACATCGGATCAGCTTGCTATCTTGGGATCTAAGGCCTATGGCGATTCCGTGAATTCGCAGGACAAATAGATTGAATGGGATGATTGCGCAAAGACAAATCAATCAGGAGGCGATGAAGGAACCGAAACGATAAGCTTGAGATGCCTTAGAGCCGATTTATGTCCTTTGCCACGATGACGTTGCAAGCGAGTTATCTTCGACCAAAGGGCAGAAGGCCCTACCGCATTTAAAGCCAACTACTCAATCTGCCATATGTCTTTTTACGATGATCGAATAATCCGCAATTGGATCGTTCATCAAAGGTGAAAAATATCAGGCAGGACGCTCAAACAGAGCCAAATCATCCACAGAACATGATCATGGGAGGAAAGATGAATAGGAAAGCGCGAATTTTGATGATTATCCCGTTGGCCATTCTTGCTCTTGGCGCGGTAGCCGGAGCGCAAGGAGGCTGGCGACCGCTGGAGAGCGGCACCGATATCTATCTATTCGACGTGGCCTTTGCCAACGATTCAGTGGGGATAGCAATAGGGCCAGGCACGACGATTTTGCGCACGACCGATGGGGGCCTAAACTGGAATAGTAGATTGCTGGATTGGGACGCGATATTCTATTCCGCCGATTTTGGCCAGGACAGCATCGGGGCCATTTTAATCGGGGGGTGTATAGCCAAGACCACCGACGCCGGTGAAAATTGGGAAGTGATTTTCGAAGACGCGGGGGGATATTATGATATTGATTTCCTGGACAATAATATTTCCGCCGCCGTTGGGTGCAATGCCATCTCGACCCCGCGAGTGACCCTATCGGCTGATGGTTGGTCGACTTTTACGGACACGGCTTTCTATATCGAGCATGAGGGAAATTATTACGGCGGCCATTTTCGCTGCGTGGGTATTGCCGATTCCAATAATATTTGCGCGGCCGCCGGCGTTCTCTGCGAGCTCGGTTTTATCGATACCACTGCAGTGGTTCTGAGTACCGACCGTGGCCAAACATGGAACACTGGTTTCTGGACTTGGCATCTGCTTCAGGATATTGATTTCCCCACCTCGACGATAGGGTATGCTGTTGGCACGGAGGGTTTCATTGTCAAAACCACCGATGGCGGGGCAACCTGGGATTCATTGTCGAGCGGGGTTGATACCATCCTATGGAGCATTTCCTTTTGCGATAGTTTGACCGGACTGGCGGTAGGGGATGCGGGGACGATAATAGCCACTACCGACGGAGGGCAGAATTGGACTGCCCAGCGAAGCGGCACTACCGAACCGCTACAGGGTGTGGACATGCTAAACGCCAACGTGGCTTACGTTGCGGGGGGTTCCGGAACCATCCTGTATACTGAAAATGGCGGTTGGCCGTCGGTTGGCTGCAACTACGTGATTGGCGATATCAACGGCAACGGCTCAGCCAATGGTATCGATGTTACCTATGGTGTGACCTATCTCAAGGGTGGCGATGCCCCCCGGGATTCCTGTGACTGTCCGCCTTTGGCGTACCCATTCTACGCGGCCGGGGATGTCAACGGCAACTGCGCCTTCAACGGAATCGACATAACATACTATGTGGCATACCTGAAGCAGTTGCAGCCGGCGTTGTATTACTGCCCGGATTGCCCGCCGCGAATATATGAGTAATAGGGTAATTAAAAACATTAGAAGAGGCATGAAATGAAATCCCTCCTGACAACTTTGATGTTTTGCTGTATTTGCATGAGCAGTACCGGTGAAGCTATCAGCGGCACGGTGCCTCCTGCGGAGAAATCCGTATCGGAATTATCTGTAATAGCGAAGGATAATATCGGCGATGAGGAGCAAGGCTGTGCGATCTCTACCAGCAATAAATCGAGTGCGCCGCTTCCCAATTCCCGAGGGCAGGATAAAAAAATGCCCGGCTTGTTCGATCGGCGTAACTTCCATGATCAACCGGCCGCAAAGATACTTCAGGGGGGCGATGATATTTCCGATGCCGTTATCATCACCGCCATTCCGTTCATCGATTCCGGCACTACGGAAGGTTACACCAACGATTATTGGGGAACATGCGGCTATGAAGAGAATGCTCCGGATGTAGTATATGCCTATACTCCGGATACAAGTATCGCCATCGACGTAAATCTGTGCAGCTCACCCAGAATCTGGGATTCCAGGTTGTACGTTTTCGAAGGTTCTCCCGAAATCGAAATTGCGTGCAACGATGAAGGATGCAGCAGCTTGTCGAGTCTGCGATCCGTTCAATTGGCGGCCGGGATAACCTATTACATAGTAGTCGATGGGGTGGAGATACAGAGCGGCGATTATGTCATAAAAGTAAATGCCCATACTCTTTGTAACTTAGAGATCCCTCCGGATGCGATTGAAGAGGGTGAGCCTCAATGCGGGGCCGATTATATCGACACCTTTAATGGTGGCTGCAACTCAGATCCCCCCGTATTCCAGCAGGTTGCGCCAGACGCTATTATCAAGGGTTCCAGCGGAACATACATGTCTGGAGAATTCGAATTTCGAGACACCGATTGGTTTGAGGTTTCCGTAGACCAGCCTTCGCGCTTGACTCTAAAATTAGTGGCCGAGTTTTCCCCTTTGGCATTCATTATCGATCCCCTGCCGGATGGATGCTTCGACTTCACAATACTGAAGCAGCGGATCGGTGATATCTGCGATACGTTGGTATTGACTGAAATTGTTCCCGCGGGGACATATTGGCTTTGGATCGGCCCCTCCAGCTTTTCAGGCTGGCCCTGCCCATTGACTTATATAGCATGGATTAATGTCGAGCCTTACTTCTGCAATCCGGAAATGGAGATTCAGGCTCCCGGCGATCTGCCTTTCGATTATTCCGGAACGACATGCGGCCATATCGACGATTTTAACTTGACGTGTCTCGGACCCTACTACACGGGAGAAGATATGCTTTTTAGGCTGGCTGTCGATTCCTCGATCATGCTCGACCTGACATTGAATCCTCATAGTACGTTTAACACCGGTTTTCTCATCGATGACGAATGCCCTCCGAGCAGGTTTTCCTGCATAGCCACCGCGTTCAGTTTCGATACCAGCGCCTATGGCATGTCGCATGTTCAGCTTGAACCGGGGTCCTATTATATACTCATCGACCTCCGTCTAAATACGGGGTGTATCGGAGCCTTCGATCTTTCCATATCCGAATCGGAGCCCTTCAGGCGCGGGGACCGATGCGAAGATCCATTCATAATTCCCGAATCGTTTCCTTTTACCGATTCAAACAACACATGCGGCTTTACCGATCAATGCCAGTTGCTACGCCTCAACGATAAGGATGTCATATATGAAATGGAGCTTTCAAGGCCTTATGATCTAACGATATCCCTGTGCGGGTCCGATTATGACACCAAACTGGGAGTATTTGCCGGCGAGTGCTGCAGCGGCCCCGGCAACGAGCTGTATCTAAATGACGACCAGTGCGGCCTTCAGTCGGAGATTATAGGGCATTTTGAGGCAGGCATCTACTATGTGGTTGTCGACGGATCTATATTTTGCTGCGGCGAATATGTTTTGAGGATTTTTGAAACTCCCCCATGCGTGGTCCAATGCCCTCCGGATGCTTTGCCCGAAAACGAACCGGACTGCTACGACGGGTATGTCGACAATTTTAACTATGGTTGTGTTTCGAATCCCCCTTCTTTCAGTCCAATCGAACTCGGGCAGCAAATATGCGGCCGGGGAGGGAATTACTATGTTGATGGGATCGAACGCCGCGACTTCGATTATTATAGTCTTTCCCTGCAAGAAAGCGTCCTGGTCAAATTCAATGTGATAAGCGAATTCCCGGTCACCATGTTTGCGTGGAACGCCGGCCCGGGAGATTGCACAGGCCAAACCTTTCTGGGCTGTTCCCTCGGGACAATTTGCGACGCCACCTCTCTGACATTAGATTTGCAGCCAGGTCTATACTGGATATCGATTGTTCCTACCCCCATAAGCGGCTGGCCCTGCGGCTTTACGTATTTACTGCAATGCATTCCTCTCGAATGTCGGTATGTCCCGGGCGACATAAATGGCGATAGTCTCGCCAACGGCGTCGACGTGACCTACGGCGTGACTTACTTCAAGGGTGGAGGCGCGCCGCGGGTCGATTGCAACCCGCCCTGCATGATAACGGTGCCGGACCCCTTCTTCGCGGCCGGCGACGTCAACGGTGACTGCCGGTTTAACGGCATAGATATCACCTATTACGTGGCCTATTTCAAAGGACTGCAACCGGGTCTGAAGTACTGCGAGAACTGTCTTCCAAGAGATCGATAACATGCTTTTAGGAATGGATGCGGAAGGCAGCCGGACGGAAATACGAATAAATGGTCTTTGTCATAAATGGGAATTGAAAAAGAGGCCAATTATGAATGAATGGGCTATCAGGGATAGATGGAAAGAGATAAATGGCAGATGTGAATGCAATGACTTAGGTCATGATCACGAGGGGCGCTGCTGTAGGAAGCTTACTTTCGTAAAGCGGGGGTATAAATGCACCGAGGGTTGGGACATAAGAAAGGAATATGGCTATAAAGGCATTGATAAACGGGTAATAACCGGTTTTAAAATCGTCTGCATGGAATGCCTCGAAAATACTCATAAGAAAGGAGATGTGTCGGCGGGAAATAATCAGATAACAAAATTCTTTTCAAAAGAATCGATTGTAGAAAAAGCCAAAGACACCGAGATGTGACAAGAACAATCGGAGGATTTATGAGAAGGTTTCTACCATTTTTACTGAGCCTGTTTGTCCTGCCCATCTGCTACGCATCGCCAGGCAGTGATTTGCTCAGAACAAACCCTAACGTTAAATCAAAGGTCGCCGCCCAGGCCCAGCCACGAGCGACCCATCGCCTGACTCTACAGGGGGGGGATAACATAACCGATCCGACCATCATTCCCTTGATACCTTTCAATGATACTGGAACGACGGAAGGGTATGCGGATGACTACTGGGGCAGGTGCGGGTACAACGGGGAATCACCCGATGTCGTTTATTCTTACTCGCCGGTCCTGGACACCGAATATGTCGAAATCAGCATGTGCACCGACAGCGCCGTTTATGACACCAGGTTGTACATTTTCGAGAACACACCGGATAACGAAATTGCATGCAACGATGATGGCTGCCCCTGGAGTAATCAGTCCTATCTTGGATGCGTGAGGATGCTGGCTGGCAATATTTACTATATAATCGTCGACGGCTACGCCGATGGCTTTGGCTATTACGTTATCAGCCTTAACTTCACGACTCCTCCACCGCCGCCTCCGCCGAATGATAACTGTGTCGACGTGATTCCGGATACTCTTTTTGGCGGAGCAAGCTTGACATGGCTGGGGGACAATTCGGGCGCCACCAACGACTGCTATTTGACAAGCCCAAATTCGGAGGTATGGCATGCCTTTACCATAAATGAGAGGATGGATATCGTAATTGACGCCTGCGGTACTATTCCATCGCTGGCGGGCGCGTTCGTCATTATCATGCCGTATTGCCCATGTTCCGGCTTCATTTTCTCAGATTCCTACAATTGGGATGAATGCGGTGACGGAAACTGGACCCTTCATTTCTACAACCTGATGCCCGGCACCTATTATTTACCTATATTATCCAACAATTCAGTTGAGCCGACACATCCTTATCAGCTTCACGTAAGCGCCAGCAGTTCACTGCCGCCACCATCCAACGACCGATGTGTCGACGCCATGCCAATAGGTGATGTTACCGACCTCTATTTTTCCAATATTTATGCCACTCCCGAATATGACCCGGGACAACCAAACTGCATGGAGTCAAATGATGTCTGGTACGTCTACACGGCGCCATATGACTGCAATTTAAAAGTGGACCTCTGCGGAAGCCGGTTCGATACCCGTCTGGCCATTTACGATGGATATTCGTGCAGCCCGTTGCCAGACAGGATCGAATGCACCGGCGTAGGATTATGCGGCAATCCGGATTGGGGACAAGATCCCGAGGTTTCCTTCCGGGCCGTTGGCGGCCAACAATACCTGATCCAGGTGGGCGGGGATATTTCCTGGGGCGGCCCCCGCAATATTGGGGAGGGGGACATAACGGTCAGAGCCACATTGCCGGAGATTGTCGTATCACCCTTACAAATTTCGGGAGAAACCGGCATAGGTGGAATCGACTCGGAGATAGTCCAAATAAGTAATATGGGGACAGGAGACCTGGCCTTTTCAATACGTTGTTCCCAGGACTTGAATAGAATCATGCAGGCAAGGCCGATTGAAATTTCCTATTTGAATATGGGCATTCATGAGGACAAGCAATCCCGAAATCCCCATGAAGGAAGTTCCCCCAGACCAGGAGCTATAACTCCTGAAAATCCCCTCCCAGAAATGCCCGCTCGTATATTACAGGGCGGTGATGACATTGGTACAGCCACTCCCATAACGGCAATTCCGTTTGCCGCTACAGGCACCACGATCGGCTATGCAAACGACTATGCGGGTGGATGCGGCATCGATGCCGGGGCTCCGGATGTGGTCTATTCATATTCGCCCGTGGAACCTGAGGAATACATCGATATTAATTTGTGCTCCTACTACACCGATTTCAACACCCGGTTGTATGTCTTCGAAAACGATCCATTCACGGAGATTGCCTGCGACGACGACGGGTGCTCATTCATTAAATCGAGGTTATCCAGCGTGCCCATGTATAGCGGCAATACATACTATATAGTCGTTGACGGCTCGGACGCCGGAGCCGGCAACTACATGATCAATATTTCACGCGGGAATCCCTATCCTCCAAATGACAACTGCGACGATGTGCTCCCCGAAGTTCTCATTCCCGGCGATACCCTTACTTTCACGGGCAACAATGCCAACGCCACCAGCGATTGCCCCCAGTATTCGAATTTCGATGAGGTCTGGGAGGCCTTCACAATTGACGTTCCCATGGATGTGAAAATAGACCTTTGTAGCACCAGACCCCCCCAGGTTCTTTGGAATCGCTTTCTGGTGGTCGGTTGCCCGTGCCAACAGTCAATTGGGTGTTCGTTCCAGGACGAGGATGCATGCGGGGACGGCAACGGAGCCCTGTATTTCAGCAATCTTCAACCGGGCACCTATTATTATCCCCTGGCCTCAAATTGGGAAGAAGCGGGTCCCTACACACTTAATATATCGGGCCATGTTTATGTTCCCTGCGAGCTTGACCGGCCGGACGGTGCAATACCGGAGAACGAACCGCTATGTTATGATGGCTACGTTGATGAATTCAACGGGGGCTGTGATAATTTTCCGCCAGTTTTCAGCAGGATAAATGACGGTGATACTATTTGGGGGGAATCAGGCACTTTCCTGTCTGGCAACTTTGAAACGCGCGAAACCGACTGGTATGAATTCCGCGTGTACTCGCCAGGTCAGGTGAATATTACCTCGGTCGCCGAATTCCCCCAATTACTAATACTTATAAGGCTGGGGGATCAGCGTCCATGTGACTACACGTTCGAAAGCGCCGCAGAAGCTCTTGATTGCGATACAGCCACGTTGAATCAGCGGGTTACCCCCGGGATTTACGCGATATATATCGCGCCCAACACCTTCTCGGGATGGCCGTGCGGCCTAAACTACATTCTTACCCTCACTCTGGAAACCTCGTGGCTTTATACCAACATGACGGAGGGAATAATCGCCGAGGGGAGCTCAACCGATTTGATGGTTTATATGAATGCTGTTGACCTGGTCGAGGGAAATTACTCCGGGTTGATCGACATAACCTCCAACGATATCTCAACTCCGGAGGTGCAAGTGCCGGTTAGCTTGGTTGTTAGTGCGGGCTGTGCTTATATCCCAGGCGACATCAACGGCAACGGGTATGCCAATGGGATCGATGTTACGTATGGAGTGACCTACTTAAAGGGCGGCAGCCTGCCACCGGTCGACTGCACTCCGCCCTGCATGGGGGTCCCAGATCCTTTCTATGCGGCCGGTGACGTCAATGGCAATTGCCAGTTTAACGGCATAGATATCACTTACTTCGTGGCCTACCTCAAAGGCCTGCAGCCGGCGCTGCTCTTTTGCCAGGACTGCCCTCCGGCAATAACATCCGGCGGCATTAAGTCAGAGGAAATTACCAAGGTAAAGCCAGGGCTTCGCATGCCTGACAGGCGTGAAAGCTTTGATTCAAAATGACCTCGCGAGAGCGAGTCTCCTTGTGATTGGTGGAAAGCCCCGGCCTCGATTACAGGGCCGGGGCAAGAAAATGGTGAAGTTGCTAACAATAGATGGTTACCCTGAAAGCAAATGCCCCCACACCAAATGATCCAAAGGAGGTAATATTGATGTAGAGTACAGGACATTACGAGCAAGTTATTGAATGAGTGACGTACACGCATTCAAAAAAAGGAAATCAGGGAAGAGGCTGCCCGATGAAGCAAGTCTTATCGAGCGGGCAACGGTTCAACGGCACGATGCATTGATGAACCAGGGAGCATCTTTAGGTGGACCTCGTCAGCTGTGATAATAGATTTGTTCTCGGGCAGCCTTAAGAAAACTCAGTTCGTCAGCAAAACAATAGAAGAAAATAACGGACACGAGGACACAAAATAATTTTCAGGCGAGGATAAGGGAGTCGAAAATGAAATGCCATTCGGTCGTCTACCTGGCTCTGGCGGGCATGTTAATTATCGGCGTAAAAACAGCTGCCGCCGACATAAGGCTTGGTAACGATAAGCTCTCCTCTGAACGGCGAATCGTCGCAGATCGGGGCGCCGATAGCCTCAGCCGCAGAGGAATGTCCCGAAATATCAGTTTCGGGTCCAGTCAAACACCAAATATTCATTCCTGCTGGAGTAACAAGAAAAGCGATTGCCCATTTGCCAGTGAAATGCCCAATGAAAGGCCGACAGGCCCGGAAAGGCGGCCCGGGGCGGCGTTATTACAGGGTGGCGAGACTTTTCAGGATGCGCATATAATTTCATCGTTGCCTTTCGCCGATACGGGGAACACGGTCGGTTATCGCGATGACTACTCCGGCGGCTGCGGCTACAATGACGGCGCTCCCGATGTCGTTTATACCTTTTCCCCGGGAAGAGATCTGCTCTTAAGTATCCATCTATGCAACACCTATCCCATCTGGGATAGCAGAGTATATGTGTATGAAAACAGCGAATCCTACGAAATAGCCTGCGATGATAATAGCTGCAACATACTAATGTCGGGTTTGGAGGCATTGCCTTTGACAACCGGAAATACATATTACATCGTGGTCGACGGCACCGGAGGCCGGTATGAATCCGGGCATTATATTATTGAGATTTTCGAATTTATCGAGTGCGTCGCAAGTCCGCCGCCTGGTTCGTATCCGGAGGGCGAGCCTGATTGCGGACCCGATTATATCGACACTTATAATGGCGGGTGCAATTCCATTCCCCCAGTTTTCCAAGATGTAAACATCGGAGATATCATATTCGGATCGAGCGGGACCTATGTTTATGGCGGTGAGGAATACAGGGATACGGACTGGTATAGAATTCAAATTGACAGCAGGAGCTTATTGACCTGGAGTGTAATCGCCGAATTCCACCCCCTTATATTCATAATGGATACGGGATCCGAAAATTGCCAGGATTGGCAGGAACTCGAGATGAGGAGTTCCGTGTCGTGCGATTCGATATCCGTAACGGCGCTTGTCGAGCCGGGTGTCTATTGGCTTTGGGTCGGGCCACTTGAATTTTCCGGCTGGTCTTGCCCGCGGCACTATGTTGCCAGCATTGCGACTGCGCCATTCACACTTACCCCTGACGTTCAAGTTAACTTACCCGAGCAGTTGCCTTTCGCGGATAGCTTCCAGACCACATGCGGAAGGGGAAACGATCTGCATCGAACATGTCTTGGCGGATATGATGAGGGAGAGGAGATCGTTTATCAACTAGATATTTCGAGCCAGGTGTTGCTTGACATCAGTATGGACCCGCTGGGAACCCAGTGGACAGGCATGTTGATCGATAATTCCTTTCCCCCCAGCCCTTCGTCTTGCATAGCTGATGCAGGTGATGGCAGTGGCAACCCTTATGGCTTCGAATCGCTTTTGCTCCAAGCGGGAACCTACTACATCATGATAGATAGTTGGCCCGAACCATATTGTATTTCGGAGTTTAATCTAACTATTCAAGTTGCGCCCCCGCTGCAGCCTGGCGACTGGTGCGATGACCCATTTCCCATCGATCAGATACCTTTCAGTGATTCGGGAAATTCATGTCAATTCACGGACCAATGCGCCCTGGAGTCTCCCGACAGCCGGGATATCATTTATCAGTTGAATATTCCGCAGCAGAGGAATTTGGTGATGTCGCTGTGCGCCTCCAGCTATGACACCAAACTGGCGGTGTATCGGGATATGTGCTGCTCTGGCCCTTCTACAGAATTTCTATATGACGATGAAGGCTGCGGAAGCCAGTCAGAGGTCAGGGGAATTCTTGATCCCGGTGGTTACTACATCGTTGTCGACGGATTCATGGGCGCTTGCGGAGAATATCGGCTGGATATTTATGACGCCCCAGTGTGTGAAGTAGTTCCCCCGCCCTCTGCGATTAATGAGGGCGAGGAAAGTTGCGGGCCCGGTTATTTCGATAATTATAACGGCGGCTGTAACTCCCTGCCCCCTGTCTTTCAGATGCTGGAACCGGGGGATGTTATTTTCGGAACCAGCGGTACTTTCGAATCCAGTGGGATTCAGGTCAGAGATACGGATTGGTACAGGATTCAGATCGATGAGATGGGCATAATCAAATGGAGGGCCGTCGCCGATTTCCCCGTATCGATATGCCTTATCGACGCGGGCTCCGAAGACTGTTCTGATTTTGAAGTAATGAGCATGGCGAATGGACTGCCGTGCGATACAGCGGAAGTCTCAGCGGAAGTCGAAGGAGGCGTATATTGGCTCTGGATTGCTCCCACCTCATACACTGCCTGGCCCTGTCCCAGGTATTATGTGGCGTTTGCCGACTGTCAACTGGGCAGCCCCATTCTGGAGGTGACGCCTTTCGCCATAGAAGGATCGGCCCAAACGGGAGGTTACGATGATGAAATCCTCACAATCGATAATATCGGCGGCGGAATTCTAGATTTTCAAATCGTTGTCGATCAGGAGCAGTTGCCAATACCGGCACGTTCCATGGGGCCCGTGAAAGGCAAGAACGGAAAGGCCACCAGCCGGGCCGGGATTAATGCCGGAGCCACCATGCCAATGCAAGGAGGAGATGATATCTCCACTGCGACGCCGATAGCCTCTATTCCTTATTTCGATGAGGGGACTACAGTTGCATATCTCAATGACTACCAGGGACCCTGCGGGATTGATAACGGCGCTCCCGATGTCGTCTATGCCTACAATCCCCCTAGGGAAGAAACCTTGAGCGTAAGTCTCTGTTCAACTCCGTATGAATGGGATTCCCGTTTATATATCTTCGAAAATGTCGGATCTAATCCGGTCGCGTGCGATGATGATGGATGCGGCAATTCGCTATCCGAAATCAGTGGCCTCGTCGTCAGACCCGGCAATACTTATTACATCGTTGTTGATGGCTATGATAACGCGGAGGGCGACTACTCGCTGAGCATAATATATGCTTCAATCTGTACGGTAGAAATTCCTCCTAATTCGACCCTTGAAGGAGAACCTGATTGCGGCCCGGGATATCAAGATCACTACAACGGCGGTTGTTATTCGGTCCCACCGGTATTTTCCAGTATCGAATTTGGCCAGTGGCTCTGCGGCCGGACGGGAACGTTCGACGATGTCTGGGTGGATAATGATTGGTATAGTTTTACACTGACTTCATTTTCGAACATAAACTGCAAGTTGGTGGCGGACATTCCTGTAATGATGACTTTATTCGATGTCGGCTCGGGAAACTGTCAAGATTATCAAATTATCCAGTCGGCAAATGCCGAGGCCTGTGATACGGCCAGAGTCGGCGCTATTCTCCAACCAGGCAACTACTGGCTTTTAATCAGGCCGACATTCTGGAGCGGTTATCCATGCCCGAAGGACTATTGTCTCTTAATCGATACTCAGACGCCATGGCTATCTGTTGACATGAATGAAGGGGAACTCGCCGGCGACGACCCTCCATTGCCCATAACTGTTCATATGGACGCCGCCAACTTGCTTGAAGGATCGTATTCGGGGAGTTTGACCATCTATTCAAATGACCATAATACTCCGGAACTGACGGTTCCGGTCGAGTTCGATGTGGTCGAAGGCTGTCATTATATCCCAGGCGACATCAACGGCAACGGGTATGCCAATGGGATCGATGTTACGTATGGAGTGACCTACTTCAAGGGTGGCAATCTGCCACCGGTCGACTGCGTTCCGCCCTGTATTGGGGTCCCAGATCCTTTCTTCGCGGCCGGCGACGTCAATGGCAATTGCCAGTTTAACGGCATAGATATCACTTACTTCGTGGCCTATCTCAAGGGCCTGCAGCCG
>Ga0315293_10002519_pt1 | contig 17597 bp, 16 predicted proteins | sample YL17G13_20_MG_FD_203071 | JGI IMG/M metagenome (GOLD analysis project Ga0315293, IMG submission 203071) | Sediment microbial communities from Yellowstone Lake, YNP, Wyoming, USA - YL17G13_20 | ecosystem: Environmental > Aquatic > Freshwater > Lake > Sediment | place: USA: Wyoming | collected...
AGAATACAGGTGATGTAGGCCATCTATTTTGGGTCAGCTACTCCGTGATGGATTGGAGAGGCCAGTGGTACAGTGCGCCTCCAGTATCAGTATATGCGGATCCAGGCGACGACACATGGTTTCTTGGTCCTCGTTGGAATATTCCTTATGATGCGGAGCTGGGCGACTACCAGGCTGAATTTGCTCTATATGGATATTATGACAGCAGCACAGGGGAACTGTTCGACCTGCTGGATCAAGCTGACCAAGCGGGCGCATTTAGAGTTATAGGATGAGGAGATAGCACCAAGGATACAAGCACTCGGGTCTGGGAGATATCTTTCGGCAGCCCACTCTCACGACCCAAAAATGTGCCTGGATTTATCCTTGCTTCTCGATCTCTTCCAGCTCCTGAACGAGACGATGCCTATTTTCCTTTAAGGTGGTTGCGATCTCGCTGAGGCCTCAATGCCCTTGATCTGCTCGCTCTCGGAAAGTGTCATCTTGCCTCCCGGCGCACTTCCGACACAGGATTCCACGTAGCCGTTTGATCCCAAGTTAAATGGCGAGCCCGCCAGCGGTTGCCAGCAAGCCTGCCTGCCAGTTAATCCCGAAGCGTCCTCCTCCCCTTATGCCTGTAAGCGACAGTTACCCGCAGTGGGTTTGCTCCCTTCCGGGCCTGAACCGGTGCCTGCAATTATGGGACACAAGACCTCCTTCAGGAGATCCCATGGACCGATGCTATCCCTACAGGACGGAGAATCATTGTCTGCAGCTGGACTGAGCACGCAGCGCCCAAAGTCTCCCGACAGCTTCGCCCCCCGCTTATCGACGATTTCGGGTCACAGGTGACGCCGAACCACCCAGACTGCCCGCCACTTTTAACATTGAGTTGAGTAGCTATAAAGCTAACGCAATAGAGAGGACCAATTCTATGGCAGAAGACTTAGCCGCCAACATGGGTTTCATCATGGGAAACAAGCAGCGCGAGAGGATTATCCAGGTTCTGGGCTCCAAGGGCAAGATGGCCGCGGATAGAATCGCCAAGGTGGAGCACATCCCTGCTCCTGCGGTGAAGAAGATCCTGGCTGAGCTGGGCCAGAGGATGATCGTATCCGAGAACGACGGAGTTTGGAGCCTGACCGAGACGGGCCTGGAGATCGAGAAGGAGATGAAGAAGCGGGCCTGATATTTCAGCCATTCCTCAGGAGATTCTCCAGCTTCTCCAGGCAGCTCCAGGTCAGGATGAGCTGGGCTACGCCTATGGCGTTCACGTACTCCTGCCGCCGATCGCTAATGATGGCATAAGTTCCCAGGGTATCGCCCAGCCTTCTCTCCAGCTCGGCGATCATGGACTGGTGAATCTCGCCGTCTATGGTCATGATCCCCACTTTTTTTCCGTAGTAGTCATCGCGCTGGAATTCGATGGAAAATTCGTGCTCAGAATTCCGCAGGATCTTGCTCAGGTCGATGTTCAGGTCCACCTCAGAGACCGGCTGCTCAAGCATCTTCTGGATCAGCCGCACCGAGTAGCGATCCGGCTGGGAGCCTGTCTCCAGGAGAGAAAGAGGGAACCGGGACTCCTGGATCTTTACTACGATCTCTGCGTAGATCTTCTGGATGTCCACGTATAACTTGTAATCCGGCTCCCTCTGCAGTATCTCGGCCATGACCTGCTCCGGGCCGTAGCCCCGCTCGCCCACGTCCCGACGGACCTTCCAGAGCCGCTTTACCACCCGCGACGGATCGACGAAGATCTTGAAGTCGATCGCATTTCGCAGCCGCTCGGTGTAAAAGGGATGCAAGCCCTCCACGATGACCACTGGAGCAGGACCGACGGGCACAGTGCCTTTTATTTCGCCGCTGCCGTGATCGTAGACCGGCTTGTCGATAGCTTCACCGCGACGCAAGGATTCCAGGTGCTCCGCCAGAAGATCGAGATGGTTGGCGGTGGGATGGAGGGGCGTTATCCCCTGCTCCTTGCGCTGCCTTCTGTCCAGGCTGTGGTAGTCGTCCATGGAGAAGGAGACCACCACCTCATCACCCAGTATTCTTTTTATGCCGCGCGAGATGGTGGTCTTGCCCGAGCCGCTGTCGCCGGCTATTCCAAAGACGAAGATTCTGCCGGAATCGATGATCCGGTCCATGAGAGTTTTCATAGTATGTCTACAACCTTCTCGGATTTGAAGGGATAAAATAGATCACTTGTTCTGTTTCTCCAGCACCAGGTCTTCAAACTCCTGGGTCTGGCCGATTGTCTCAAGCTCTCTCTTCTCGATGATGGCCGTCTCCTCGATGCACTCCAGCTTCGTCTCCCCGTCCACGATCACCACCGACTTGGTTTTGGCCACTGCGGAAAGGCTGCTCATGAGGCGGGCTTTCTTCAGCATGCTCTGGGAGAACTTGGAGACGCCGGTGAGGACCACCAGATCCTCATCCCTGGTTATGGCGTTGAAGGGTGCTTGCGCCGTGGGCACCACCTCAAAGCCGATCTCCAGGAGCAGACGCAATATGGTGTCCGTCACCAGCTCATCCGTTGCCGTCTCAGGCTTCTCCTCCACAGTTCCGGAGTGGAATGGGTCAACCGGCTGTATCAGCTCTCGCTCGAAGATCTCCTCCAGTCGGAGCGCCACGTCCACGGAAGTGTCCATGCTTTCCGTCTCATACTTACTTATGGTCCTGCGGGATACGCCTAAGTCAGAAGCCATTGCCCCCAGGGATATGCCGCGCTCCAGTCGCAGCTGCCGCATCCTGGTCCCATCGATGCGCACATAAAGGCCGCCGTGGGCGGCGTAGACCAAAGGCAAAGCCTCCTCCAGGAGACAATCCGCCAGAGTAAAAAGGCTCAGGGTTGGGATGCCGTAGCGGAAATAGACCGCGCCCCTTTCCAGGTACTGATCGCGGGTCTTCTCTCCCACCAGGAGAGGGCTGCCGATGAGGTGCTTGGCCAGACGGCGCACCTCCCGAGCAGTCTGCTCATTCAGGCCGTCGATGTTGGAAAGTATCTTCAGCAGCAGGAACAGATCTCCCTTTCTGGCGGCGAGATCGAAGCTTCTGGGACGGAGATAGCAGCGATCCGAGGTGAAGAACCCGGCCTGCCGCAGAACCTCTTCCACACGCTCGGCGAGAAGTTCCTTATCCATTATTATATATCTCGGTTTGACCGCTATTTAAGGTTGACCATGTTCATCGGAATAGATGACACCGATTCAGAGAGGGGCCTTTGCACCACATACCTGGCGGCGGTGCTCATGGAAAGGCTTCGCTCTTTGGGCGATATCAAAGGCCTGCCCATGCTGGTGCGCCTCAATCCCTGCGCCCGCTTCAAGACCCGCGGCAATGCCGCCCTGGCTTTTGAGCTGGAGAGCGACAGACCCGAGGAGGTGAAGGAGACGGCTCTCCAGGCCGTGCTGGAGCTGTCCGATTTTTCGGGCGCGAACACCAACCCCGGCCTGGTGGTGGCGGACAGGGTAACGCCGCAAATGAAGGCCTTCTACCGGCGCGCGGTTACCGAGATCCTGGAGATAGGAGTGGCTAGGGCGCTCCTGCAAGGGGAAGGAATCTGGTACCGGGGCTTCAAAAAGGGGCGAGGCCTGATCGGCGCTCTGGCGGCGGTAGGAGCAGAGCTTCCGGACTTCACCTATGAGCTGATCGCCTACAGGGAGCGCCGGCGCTGGGGCACTCCCCGGGTGATAGACCAGGAATCGGTCTGGATGGCAGATGCTCTGACCTACCCCCGAACCTGGGATACAGTGGATCATCATAATAAGAGGATCGTCTTCGCCCCGCACACAGGGGATCCGGTCTTATTCGGCATACGAGGAAGCGATCCAGATGCCATCGAAGAGGCGTTTCAGATCATAAAATCGGAGCCCTGGGAGAGGAGGGTGCTCTATCGGACCAACCAGGGCACTGATGCCCACATCCTGAAAGGAGAGATCTCCACGGTTCAGGACAGCCAGAGCTACAGGCTATGCGGCGTGGTGGCCGAGGCGGCGCAGGTCATTGAAGGCGGCCATCTGTTCTTCTTCCTGCAAAACGGAGAAGGGCACCTGAAATGCGCCGCCTTCGAGCCCACCAAGAACTTCCGATCTGTGGTGAAGAGGCTGGCCCCTGGAGACGAGCTGGAGGTCTTTGGAGCGGTGCGAGATGGAACCCTGAACCTGGAGAAGATGAACCTCCTGCAGCTGGCTGAGCAGGAAGTGCTGGTCGCGCCCTCCTGTCCTCAGTGTGGCAAGCGCATGGAGTCCGCCGGGCGCGGCCAGGGCTACCGGTGCCGGCGCTGTGATACCAAGGCAGAAGGCCGCGAGCGCAAGCTGCTGTTGCGAGACCTGGATACAGGCTTTTACGAGGTGCCACCTTCTGCTCGACGGCATCTCTCCAAGCCGCTGGTGCGCATGATTGGCGAAAAAGTCCATCCCAGCAGGTGAATTTCCGGGCAGATTTGCCCCAAAAAAATGGCAAAGATGGTGAAGGCGGCAGAACCCACCTTCATCCCTTCGAATGGTTACTTCTTGAAGGCGCCTTCCAGAGGCGGAATGACCTGCTTCTTACGGGATAAGACCTTCTCCTTGTAAATGGAGTTGTTGGCAAGCTTGCCGCCGAAGGCCTTCTCGAAGCCCTGGGCTGCAGCCGCATCACCCACGAAGAGGATATCGCTGGCTTCCTTCATGACGTCCGTCAGCATCAGGACAACCATGTTCAGCTTTTCGGCTGCCTGCATCTTTTTCATCTCATCCAGGATGGCAGCCCTCTTTGGTGCAAGATCCACCATGTCCATGACCTCGATCTGGCCTACACCTGCCTTGGTGCCGGAGAAGTCGAACTTCTTGAAGTCGCCCGTGAGGATGTCCTTGGCAGACTTGGTGGAGATGTCGCTCTTGGCTTTCAGCAGATCCATGCCGAACTTCATGGGGTCGATGCCTGCGATCTTGGCCAGCTTCTCTACAGCGACCTTGTCGCGCGGTGTGCATGTTGGCGACTTGAAGAGCACTGTATCGCTAAGGATAGCGGCCATCATCAGGCCAGCCATCTCCTTGCTGATGGGGACTTTGCTCTGCTCGTACAGGTTCGCGATAATTCCGCCCGTCGCACCCACGGGCTCATTGAGGAAGAATATGGGCTTGCCTGTGGCGAGGCCGCCGATCTTATGATGGTCTACGACCTCAACTATGTTCTCCATCTTGAGCTTGTCCACGGCCTGGGCCATCTCGTTGTGGTCCACGAGGATGAGCATCTTGTCCGTCGCGTCCGTCAGCTTCTCTGGATAGGGAACTTTGAAGTAATCCAGCAGGAACTTGGTCTCGTTGTTGAGATCTCCTGCCGCTGCGGGGACGACCTCTTTCATTCCCAGGGCGTTCTTCAGGTTCGCGTAGGTTATGGCAGAGGTTACAGAATCGGTATCCGGACTCTTGTGCCCAACTACATAGATCTTGTCGGTCAAATGAAGCACCTCAGCATTGTTAATGTAGAACTTCAACTTAAAGCTTACTAGGCGATGCACGGAAACTTTATTAATCATCAATGCGTACTGGTTATGTCCCTTTAGAGGGCTGGCACGAGCCTAGAAGTTGTTTTGCTGTGAGTGCTGGTGCAAGAAAGGGACTACAGGCCGCGTTGATAGGTCCTTATGGTAGGATATTGACTGTTCGTCTGCCAATGACCATGAGACAACCCAAATGCGGTACAGACGCCCGCTGCGAGGGTTACTGGACTGACTGCGGATGATCCTTGGGATGAAGTGCCAGAGTTAGTATCGGGCGACAGCCATTATCTCATTTTTGGTCCCGACAGCTTAATCTTCTTTTCAAGCCGAAGTCCCTAGCGTGAAAGGCCTTCTCATCACCCTGGAGGGCATCGACGGCTCAGGAAAGAGCACCGCCGCGAGGCATATTGCTTCAAGATTATATGATCTCATGCCAGAGCAGAGATTAGTCTTTACAGCAGAGCCGACGAATAGCGAAGCGGGAAAGATCTTGAGAGCGCAGCTCTCCCAGCCGACAGAGGACAGCAAAGTTTTCTCCTCCGCCATGGTTATGGAAGAGCTCTTTCTTTTCATGGCGGATCATGCCGATCATCTGGCGAGATTGGTCGATCCTTCCCTGAAAGAAGGGGCGATAGTCATATCTGACAGATACGCCGACTCCACCGCCGCCTATCAGGGAGTGACGTTGCGGGGCATCGTCCCCGATCCTGTGCAGTGGATCAGAAGCATCTATAGCCCATGGAATTTGCCGCCGGATAGGACCTTGCTCTTTGCCCTGGACCCGTCGCTAGCTTTGCAAAGGTTGCGGTCGCGCAAGGAGCAGGAGAAGTTCGAGCGGCCCGGGTTCTTGCGGGAAGTGGACAGCAACTTCCAAAGACTGGCTGCGCAAGAGCCGGAGCGTTTTGTGTTGATCGATGCCAGTGTGGACGCTGAATTGGCAGCCGCGCAGGCTTTGCAGGCGATCCTCGATCTTATATCCAAGAGACGCTAGGGTTGAATTATGCATTTATCGCCCAGGGCCAGGTCGATCAGCCTTCTGGCCCAGGCCAGCTTTTTTTGCTTGCGCAAAGTGACGCTCTCGTCCTCAAAGTCAAAGCCCGCAAGCGTTATGGAGGCCGCGCCCAATTCCATGGCCAGGAAGACAGAGCGATCTCCATCCGTGAATCCTCCGAAATTATAAAGGCCCTCAGGCGGCCGGCATTGGGCTGTGCCTATGACGCGCTTTAACTGCGGCACACATCTTCGCAGGGCGTCCAGGTTGTCTGCGTGGGCGTGCACTATCACGATGCTGCCTCCCTGATTGGCCTTCAAGATGGCGTCAAAGGGGCCGTCCAGATCGGTGACAATGATCTCGGGAACGATGCCCTTTCTCAAGAGAACGCTTGTGGCCCCGTCCGCAGCCACGAAGGCGGCGTCTTTTATGCCGAGGTCCCCCAGCTCGCCCTCCAGAGAGGGCGCATTGCCGCAGACGACCACAGTCTGGCGGCGTATCCGTGCAGCCGCCTGGTGCAAGCACTCCTCTCTGCCGCGCAGCAGCTCCCGGAGCAGCATGGCCGCCGCTTCGTCCCCGGCGCGAGAGAAGCCGAAGTCCTCCAGGATCGCCAGGTAAATGGGCTCCCAGGCCGCGAATTGCATGAAAAAGAGAGGCCGCCCGAGGATAAGGTCTTTTCCCCCAAAAAAACGAAGCGCTTGAAGAAAATAGAAAAGGTAAGGGGAGATTATTCCCCTTCAATAGACTCTTGGGAACTGAGCCTGGGTTAGTGCCTTGTTGCAGGTGCAGTCAAATACTCCCTTCGCATTGGTACCGAATCCGTAGGCACCAGATCTGTAGTAAGTGGGCATGGTCTGGTAGCCGCCGAAACAGCAGGGCAGCCAGTCAGAGACGGCCAAAACCCTCTTGTAGGGCACCTCTAGAGTCATATTCTTCTCGATGTGATAGGTTCCCCAGTAGTCCTCATCGATCTCGATGGCTGGCTTCTTCCATGCAGAGTAACCCTTAAAGCTTCCGATGTTAGGAGCGATCGACGTGTCACCTGTTATACTAGCTCTATCCACGCTTCCCTGCAGGACGCCGAGATGGGCCTTGCCGTCGGTTATATCCTCATTGATTTTCATCTGGGTTACACCTATGCCTTCCCAGATTGGATCGTAGGTGTAGTTGAACTTCTCCTTAGCTACGATCTCCAGTTCCTTGTCCAAGGCATGAGCATACTCAACCTCGTGGTGCATGGAGGTGACAGCCCGGTAGTTCTTCACCCAGGTATCCTCCTTCAAGAGAGAACTATAGTCCAGCGGATGCGCTGCATAGAAGCCATTTCCTACTGCGATTCTCATGGGCGCGTATACCATGGCATTGTCCTCTTTGAATTGGATGCAGCTCTCGTTTAAGTCCACCCAGTTCTCAGCAACCGGATGGTCTAATGTTTCTTTATGGTACGTGGCTAATACGACTTCGTTATTTATAGAGCCGCTGCCATGCGCGTAGTTCTTCATGGCCAAGTTGCCTGCTTTAGCATACATGTACGTCATGAAGTAGCCGTTGCCCTGCACGCTCTGCTCAAAGCTGAAACTAGTGTTCTTACTCTGTGAATAAGCTGCATTGACCACTTGCCCACCGCGCAAGGTCGCTAAACCATCCCAAATTGTCGCCGTCGATAATCCTATAAGAGCGACAAATATCAACGTCGCAATAATAACCTTCTTCAGATCAATCCCTCCATCTAAAGCGAATAACGCTATTCTTTTGAATGATCCTGTTTTCTCCTACGCAACTCGCCTATTTTAATCTGTTGATTGCCCTTTATAATTGTAGAGTCCTAAAAGCTTGGCATTTATATACCCGTCCACTTCGATATGGTATGGGCAAAGGCAGAAGAAACAAAGTTTTAAAGCTGACTCCTGCCAAGGTCAAATACATTATCCGAGCTAAAACCAATAACATTAGCTCCAGAATAATATCAATTGTGTAGTCCTGAATGTTTCGGGACTACACACTGAAGATCGCGTAACCAAAAGATTAATACGTAAAGGGTTGCTCGATATGTAGCAGTATGCTCACTCCTATCGATCTTATGAAAAGATCATCTTTTGGTTATACCATTCGTATAAAAACCAAGTTGTTCGAGCATGAGCATGGAAAAACCCCACCAAGTATAGTGCTGTAGAGAAGCGCTTCGCTATCGTGCGAAGGGTTCCCGGGTTTTTTAGTCCCGGAGCGGGACCAAACCCCAGCCGTGTGCTGGAACAGGAGGACAAACGGGGGATGCTGGCAGAATTGGAAGATAAGAGAGCCAAACTCAGGCAGGAATCCCTTGCATTCAAGGATAGACGCAGCCAACTGAATGCTGAGGCTAGCAAGTGGGCCGCCAAGAGGAACGAGCTTAACAAGGCCACCAAAGAGCTGATCGACAAGGCCCAGGAGCTCAAGAAGCTGCGGGATGAGAATAACAAGAACGTGGCTGAAGCCAAGAAGCAAAGGGACGAGTACAACGAGAAGACCAACCTGCTCTACGCGAGGATAGACGAGATCCGGAAGAAGTACAACCTCACTGGTGAGCGTTCCATAAGAGATCTGCGCCGCGAGATCGATCACTTAGAGTTCAGGCAGCAGACCGAGGTCTTAAGCCCGGACAAGGAGAAGCAGCTGGTTGATAAGATTGCCGCCTTGCATGCCGAGTTCAGGAGCCGCAAAGAGCAGCTGGAGAAGAATGAAGAGCTGAGGAAGCTTCTGGATGAAGCCCAGGTCATGAGAGACCAGGCATCTGGGCATCACGAGCAGGTTACCAAGTTCGCGGAGCTGGCTCAGGAATACCACGACCAGATGATCGCCACCTTCAAAGACGCCGATCAGACCCGCGCCGAAGCTGATGCAGCTCATAAGGAGTTCGTGAAGGCCCAGGAGGCGGCAGATGAGCAGCACAAGGAGTTCATCCGCACCCAGCGAGAGGTTCGCGACTTCGAGAAGGTCATTGTGGGCTTGAAGAAGAAGAATAGGGATATCAAGGAAGATCGCGCCAAAGAGGTCGCCAAACGCGAGGCTGAGGAGATCCTTACCCACTTCAGGCAGGGCGAGAAGCTGAATACCGCCGATCTGCTCAGGCTGCAGCGTGCTGGCCTGGTTTGATCCAGTTCGAAATTTCAGTCTTTACGGGCAGAGAGCCTGCCCTCTTCTTAGATTTTATCAAGTTCTGATCAACGCTGCATCCCTTGACCCTACAAAGCCAAATCCTTGAGCCTTTGCCATGCCTTAAACCAGGAAATCGTCAAGAGATTATAAATTGTCGATGATTGCGTCGATGGAAAGACCGTAAGGTTTTAAACATCCTCCTCAGATCCTCGAGCGATGAATGAAATTCGCCTGCTCTTCGGAAAACCGGTTATCCGGGACAGAGCGAAGCTTATATCTGTGCTCCGGGATCTGCAATCCCGTCACGGATGCGTGATGCAGGCTCTGGATGCTGACAAGGTAGTCAGCGAGAGACACATCCGCTTTGCAGCCGAGAAGGCGCTTGCTGCCATCTCCCAAGGAAGAAACATCGCCAAGGACCCTGGCATGGAGATAATGCGTTACGCCTCAGGGGAGCGACAGATAGAGAGGGCGCTGGCTATGGGAATATCCGATTCCACGGAGCGCATGGTGCTCCTCATTGCGTCCTTGGGGGATGAAAGCCACTGGCCGGACGCCTCCGAGCTATCCAGCCTCATGAAGCTGGATCTGCGTGGTTGTTCTTTTAAAGAAGAGGCCGTAAAAGAGGCCTTCAACATCTCTATGCAGGAGATAGAAACGGTGGGCGAGGGACGGATAGAAGAGCTGGTAATAGAGAGGGTCGCCCTGGTGGACACATACAGGTGAAAGGGAAATGAAGGAAGAATTCTACACCCAGAAGCGGTGGCTCAACTGGATGAACAAGGTCAAGGACAGCAATTTCAAGCTCACCGAGTCAGAGGATAAGAATTCGGGTGCTGTCTTCATCTATATCATGGACGATGTGGTGCTGGCCTGTCTCAAGGTCATAGCCCGATGCGAGAGAGAGGTCATAACTGCAGAAGAAGCGATCTCTGAGATCGCAGCCATCAGGGCGATAGTCTTCCAGGATCACGAGTCCCTGGGGGAAGACGCGGATCTGATGCTTGAATCCCTCAAGACTTCTCTCGCGGCGGTGTTTGTCTCCAGTCAGCGCTATATCGCAGGGAGCTTTAATAGCGAAACCCCGCTGGAAGAGCTTGTAGCAAAGGCGATCGCTGCTGAGCAGCAGGAGAACCTGGAGGAGGCCTTCGATCTGCTCAGCCAGGTGGGGGCCAGGGTGATCGGAGGGGAGAGCATGCCGGAGATGGGCGACCTGCCCTACTCCATGACGGCAGAACTGATGGATGGAATAGACGCCATATCTGCAGCCATGCTCGGTGACGACAGCTACAAAGACGATGACGGAACCGAGGATCTCGGCGAAGGCGATGATGCCTGAGGGCATCAAACCGAGCTATTAGTTCGGGTTATCACTTCGCACTCTTCTTCTAAAATCACGACCGTGTGCTCCGCCTGGGAGACCAGGGCCCCTTCCACCTCCCAGAGCACGGGATATCTGTGCACTGCGCCGCTCTTCAGCAGCTGCATCAGGGCATATTCCGCCCGCTCGCCCTTCAACCATCGCCGGGCAAAAGGAAGCGTTTTGTAGCGCTCCATGATCTCTTTCATCAGCATTCTCGCCTGGGGAAGCCTGACCGGCCTGGATGCGGAAAAGCCGTAGATTTCATTTATAGGCGCCTCGCTTATTCTGCCCGAACCGTTGGTGGCAAAGGGCTCGATGGCTATGACATCCCCTTCTTTCAGGATCACGCCCTTCTGCACGGCCCTGTTGGGCACCGTCGGCTCGTCGTGGGCCTCGTACCTGGAGAGGCCGTGGCCCGTCAGATTGGATACGGGTTTAAAGCCATAGCCGGTGATGGCCTCTTCGATGGCCGCGCCGATCTTGGCCGTGCTCACGCCAGGGCCGACAAGCTCCAGGGCGGCCTCCATAGCCGCTTGGGAGGCCTCGGTCAGATCGGGATGGCCGCTGAGGTCTACAGTGATGGCGGCGTCGGCCACGTAGCCATCGACGTGCACGCCCACATCGAGCTTGACCATGCATTCGCCAAAAGCGCTCTTGTCGCCGGGGCCGGGCGTGTAGTGAGCCGCGTTCCTATCCAGGGAGATATTGCAGGGAAAGGCAGGCTCTGCGCCCTTGGATCTTATCGAGGTCTCCACAAAATCCGCGACATCGAGCAGAGGCACGCCCACCGCGACCTTTGGACCTGCTTCGTGCAGCACCTCGGCCAAGATTCGTCCCGCCTTCCTGTACTTCTCCAGCAATTCCGCTTCCATTGAATCCACCCAAAATGAGATTTATAAAACGAGCTTTCTTTCGAAGTTGGTTAAATTTTCGTTGCCCTTTGCAGTTACTACCACCAGGTCTTCCAGCCGAACGCCCCCGATTTCCGGATAGTAGAGGCCCGGCTCCACGGTCACCACGTTGCCCGCCTCCAGGGCATCCCCGGCTTCGCCAAGAGAGGGCCGCTCATGAACCTCCAGACCCACACCATGGCCGGTGGAATGAGTGAAACCGCGACCTTCCCTTTCTGGATAGCCTTGCTCCCGGAAGACCTGGACGACCTGGGAATGGACCTCCTTTCCGGAAATCTCCGCCCGGATAGCCTCAATACCCACGATCTGAGCCTGCAAAACCACCTGATAAATCTCCTTCACCTCCAAAGATGCCTCGCCTTTCAGGACGGTGCGGGTCATGTCTGCGAAGTACCTGCTGCTCTTGGAGCGCGGAAAAATATCGATGACAATGGGCGCGTTCGCCGGGAGCGCCCCTGTGCCTCGCGCATGGGGATCAGCCGCAGCCACGCCTCCGGCCACGATGGTGTCCACCGCTTCGCAGCCTTCCTCGAGCAGAGCCACCTCAATGCTGCTTCGGATCTGCTCGGAGGTCAGAGGCCGGCCATGGCGAAAGAGATTCTCGCCCCTGGCTTCGGAGCTGGCGACAAGATCCACGGCCAGGCGCATGGCTTTTTCGCAAGCCTTCTGCGAAGAGCGTATGGCATCCAGCTCCTGCAGAGTCTTCACAGCCCTCCAGCGGGATACGGGACTATCCAGGACAGTGACAAGGAAATCTCTGCAGAGGTGCTGGTAGATTGCGGCTGGGAACCGAAAGGGCACCCCCAACCGTCTCACTCCGCGGTCGCGCAGGAACTCAACCAGCACCTGCCGATAGGCTTCATCCGGTTTACCGGAAGCCTTCAGCTTATCCATAACGCCATATTGGAAGGTGCTGATCACCTCATCCGCAGAGGCCTCCTTCCAGGCCCGGCCCTTCTCCATGGAGGAGACGAGAAGAGTGATCTTCTCCTGGGCAAGGAGGGTGAATCGATCTCCAGTCAGGAAATGAGAGAGGTAGAACATATCGGAGTCGCAGAGGCTGTCGCCGATGAAGAGCAGGCCGTCCAATTTGGCCTCCTCCAGAAAAGCCCGCGTTCTTTGCACAGAGATTACCTGCGAATGGACAGTGTCAGCTCGGAGACGAAAGAGGTTACGTCCCCAGTTCGCTCCACGGCTGTGCCGGTCACTATCAGGTCCGCGCCAGCTTTCACCAGCTCTGCGGCCGCTGCCCCGCTCCGAATCCCGCCACCGACGACGAGGAGAACGTCTCCCAGAGCCCTCTTCACCACTGCGACCATTTCGGAAGGCACGGGCGAGTTTGCGCCTGACCCCGCCTCCAGGTACACCAGCCTCATGCCCATGTACTTAGCAGCTAAGGCATAGGCCGCTGCCAGCTCCGGCTTCTTTCGCGGAATCAACCTTGCGTCGCCCACAAAGCCCACTGTGCCGCCGGGCTCGACTATGATGTAAGCCATGGGGATGGCCTCCAGGCCATAGCGCAGGACCAGAGGAGCCCCTAGCACCTGGTTCTCCACGATGTAGGAGGTAATGCGAGAGTTGAGAAGGCTCATGAAGAAGACGGCATCGGCATTCTCGCAGAGTCCGGCCACGTTACCGGGAAAAAGAATGATCGGAAGGTCGGTCTTCATCTTGATCTGTTGCACTGTCTCATGCAGAAGGACACCTGCCGCTCCCATTGAGCCCCCCACCATGATGGCGTCTGTGCCGCCATTCGTCGCGGCCTCCGCCATTAAAGCCGCCTCGGCGGGGCTCTGGGAGTCGGGGTCGATCAAAGTGAGATGCGCTGCGCCTTGCTCTTGCACGGCTCGTGCCAGCCGCTGCTCGACCCTGCCGATCTCAAATCTCATTTAAGCGGTCTTGCTCTCCTTGGACTTCATCCTCAGGCCGTGATAGCCGCACTTGCGGCAGCGAGTCGCTTTTATAGGATTTCGCGCATTGCAGCGCATGCATATCTTGATGTTCAGGATTCTGTTTTCTGCTTCTGGAAATCTAGCCATGACCATCAGCCCTTTTCTGCTATGATATGAACTTTCCGTATAAATAGCGCCGGGGTTGGGATTTTCCTGGCAGGTCTAGAGCGGCCTGCCATTTTGAACCCAAGCGTCCCTGAAAGGGACAACAGGTCTCGAGCCTGCCGCGTATGAACTCCCGCCGCCTTTTGCGGGCGGAAATTGTCCGCTCTGCCACCCCGGCCCGAACAACCAACGTCTTTAGCCCATGCTTTATATCTGTTGCTCTCTCTAAAGGTCCCCCTCAAGATCTTAAATCGGGTGAAGGAATGTCTCTTCGAGAGGAAGCGTTATCGTTTCATAGGGCAGCCAGGGGCAAGATTGCCGTTCACAGCAAGGTTCCCTGCTGCACCAAGCATGATCTGAGTTTAGCTTATACACCAGGCGTGGCCGAGCCCTGTCGTGAGATCCAAAAAAATCCAGACGACGTTTACGAGTACACCGCCAAGGGTAACATGGTGGCCGTGGTGACGGACGGGACGGCCGTTTTGGGTTTGGGCGACATCGGACCCCTGGCTTCCATCCCGGTCATGGAGGGAAAGGCCATCCTCTTCAAGAACTTCGCAGGCATTGACGCCTTTCCCATCGCCATCACCTCCAAGGACCCATCCGTTATCGTGGACACCGTGACCAGGATCGAGCCCGTCTTCGGCGGCATCAATCTGGAGGACATCAGCGCTCCCCGCTGCTTTGAGGTGGAGCAGCGGCTGAAAGAATCCCTGAAGATACCGGTATTTCATGATGACCAGCACGGCACTGCAGTAGTGGCTTTGGCTGCTCTGATCAATGCTCTAAAGGTGGTAGGAAAGGAGTTTTCAAACATCCGCGTGGCCGTGAGCGGCGCAGGCGCTGCAGGCATAGCCGTCACCAAATTTCTCTTGAGCTTCGGCGTCCGGGATGCTATCCTGTGCGACAGCCGGGGCGTGATCCATAAGGGAAGACGCGATCTCAATCCAGTAAAGCAGGAGATCGCCAGGATCACCAATCCCCGCAACATCACAGGATCTCTGTCTGACGCCATCAGAGGAGCAGACGTCTTCCTGGGCCTATCCGTGGCGGGCATCGTGAGCCCGGCCATGGTCAAGAGCATGGCTCGCGATGCGATTGTATTCGCCATGGCCAATCCCGTGCCCGAGATCATGCCCGATCTGGCGAAAGAGGCAGGCGCGCGGGTGGTGGCCACTGGCAGATCCGACTTCCCCAACCAGGTGAACAACGTGCTGGGCTTTCCGGGCATCTTCCGGGGCGCCCTGGATGTGCGGGCCAGCGACATCAACGAGCCCATGAAGATCGCGGCTTCGAAGGCCATCGCCAGCCTGGTCGAGGACGTCTCCGAGGAGGCCATCATTCCTTCGCCATTGGATAGAAGAGTTGTTCCGGCAGTGGCAGCGGCAGTCGCGCGCGCGGCCATCGAGACAGGAGCGGCACGAAGGCCGATGGACCCGGAAGATGTAAGACGGAACGCGAGAAAGATGGTCCAAGACCTGGAGAAAAGCACCTGCGTATCGGGATGAAAGCCTGTGCCCGTCTCCCCTAGAGCCAAGAGAGCCTGCAGGCTCCAGGAGAGAGTGGAGACGGGCGGAGGATCTCTTTTCCATCCATCTTCAGAAACCAAGGATAAGTCTCTTGGTCCGGCTTGCTCTTTGCCTTTCTGGGGGGATGCGATTTTTCTCTGAGCTGCCTGCGGCAGAGGCTATCCTGATGGTTATGGCCATAGACCAGGACGACGACGCACCAGTGCTGTCGGTAGCCATTACCTTGACAGGATAGGTTCCGGCCCTGCTCCAGACGTGAGAGGCGCGGCCATTCTTCCCCGAGTTTACAAAGACCGTCTGCGAGGTGGTGCCGTCTCCCCAGCTGAAGGTATAGAAGATCTGATCCCGGTTTGGATCGCTGGTATGGCTTGTGAAGGAGTAAGCTCTGCCAGCGTAGCCTCTCTTCACACCGATAGGAGTGGACGGCTTCTTCGGTGGGCTGCTGGTGGTCTTGGATATCATGACTGCCAGGGATGAAGACCAAGTGGACTCGGCACCGTGACTGTCCTGGGCCACAGCCCGGACATTGTAGGTTCCTGATCGCTGCCAGGTGTGAGATGCGCTGACCCTTGCCAAGGACCCTGCAAAGCCGGTCTGGGACGTGCTCCCATCACCCCAGTCGAAGATGTACTTCACATCGTCTCCATCTGCATCTGAGGTTGAAGTACTGTAGCTTAAGTCTTGATTCACATAGCCCGATGCTGGGCCGGAGGGCCGCTCCGGCGTGTCCGGCGCTCGGTTTTCACTTTCGGGGTAGCTTATGTCCAGAGTCATCCAGTAGAAGGCGTATCCAAGACTGCCATATCCGCAGTCGTAGTTCATGTCCATGTTCACCCGGAATAGACCACCTGGCCGCAGGCCGCTGCTGCCCCAGCTGTTGAGCATGATCCAGTAGCGATTGTTGGGATCAGTGTCATCGTAGCCCACACACAGCACGGCATGCCCTCCGCCATTGGCGTAGTCGTACTGGCTGCCGCAGGCAAAGTCCGGCTGCCATACAGCGCTCTCGCCTTGGGCATTCCAGAAGCTTCTGAAGCTTGACCAGGCCCCGCTATCGGGAAGGAAGAATGCAAACCAGACGGCTTTTCCTTGCGCCAGGACGTTCTTGATGTTGGAGATGGAGGTCTCTTTTCCCACGCCTATGGTGGGAACGGTCCTGGGTGCGATGGAGGTCAGGGAATAATGGGGATTGGTGGAGATGGCCGATGCAGACACCGCGGAGCATCCTCCGCAGCTATGGCTTCCATCCCGATATTGGGCGTTGGCATTGGACCAGGGCACGACCATGCTTTTTTGGCTGTAGAAGCTGGCTAAATTGGAGAGCCAGCCGCCGCAGCATGCTCCTGAGAGCCCGCAGCCTCCGTTGAAGTTTGAGTCCAGATACTGCACAGAGAACCGGTCTTTGACGCCATTCTGGCGGGTGTAATCGATCTCCATCACCCCTGTTCCCGCCCAGGCCCAGCAGTTGCCGCAGCGTCCCTGGTTGCGCTCCGCGGGTGTGTACTGCAGATAGTCCAGCAGGCTGTAGGAAGCGCCGGGAGCTTCTGCCAGCTCAACGGCAAGAGCAGGGCTGAGATAAGCACCGGGAGCCGTATTGTACTGCTCCATCCACAGGCTGGCTATCTCGGGAGTGGGCTGCATGATAGGATGTTCCGGAACAGGAAGCGCTGCTGCCACGTCAGGCCGCCGCAAATCGCCGAAGTCCAGGCCAAGGTCGGGCTTGTCCGTGAGCCTTACCTGGTAGAAGCCCCCTCCGGGAGAGGTCTGGTTCCAGCCCGGCACCGGGTCCTCTCGCAGCTCATAGAGGCCGGGAGAAAGATCGCCGAAGAGATAGCGACCCTGCTCGTCGGTGGTGGCGCTCAGGAACTCTGTTCCATCTTGCATCAGCCGGATGGTCCGGCCGGGCAGGCCAGGCTCATCAGGCGAGAGGAAGCTGTCCCCATTCAGATCCTGGAATGCAGTGCCGTTGAGGGAGAGGCTTGAGGCCCCCGGATAGGGTGGGAGATCCCCGGCCATGACCGGCAACGTGGATGTTATGAGAATCAACGCCGTCAAGCAAAGGAAACAGATTCTTGATGAACGCATCATTTTAAACACACCAAATATATTTAGAATTAGTTAAGATATAAAGTTTTGTGGAATTGATA
>Ga0315293_10002522_pt1 | contig 17556 bp, 16 predicted proteins | sample YL17G13_20_MG_FD_203071 | JGI IMG/M metagenome (GOLD analysis project Ga0315293, IMG submission 203071) | Sediment microbial communities from Yellowstone Lake, YNP, Wyoming, USA - YL17G13_20 | ecosystem: Environmental > Aquatic > Freshwater > Lake > Sediment | place: USA: Wyoming | collected...
GTGCGTGGGATCAAGAAGGCGAGAGCAGTTCTGCTTTGGTATGCTTTGGCGCATAACCTGATGCAAGCATTGAACTTGCGGGCGAAGATGCAGCACCAAGCGGCTTAAAGCCAAGCTAAAGCCTGAAAACCACCATTCAGATGTACGGATAAGAGGCTGATCTCGCTGAAAGGACATTGATCACATTCGTGTTCCTACCATTTGAGGTTACCGGTTCAATAAATTCACAAGCTTTCAGAATGACTCGTACGAAAGGGGACCCACAATGCTAGCCACTCCCTTTGTAGGGCTTTTGGGAATCGCCGTGACCCAGCGCATATTTGGTGGCAAGCGTGGGACAAATTACCAATTCGTCCTACATTTGCCAACACATCGGTATGGTCCACAGACCCCAATTGTAAAGCGTTTGAAAAGTCCAATTAGTAGTATATAAAGGATAATATAGGCAGAACTTCTTGGAGAGTAGAATGTCGATAAAAGTGCTTACAATTGACGACGACCCCGCCATGACAGAATTGCTTATTCTGTTGTTGAGGACGCGCGGCTTTGAAGTGTTCACGGCCAACTCTGGCGAAGAGGGCATCAAGAAGATAGTCGAGCTACATCCCGACATATTGATCCTCGATCTGATGATGGCTGGTGTGGATGGCTGGGAAGTGTGCAGCAAGGTGCGCAAATTCAGCACGACGCCGATCCTAATCCTATCGGCGTTGGATGCACCTGGTATGGTGGCCAGCGCCCTCGACGCCGGCGCGGACGATTACCTGATCAAGCCTGTACCCAGCAGCGTGCTGATCGCGCACCTGCACAACCTGGCTCGGCGTGCCAGGCTGATAAAGCCCAAGCAAGAGAGTAAAACCAAGCCGCTGGAGATCTATTAGCAGATTTTATCCAGGCAGTTCAGCAACAGGGCAGGTATGAGGGCGGCCCTACGCCCAAATGTGGTGTGAATGCGCAGGTGTTGGCCTGCGCTTTCTTTTTGAAAGAGGAGCAGGTAAAATAAGAACCAGGAGGCCCGCAATGCAAACCTGTTCCAAATGTAATGCCTCATCACTGGATAATGCGCCCCGTTGTATCCACTGTGATGCCGATCTGAGGGAATATTCGGCGACAGCTATCGCTCTTGCGCGCTTCAGCGCCAACCCGCGCGTTGAAGCGGTACGGGTGACGGTGGCAGGCGATGCCTGTCCGCTTTGTTATGGGGCGATGAAAACCTATCCAAAAGACGAGGTGCCGCGCCTGCCGCTCGAGGGCTGCTCCCACGAACATGGCTGCCGCTGCTTTTACGAGCCGGTGCTATCCGAGACGGCGATCATCAGTAAAGTCGAGAAGTGACTCAGGCGTTCCAATTGACCTGGACTCGCTGCTTGCTCCCCAGGCGTGACAGGTAGAATACGAAGCCATTATCGCGGCCGAATTCGTAGACCTGGCGGGTAATGTCCACATCGGATTTGCAGTAATCGGCCACCTTGTCTAACAATCCCTGGCGGAACCACGCCACGCTCTGGATCCCGTCGGCTGTTTTGTGGATCCCGAGCGTGGCGCTGGCGACAGAATCCAGGCTGACGCGGAAGCCGAGCACCCGGTAAAGGCTGTCCATCAAGTCGAGGGTGGGAAGGTAAGCCAAACGTTCGTTGGGGGCGTAGGGTTTCAGCACCTCGTAGTCGAAACCTTTGAGATTGAAGCCGATGATGCGGTCAGCGGACTTGAGTTCGGCGATCAGGTTCGGTGCATCGCTTTCCCAGTAAACGGCGAAATCGCCGCGCTGCGTGGAATAGGTCACGCCGCAGGCCAGGCGCATAAGGGCGATGTTACTGCGCCCGCCCACATCTTCGAACAGCCTCTGTGTTTCGAGATCGAAGAAGACAATGTTCATGGAGGTTCCTTCGATAAATGCGCTCGAGCCAACGCGAACGCCTGCTCCCGCGTGGACACCTCCCCCATCGCCTGCGCCTCGCGGATGGCCTCCAGGAGTTCGCCGATCAGCGGTCCAGGTTGGAGGTCCAATTCATGCATCAAGTCATTGCCATTCAACAACGGCGGTGGGGTAATGCTATCTGCACGCTTCTCCCACCAGTTATCCATGAAAAGACGCACCACTTCCAGTCCGGCAGCCCACATATTCTGGGGCAGGGTATGCTCGTAAGTGGCGCGCAGGTCGGCCAGTGCCAACAGGCACACCTCCACACCAGCTTCGCCGGTATCGCGGAAAAAGCGGTAAATGGCGCGCCGCGAGGGGCTTTTTGGCTCTTTGGCCAGCCGGTTGGTGTGGTTAAGGATGCGCATGTGATTTCGGACGATGATCTTCAGGCGGTCAATCTCGTCGCTGGAAAGCTGAAGGGCGCGCCCGCGCGCGGCTGCGATATCTGCGCTTTCCAGGTCGTGGCCCCAGAAGCGCAGGCGGCCATCTTCATCCGCGGCCTTCGTCAGCGGCTTGGCGACATCGTGATATAGCGCGGCAAGAAAGAGCAGTCCGCGCAGCGAGCGGTTGACGTTGAGCAGGGTGTTGAAATGCTCCCCTATCTGCTGGCGGTAACGACCGATGCGCATCACCATCAGGCTATTGAACAAGTCGGAGGCTGTATCCGGGTTGTAATCCGGTGCCAGCGCGGCCAGGATCATTTCGAGGTAAGTCAGGGTACTAAGGGTGTGTGTCCATACATCACTGACATGCGGCAAGGGCTGCGCGACCCCATTCAGCGAGGCCAGTTCAGGCAGGACAGGCGCCAACGCGCCCAGCATATCCAGCGCCCGCAGCGAGGTGGCCGGCTGCGGCCCTTCGAGGATGCGGAATAGCTCGTCCCGCAAGCGTTCAGCGGAGACGTTCGGCAAAAATTTTGCCGCCTCCTTCATGGCCTGCCGGGTTTCAGGCAGGATGTGAAAACCAAATGCGGCCGCAAGGCGGACGGCGCGCAAGATGCGCACCGAATCATCGGTAAAGGCGGAAGGCGAGCACTGGCGCAGGCGTTTCTCGCGCAAATCCAGCGCGCCGCCGAGCGGGTCGTAGAGCGCCAGGGTGCCCACGTCCACGGCCATGGCGTTCAGGGTGAAGTCGCGGCCCAGCAGGTCGGCCTCCAGGTCGGGGCCGCGAAAGGAGGCGAAATCCATCACTGTGCGTTTTCCATCCTCGGCTGTGACGATGACGCGGCCGGTATCGCGTTCCGGGTCGAGGGGGTAAAAGTCGGCCTTCAGGGTATCGGCAACGCGCCGGGCTGTTTTGACGGCTTCCTCGCTTAGGGCGAAGTCGAGGTCGTGGGTGGCGCGACCAAGCAGAAGGTCCCGTACCGCACCGCCGACCAGGTAAACGGTTTTATGGTCCGGCAGGGCAGCGCGGACGGAGTCGAGCAAGGGAGGAAAATTCAATGGGATGGAAGTCGGCATAAAGACGATCTCAGGTGATTCTTTGAAGCGGGAACTCTGGGCGGCGCGGCGGGCCTGTTCGGGCGTCCCGCCTTGGGCGATAACCTGTCCATGCAGGCGGGCCACCCAGTGTCCTGCATAGGGGGAAGGGGGTTTTGCTTCGCCGTTGGAGGGCATGTGCGTGGAGCGTGAAGCGAGGAGCGGGGGGCGTAATCAGGCTTGCGGCCGGTATTTGTTTGTGTCAACGATGCCGATAAAAGGCAGGTTGCGGTAGTACTCGTCGAGGTCCAGGCCGTAACCGAAAACGAATTTATTGGGGATGACAAAACCGCAATAATGGATGGGTACGTCAACCTCACGGCGTTCTTTCTTGTCGAGCAGGGTACAAACGCGCAGAGACTTTGGCTGGCGCGTTGTCAGGAACTCGAGAACGTAGGAAAGGGTATGGCCGCTGTCAATGATGTCTTCTACAAGCAACACGTTTTTGCTGTGGATGTTAGTCTGCAGGTCGAGGGTCAGGCGCACGTCGCCCTCGGACTGGCGCGCCCCGGAGCCGTAAGAGGCTATCGCCATGAAGTCAATTTGGTGAGGGACGGTGATCTGGCGCATCAAATCTACTAAAAAGATCATGCCGCCGCGCAAGATGCAGATCAAGAGCAGATCCTGGCCTTCGTAGTCGTGGCTGATCTGCGCGCCCAACTCGGCGACGCGTTTTTGGAGGGTTTTTTCGTCAATGAGGATTTCAGCGAGATATTCTTTATATTCTAGCATGTTTGTAGTCCTGCTAATGGGGTACCGCATGGTGCGCCCGGCAGCGAGCTTCGTACATCTCCGCTGCGCCGACGATCACCACTGGATCGTCGTAGCGGGCTGGCTTTCCGTTGACCAGGCGCTGCGTGCGGCTGGCTGGTTCGCCGCACACCATGCAGATGGCCTGCAATTTGTCCACGCGCTCGGCTTTGGCCATCAGCACCGGCATGGGGCCAAAGGGTTCGCCGCGGAAGTCGGTGTCCAAACCAGCGACGATGACGCGGATGCCGCGCCTGGCCAATTCATCTACGACAGCGATGATCTCGTCGTCGAAGAACTGGGCCTCATCAATCGCGACCACAGTCGTATCCTTATCCAACCGTTCGTATACATCCGCAGCGTGCTCGATTGGGATGGCGTCGAAGTCCGTACCGGCATGTGAGGTGACCTTTTCGACTGCGTAACGTACATCCACAGCCGGTTTGAAAACCTGAACCTTTTGACGGGCGATGGTAGCGCGGCGCAGGCGGCGTATCAGTTCATCTGTCTTGCCGCTGAACATGGAGCCTGTGACGACTTCGACCGATCCATTGATGTGGGGCGACATAGGACCTCGCTTGGACCTAATCCCGTGGCCCCCTCTGTCCCCCCATTTCTGAACTTCGAAATGGGGGGATGAAAGGGGGGTCAGGGAACTGGGGTTATGTCAGAACAATAACAAAACAGGCAGATGCTTTGGCATCTGCCTATCAAGTTTACCTGATATTCACCGGGAGGCAAGCCTTAGGCGGCAGAAGTATCTACTGCCTCAGGGAGCTTATAGCCCAGGGCGCGCAATTTCTTCTTTATATCAATCAAAGATTTGCGCCCAAAGCCTGCTATCGCCAGAACGACTTCCTCGCCCTCGGCCAGTTTATCCAGGAACTGGCCCACCTGGGTGATCCCTGCTTTGGACAACGCCTCGGTGGCGCGCGTGCCTAACTCCAACTCAGCAATGGCACGCTTGGGGGAGTGGCGCGTTTCTTGACGAGCCTGTTGCTCTGCCACGTATGCCTTGCGGACTTCCAGCTTCTTATAGAAGCGGTCCACCTGGCCCTCTATGTCCACGATGCGTTGCCCTTCACCGCTGAAGAAGGGGTGACAATTCGAGCAGATTTCAACGCGGATCTCTTTCCTGGTCGAACCGGTCGTCCAGGTATTGCCACAGGAAGCGCAAGTTACTTTGGCGTCCGGGTAGTAAGCCGGATGGATACCTTGTTTCATTCTTGTTTCCTTTCGCCAATTACTTTGCTTCGGCCGGCATGACGTTGACGCGCTTGCGTCCGTGAACGATGTCAATCTTGACCACGCCGTCAATCGTGGCGAACAGGGTGTCGTCCTTGCCCACGTCCACGTTGAGACCCGGCTTGAGGCGCGTGCCGCGCTGGCGCACAAGGATGTTGCCGGAAAGAACGGCCTCACCGGCATATTTCTTCACGCCCAGACGTTGGGCGTTGCTGTCACGACCGTTGCGGCTAGAGCCGCCGCCTTTTTTATGAGCCATAATATCCTCGCTTTACCTTTATGGTAGCTTGTAGTACCAGCTACCATTACTTCTTTTCAGTCTTCCTGGTTTTGGAAGCTGTGGTGGTTTTGGTTGTCTTTGTCGCCTTCTTCGCTGCCGGAGTCTTGGTCGTCTTGGTCGCCTTTTTCTCCGCAGCCGCCTTGGGGGTCTTGCCGGGCTTGGTTGCCTGCTTCTCCGCAGGTATCTTGCTGCTCTTAGCGGCCTTGGTCGTCTTTTTCTCCGCAACCGTCTTGCTGGTCTTGCCGGGCTTGGTTGCCTTCTTCTCCGCAGGTATCTTGCTGGTCTTAGCGGGCTTGGTTGCCTTCTTCTCCGTAATCGCCTTGCTGGTCTTGGCCGGCTTGGTCGCCTTTGTTTCCGCGGGCGCCTTTTCTTTCCTGGCAGCCGGGGCTTTGACGGCTTTCTCCTTCGCAGGTGCTTCGCCTGTTTCTACTGACTCCTCGGCTAGCTTGGGCTGCTCGACTTCGGCCGGCTCTTCAACCTTCGCTGCTTTGACCGATCCGATCTGTTCGACTTGCAGACGGGTGTAATTCTGCCGGTGGCCGGTCTTCACACGGATGCGCTTCTTTGGACTGTACTTGAAGATGACGACCTTTGGCCCCTTGAAGTGCTCGGCGACCTTTGCAAAGACATTCATTTCTTTGATTGTGGGCGTCCCTACGGTGATATTCTCCCCATCCACCAGCAGGAGAACTTTTTCTAACTTGACATCCTCTCCGGTCGGGATGGGCAGGCGATCCACCTGGATGGCCTCGCCTTCGACGGCACGGTATTGTTTGCCGCCGCTTTCGACAATCGCATATTTCATTTTTCTTTCACTCCTGGTCTTCGCTTCGCCGTACACGCCGCGTTTGCCATTTTGCTGGTCTTCGCCGCGCTGCGGGGAAGCCGGGATACAAGCGACCGCCCCAGCGAACTGCTGCCGGGGCAGAGGCGAATATTATACCTGTAGGGTATGGGGATGTCAACGGCTGGGCAGAACGAAAAACCAAATGGCAATTGACAAATCCATTCTATTCCTGTATGCTGAATGCAACGTCCCCCTAGTATCTGACGTGAAGGAGGTTGGTATGAAACTTGGAAACCAGGAAGTCACCTGGGAGCAAGTCCGCCACATCCTTTTGTGGATTGCTCTCCCCTTGGTTATCAGTATATTGATCGCCGCGGCTGTCCCCAGGCCGGTCATCGGATTGATCTACCTGAACGACGCGATCTACTCTTACACCGCCCAGGATATGATCGCCCAGATCAACTACGCCCGCGAGCATCCCGAAGTCCGCGCTGTCGTATTGGTCATGGACAGCCCAGGTGGTACCGTCGCGGACACCGAAGCTGTCTACCTGGAGCTGCTGCACCTGCGCCAGACCAAACCGGTGGTCACCTCTGTGGGAAGTATGGCCGCCAGCGGGGCCTATTACCTCTCGGTCGGCAGCGACTACATCTTCGCCAAGCCGACCTCTGACGTCGGCAACGTGGGCGTCATCGGCTATCTTCCTCCTTCCCCGCTTATCTTCGAAGACATCGCTTCCACTGGGCCGTACAAGTTGTGGGGCTCGCCGCGCGATACGTATATGCGCGAGATGGAGATGATCAAGCAAGGCTTCTATCAGGCTGTCCGCCTGGGGCGCGGCGACCGGCTCAAGGTCGGGCCTGAGGTCATCCTGCGGGGTCAAATCTGGCCCGGGAGCGAGGCCCTGCGCCTGGGTCTGATCGACGCGCTGGGAGCGGAATCCGAGGCAGTTGCCAAAGCAGCCGACCTGTCACGCGTCAGCCACTATCAAGTGGCCGATTTATACGCTTTGGCAGGCGTTCAAAGTTCGTCCAGCGCGTTCTTCTATCAATCTCCTGAGGGCATTAGCATGCCTTATCCAAAAGAGCTGGGGCTGTACTTACTTTATATCCCGCCGCTGCCGGTGGAAAAATAGCGGAGGCCGCCATGAATACACTCAAACGCTATCAAATCTGGATCGCCTTGGCGGTTCTCACCCTGCCCATCCTGGCGCGCGGACTGTGGTTCTATCGAGGCATCCCCAGTCATCCGAAAATCCAAGCGCCGGATTATGCCGGTGCAAGCATCTCTCAGCCACCCATCTCCACGGCCGTCCCTGAAGAGACTGTGAACCCTGCAGGTCAAGTGGTCGTGTTGGATTACAATCACAGCAACCTGTATGATCCGAGCAAGATACAGGTGCTCGTCTCAGCCCTGACGGCGCGCGGGGCGCGGGTCGAATTCGACGATGGCTATCTATACTTGGATACCCGCCTCAAATACGCCAGCGCGTATATCGTCATCTCGCCCACCTATGCCTTCAGTATTGATGAGGCGAACCAGGTAAGGCAGTTTGCCCAGCGCGGCGGCCGCCTGATCGTTTTTACCGACCCGACGCATGGCATATACGATTCCGATTACATCAGCGGGAATATCCTGATGATACCGGACGTGAACGCAGCCAATACGCTCCTGGAACCGTTTGGGGTTACTTTTTCCGGGGATTATCTATACAATTTGCTGGAGAACGAGGGTAACTTCCGCAATGTTCTGTTCACACAGTTTGGCGAGGACGATCTGACACGAGGCTTGAGCCAGGTTGCCTTGTACGGCGCGCACTCGGTCAGCGCTGAGAATGGTAAAGCGCTCATCACTGGTGACGAAAGCACGTTCTCTTCACTGACCGACTCGAGCGAAAGCCCTTTGTCAGGATCGGGGCAGGCACTAGCCGCCGCGGCGCTGAGCGCGGACGGGAATGCCCTGGCCGTTGGCGATTTTACCTTCCTGATGCCGCCCTATAACCAGGTGGCCGACAACAGCCTGCTGCTCGGCGCAATTGCCGATTTCGCCCTCAGTGGGACGCGCACACACACCCTGGCGGACTTTCCTTATCTCTTCGGCCACCAGGCCAGTCTGTTGACCGTTGGCGACTTGCAAATGACCGCCGACCTGCTTGCTCCTGTCGCATCTCTGCAGAGTGCTCTCCAATGGACGAACACCTCCCTCGTCGTCGCTCCAAAAGCGGTCAGCGGCAGTGATACGATTGTCTTGGGATTGCTGACTCCATCCGACGATCTGGATCGCTACATCAACACATTCGATTTGGGACTCGAAGACTCGGCCTCGATCACCATTCCTGGCTTCGGTCAGATTGGTCGCGCCGGGATTGGCTTGATGCTATACAAACCCGGCGGGGTCAATAATACCTTGATCCTGCTCACCGATCTGCCCGAAGATCTGCCCGCGCTAGTCAGCCTGCTCACCAGCGGGGATATGTCAGCCTGCGTCATCCAGAACAACATCGGCGTGTGCAGCATCGATTACAGCGGCAGCACCTACGATACAACCCCGCCTGAAGAGGAGATCCAAATTACCGAAACGTCCACGCCTTCCGGATAGTCAATGATGGAGTCCGGCGACTCTGTCGCCTGATTGCCGAAATCACACCCTATCGAATCAGTGGGACGCTGCCAGCGTCCTACTGATCGTTTTATTGGGCTTTACCCCATTGACAAACCACTCGCCTTCCGCTACTCTTGAGCTATGCTCGATCTGACCCAGGGACAACTTGCCGTTATCGAGGCTCCCACCAATGCCAGGTTTTTCCTCTCCGGCCCAGCCGGCTGCGGCAAGACGACCGCTGGCGTGGAGCGTATGCTGTACTTACTGGCGCAAGGCATCCCCGCCGACGCGCTGCTCGTGCTTACCCCCCAACGGACGCTGGCCGCGCCCTACGCGGACGCGTTGAGTGGTTCGACTTACCCTCCGGGTACGATGTCGCTCGCCAGAGGCCGGCCCTTCGCCTACGCAGGCGGACAGGTCAGCGTGCTGACTGTCGGCGGGCTGGCGCGGCGCATGGTGGACCTGTTCTGGCCGCTGGCATCCGAAGCGGCCAGCTTCGCCCATCCTGACCGGCCGCCCGTCTTCCTGACCCTAGAGACGGCGCAGTATTACATGGCGCGCCTCGTCCGCCCGCTGCTGGATCAGGGCTACTTCGAGTCGGTCACCATTGACCGCAACCGCCTGTACAGCCAGATACTTGACAACCTGAACAAGTCCGCTGCGGTTGGCTTCCCGCATGTTGAGATCGGCGAGCGCCTTGAAGCCGCCTGGATTGGCGACCCGTCCCAGCGTCGCGTCTATACCGACGCCCAGGATTGCGCCAACCGTTTTCGGGAGTATTGTCTCAAACACAACCTGCTGGATTTCTCGCTGCAACTGGAAATCTTCTGGGGGTATCTCTGGCCGCACCCGGCCGTGCGCGACTATCTGACCCGCATCTACCGCCACCTGATCTTCGACAACCTGGAAGAGGACACGCCGCGCGCCCACGATCTGATCCGTGAGTGGCTGCCCGGCTTCGACTCTGCCCTGTTGATCTACGATGTGGGCGGCGGCTACCGGCGCTTCCTGGGCGCGGACCCCGAGTCCGCCTGGGAGTTGCGGGAGCTGTGTGATGGTAGCCCGAAATATGGCTACCATGATGCGCAAGCCGCGTTGGACGAGTCGTTCGTAGTATCGGAAGGGATCGAGCAGCTTTCCGATTCGCTGGCAGGTGTGATTGCGCCGGACCTCACCCCCCATCCCCCTCTCCCACCCTTCGACTTCGCTCAGGGCAAGCTAGGAGAGGGGGCGCAAGGGGTGAGGTGCTTGGAATTCTCTGAGGCGCGTTTTTACCCTCAAATGCTCGATTGGGTCTCGGACGAGATCACGCGCCTGGTTTCCGAAGAGCAGATTCCCCCCTCCGAGATCGTGGTGCTGGCGCCCTATCTCTCCGATGCGCTGCGCTTTTCGCTGATGAACCGCATGGAGGCGCGCCGCATCCCGGTCCGTTCGCACCGGCCATCCCGTTCGCTGCGCGACGAACCCGCCGCGCAAGCCCTGCTGACCCTGGCCGCACTGGCGCATCCGGGATGGGAGGTCCGCCCGGGCAAATTCGACGTGGCCTATGCCTTCATGCTGGCCATCGAAGAGATGGATCTCGTCCGCGCCCAATTGCTGGCCGAGATCGTCTACCGGCTGCGGGATTTTTCGCTCTCGCCCTTCGACCAGATCAAGCCCGAGGTCCAGGAGCGAATCACCTTCATGTTGGGTGCTCGTTACTCGTCACTGCGTGACTGGCTGCTGGCTTACCGTGAAGGTGAGCCTTTGCCGTTGGATCATTTCCTGCGCAAGCTGTTTGGCGAAGTGCTTTCCCAGCCGGGCTTTGGCTTCCACCGCAACCTGGACGCGGCGCGCGTCGCCGCCAGCCTGGTCGAATCGGTGCAGAAATTCCGCTGGGCGATGGAGCCAACATTCGTAGAGGCGGTTGCTCGCGAAACACCCCCTGTGGGCACGCCGCCGGGTGACGGGCATGGGAGCCCATCCGATATTTTTGAGCTTGGCAGAGAATACATTGCCATGCTGCAAGACGGCGTCATCGCCGCGCAGTACCTCGAAGCCTGGCGCGCTGAAACGGACGAAGCCGTGCTGGTCGCCCCCGCGCACACCTTCCTGATGATGAACCGCCCAGCGACGGTCCAGTTCTGGCTCGATCCCGGCTCCGGAGGCTGGGCCGAGCGCCTGTTCCAGCCGCTGACCCATCCCTACGTGCTCTCGCGTCACTGGGAACATGGTCGCCTGTGGACTGACGCCGACGAAGTTGGGGCCAACCAGCAAACCCTGGCGCGCCTGGTGACCGGTCTCCTGCGCCGCTGCCGGGAACGTGTCTATCTCGGACTGAGCGACCTGGGTGAGAGCGGCTTCGAGCAGCGCGGTGTGCTGCTGAAAGTGTTCCAAAAAGCATTGCAGGGAACAGGGCAACAGGATACGGATTGACGGAAATGAAACACAAGTTCCTACCAACCTGCATCATCGCCTGGATATGGCTCATTCTGCTTACATCGTTCAGCCCCGCTGGAATCGGCAGCTCCACTCCCCTCGCATCTCCCTCATCCAGCCCTACAGTGATTTGGGCGGTGGGCGATCTGGGCTGGGGCAGGGTGACAGGGCATGTCAACAATGCGATCACCGGCGAGCCAATCCCTGGCGCAATCGTGACCTGCGAGGGCTTTTCGTACACATCCCCGGCACGTTGTCAGGGCAGTACCACTACAGATTCCAATGGCGATTTCGCCTTCGAGAACGTTTTCTTCCACGACACTGACCGAATAACCATACGGGTGGAAGCCCCCGAGTTCGTCTCGCAAACTCTTACACAGGAGTTCTTCACCCAGCCTGAATTCTACGTCAACGTAATCCTGATGCCAGTCGGCGTCACTCCCATGATCTGCTGCACGCCTCCAGCCTGCACTGCCAACGAAACGTACTACTGTCCCGGCGAATGTCCCTGCGGATGCGGCACCACCTGCGCAACCAAGACCGCCACTCCCACGCCGCTCTACTTCGTCTGCGTAGACTGCGAGTTCGGGTCCGCATTGGAAGCCATCTGTCCCCTGGCCAGCGGTGAGGAGACGATTCGGGAACTACTGATCCCTTATGGCGAAGTGCAGAGTACAATGGCTAGCGGCCATGCCTGTCTGTACGTGTCCACATTCGATGGGAATTGGGGCTACCTGTATTACGTGGATGAGGCGACTTCAACGGTTGAATTTGTCGTTATTAACCCGAACTTGCTGACCCCCTCTCCTACCCTAGATCCCAACAGCCCGACTCCCTACACACCCTTACCTGACTTTACGGAAACACCCACATGGACACCCACACCCCCTTGAGCGCAATGTCTGCCGTGTTTTAGGCGTTAATCTGTCACCTGACATTGGAACACCTTCATGGAATTTACCCCTCGCCCCTCCCAATCCGAAATCCTCGCCTATCGCGGCGGCAAGATGGGCATCTCCGCTGTGCCGGGCAGCGGCAAGACACACACCCTCTCGGCGCTGGCGGCTGAGATCATCACGCGCGGCGAGCTTGGCCCCGACCAGGAAGTGCTGGTCGTCACGCTGGTCAACTCGGCGGTGGACAACTTCTCCAGCCGCATTAGCTGTTTCACCCAGGAGCACGGACTGCTGCCGCACATTGGCTACCGCGTCCGCACGCTGCACGGGCTGGCGCACGACATCGTGCGCGAGAAACCGGCCCTGGTTGGGCTGGAGGAGCGCTTCAGCATCATTGACGAGCGCGAAGCGGACTTCATCCGCAAGGAAGCTGCCCAGTCCTGGCTGCAGGCTCATCCCTATGCTTTGGATGACTACCTCGACCCTGGCATGGACGACTCCAAGCGCGACTGGGTGCGCCGCCAGCCGTTGCCCGAACTGGTGGACAGCCTGGCGTTGAGCTTCATCCGCTCGGCCAAGGATCGCCGCCTGGCGCCCGAAGATTTGCGTGCTACCCTCGACCGTCAGCCCGCCGCGCCTGTCCCAGGAGGGGGGCTGCCTTTGGCAGAGATGGGCTGGGAGATCTATGCCAACTACCAGCGCGCCCTCACCTACCGCGGCGCGGTGGATTTCGACGACCTGATCCGCCTGGCGCTGCGCCTGCTCGAGCTGGACGCCGAGTTCCTCGAGCGCCTGCGCTACCGTTGGCCTTTCATCCTGGAGGACGAGGCCCAGGATTCCAGCCAGTTGCAGGAGCAGATATTGCGTCTGCTTTCAGGGCCGGAAGGAAACTGGGTGCGCGTCGGCGATCCCAACCAGGCCATTTTCGAGACCTTCACCACTGCCAACCCCCGTTATCTGCGCGACTTCATCGCCCACGAAGCCGGATTCCGCCGTGAGCTTCCCGATTCGGGCCGCTCGCAGCCTTCGATCATCGCCCTGGCGAATTATCTGATTGATTGGGTGAATGGGGAACATCCGGACTCGTCCGTCCGCGACGCGTTGACCGTGCCTTACATCCGACCTGCACCCGAAGGTGATCCCCAGCCTAACCCGCCCGACGACCCGAAAGGCATCCGTTTGATCGGGCGCAAATTCACCCCCGACGAGGAGGTCGCGGCGGTGGTCGACTCGCTCGAGAAATGGCTGCCCGAGCACAAAGACTGGAGCGTGGCTGTGCTGGTGCCGCGCAACCAGCGCGGTGTGGAGGTCATCGAAGCGCTGAAGAAGCGCAAGATTGACTACATCGAGTTCCTGGCCAGCACAGCCTCCACGCGCGCCGCAGCCGGCGCGCTGGGCAATGTCATTGCCTACCTGGCCGACCCGCAGTCCACCGCCAAGCTGGCGCGGGTGTATCAGGTCTGGAGGCGTGACTGGCGCGAAGGTGTAGATGACCAACGCGCTTTGTACAAGCATGTCCCGGAGCTGCTGCGCAAGTGCCGCGAGGTGGAATCCTTCCTCGCCCCGCGTCCCGACCGGGATTGGCTTGTAGATTTAAGACGAGCTGTTTCAGGGATTCCTGACCCTGAAACAGGGGTGACCGAAGGTCTCAACCACCGCTCTGGGCGGAGACCCGCGGTCACAGTTCCGTCGGGGTCAGAGACTCCCGACGAGCAGGTGCTTGAAGAGCTCGAATCCTTCCGCACCATCGTTCGCCGCTGGCAGGGTACGACCCTGCTCCCGATCGACCAGATGATCCTGACCCTGGCGCAAGACCTGTTCACCGAAGTCGTCGACCTGGCCCTGGCGCACAAGCTGGCGCTGGTACTGCGTCAGGCCAAAGATGATCACGCCGACTGGCGCCTGCCCGAGCTGACCGGTGAGCTGGGTGTTATCGCCCGCAACGAGCGGCGCTTCATCGGCTTCAGCAGCGATGACTCGGGCTTCGACCCGCAGCAGCACAAGGGCAAGGTGGTGGTGACGACCATGCACAAAGCCAAGGGCCTGGAGTGGGAGCGGGTCTACCTGATGTCGGTCAATAACTACGACTTTCCCTCGCTCCAGCCCTACGACCGTTACATCGCGGAGAAGAGGTTCGTGCGCGACGGGCTTAACCTGGAAGCCGAGGCCCTGGCGCAGTTGGAGAGCTTGGGAACGAGTAACGAGTACGAGTGGTACGCGGAAGGCGCGGCCACCGGACAGGCGCGGCTGGATTACGTCAAGGAGCGGCTGCGGCTGTTCTACGTGGGGATTACGCGCGTAAAGCGTGAGCTGGTGGTGACATGGAACTCCGGGCGGACAGGTGAGCAGACGCAGGCGATTCCGTTTGCGGCGTTACTGGGGTGGTTAGAAATGCGAGAAAAGTAATTTTGTCGGTGTCAGTCCTGATTGAGATAAAGCATGGCAAATCTCAAAGAACTTTTCCTTCTTGATCCGAAGGTTATCTTCCTCAACCACGGCTCATTCGGCGCGACGCCAAAGCCGGTCTTCGCTGCCTATCAGGAATGGCAACTTCGCTTGGAGCACCAACCTGTTCTCTTTCTCGGGCGTGAACTGGATGGCCTGCTGAAAGAGTCGCGCCAGGTGCTTGGCGAATATCTCAATGCCGATGTGGATGATGTCGTCTACATTCCTAACGCCACCTATGGTGTCAATATCGTTGCCCGGTCATTGGCTCTGCAACCTGAGGATGAAGTTCTGACCACCGATCACGAATACGGCGCGTGTGATTACACCTGGGAATTTGTCTGCAAGAAAACAGGCGCGAATTATATACACCAGCCCATTCCTTTACCGGTTCGGTCTGAAGAGGAAATTGTCGAGCAATTCTGGCAGGGTGTCACTCCGCGCACGAAGGTCATCTATCTCAGCCACATCACCTCGCCAACCGCGCTGCGTTTGCCTGTGGAGCGAATCTGCCAGCGAGCAAGGCAGGCCGGCATTTTGACCCTGGTTGATGGTGCTCATGCGCCGGGTCAGATTCCGCTGGATATGGAGGCCGTTGGAGCAGATTTCTATACCGGCAATTGCCACAAATGGCTGCTCAGTCCGAAAGGCGTGGCTTTTCTCTTCGCCCGGCGCGAGGCGCAGCCACTGGTCGAGCCGTTGGTCGTCAGTTGGGGTTACCATGCTACAGCGGAAACAACCTGCGGTTCCCAGTTCATTGATTATTTCCAATGGACTGGCACGAAAGATCCCGCCGCCGCATTGAGTGTTCCGTCCGCTATTCAGTTCATGCGCGACCACAATTGGGATAAAGTCCGCCGGGATTGCCACGCGCTCTTGCGGCAGGCTGTCGAGCGGATTTGCGCTCTGACAGATCTGCCCCCGCTTTATCCCCTTGATTCAGATTTCTACAGCCAGATGGCGATTGCACCCCTTCCATCGAGCGCTGACCTGACCTCTCTTAAGGCTCGACTATATGATGAGTATCAGGTTGAAGTTCCGCTGATCCAATGGCAGGATCGGAAATTCGTCCGCATCTCGATCCAGGGATATAATACGCCGTCCGATGTGGATGCACTTCTGGAGGCCTTGGGGGAATTACTTCCAAGCCAACCTTGTGATGAAAATTCGAGCGTATAATCAATTCTACTTCTAATTTTCGAGGAGGAAAACATGTTATGGATCACCCGTTCCCATGTCCACGTGGACCGCGTTGCCTGTCCCTGGCTCATCACCCGTTTCATTGACAACCAGGCCGAGTTCCTGTTCGTCCCGGCCGGACAGATCGAGAAGGTCGTCAAGGAGACTAGTGCCATCCCGTTCGACGCGCCAGGCGTGGAGCTCGGTCATAAAGACGGGCGCTGCTCGTTCGAGTCCATCATCGCCAAGTATGGCTTGAAAGAACCCGGTCTGCTGCGGCTGGCAAAGATCGTCCATGCGGCAGACGTGTCCGAGGATATTGACAAGGATCCCATTGCGCGCGGCCTGGAGGCGATTGCCTCCGGCTACAGCCTGCGTTTCCCGGAAGACGAGGAGAACCTGGCGGCCCAATTCGAGGTCTACGACGCGCTGTATGCCTGGTGCCGGTTGAATGTCGCTAAATCGTAGAGGCGAGACACATTGTACTCGAAGAGTATGTCTCGCTCTTACCGCGACACCCTCCTCCTCTTTACCACGCGCATCGTCCGCCTGTTCTGTTACGGGTTCCTCTCGGTGGTGCTGGCGCTGTACCTGGCAGCCACGGGACTGAGTGAAAAGCAAATCGGCCTGCTGCTCACGCTGATCCTGGCGGGCGACGCCGTCATCTCTCTCTGGTTGACGACCTCCGCCGACCGGTTTGGCAGGAGAAGGACGCTCATCATCGGCGCGCTGCTGATGATTGGGGCGGGCGTGGTATTCATCTTCACGCGTAATCCCATTGCTTTGGCGATCGCTGCCGTCATAGGCGTCATAAGTCCGAGCGGGAATGAAATCGGACCGTTCCTTTCGGTGGAGCAGGCCGCGCTGACGCAGTTACTGCCTGGAGAAAAGCGCACCCAGACTTTTGCCTGGTATGCCCTGGCCGGTTCGCTTGCCACAGCGACGGGTGCGCTGGCTGGCGGCTGGCTGGGGCGCGGTTTGCAGGCAACCGGCTTTTCGGTTTTGGATTCCTACCGGGTGGTTCTTGCGGGCTATGCTCTCGGCGGATTGATCCTCGCCGGGTTTTTCCTCTCGCTTTCGGGAGCGGTGGAGGTTGGGCCGGCGGATAAGGCGGCGACGCAACTCGTTTTAGGGTTGCATCGTTCCAGGTCCGTGGTGATGCGGCTCTCGGCCTTGTTCGCCATGGACGCTTTCGCGGGGGCGCTTTTGGTCCAGTCCATGATGGCGTACTGGTTCCACATCAAGTACGGTGTGGATAGCGGCGTGCTTGGAAGCATTTTCTTCGGGGCGAACATCCTGGCGGGCGTCTCGGCCCTGCTGGCGGCGCGGATTGCGAAACGATTCGGGCTGATCAATACAATGGTTTTCACGCACATCCCGTCGAACATCTTGTTGATACTCGTGCCGCTGATGCCGAGTCTGCCACTGGCGATTGGCGTGCTGTTGGCGCGCTTTAGCATCTCGCAGATGGATGTGCCGACTCGCCAGTCGTACACGATGGCGGTGGTTACACCGGATGAGCGCTCGGCGGCTTCGGGTGTGACGACGATTGCGCG
>Ga0315293_10002524_pt1 | contig 17540 bp, 27 predicted proteins | sample YL17G13_20_MG_FD_203071 | JGI IMG/M metagenome (GOLD analysis project Ga0315293, IMG submission 203071) | Sediment microbial communities from Yellowstone Lake, YNP, Wyoming, USA - YL17G13_20 | ecosystem: Environmental > Aquatic > Freshwater > Lake > Sediment | place: USA: Wyoming | collected...
AACCAATATTCCCCGATTTGTATAATAGCTAAAAAAAACTACCATATCCTTTATAGATATGGTAGTACTGTACTTTTCAAACAAAAGATCGAGCAGGTCGCCGCTATATTTTGGTGGCGGATATAGAGTTCCCGTGCGATCGGAGACCAAGTATGTCAAATGTTGACAGTGCCTTTGGCAGCCAACGCCGGCGAGACACGCCCGACCACCAGGCGACGCGTCCATCCCTCCATCCACCGTTATTAATGTGTACCCGTTTTATGCACTGGTAACACGTCGGTTCGCTGATGGAGGGATGTTAATAACGAGTGACGGAACATCACCCTTAACATCCTTTGAAAAGATCAATTTTTTCTATAACATTATTTCTATCATCAAAAATAATAACTACTGGAACGGTTGTCAATGAGTATGTTTTAATTAACTGATCAGTAACTTTTCTTATTTCATCAAAAGAAAAAATCTTTTTAACTTTTTCACAATGAGAGCATCCTGGAAGTTCAAATAACACCGTCTTCATTTAATTTTTCAATCGTTCCTTTGGGGTTTAATATACATTCTTCAACATACGCATCTTCAATAATAATAATATTATCATTTGAAGAATTTACGTTTTTTAAAAAATTTATAAATTTTTCCTTAAAATCATATGGAATAGATAGCATAATAAATAATTTTTTCACTTTTTCCCTCTCATAAGTAAAAAGTGAAGACTTTCGCCTCCATTATATTTATTACATGAAATTATTAAAAATAACCGAATTATGGATCCGTATAATTCTTCCCATTATCGTCAGATCTGAGAAATATTTTTCCCGGTAATGGGCATGTATTGGAATAAAACAACCTTCGAGGATTTGCAATATGTATCCAGTAAGTTTTATTTTTTTCAAGGATCATTTGCCCGACTTGTATTTCTGCTTTTGGCAATACGATTCTATCTTTTTCTTTATTATACTTCTTATAAAGATCATAATAAAGATTGAACGTATCGCCGGAAGCTAAAATAAAATCAACTGCACCGGCGGTGAATGGAAGAAATCCATAAAAATGATCCGATGTTCTTGATGGATTATATCCCTCTTTTATTAACCGGTCCAAATCTTTTAATGATCGAATACCGCTTGTAATTTTAATTTTACCGGCATAATTTTCAATAGGGGTAAGTATGTGGTCTATTATGGAATTAACCATCATGGTTTGTTTTTCCTCAAGATACAAACCAAGATCTGGCACTATATCTGGAAAAAAAATCGTCATGGTAATAATATAATTAAAAAAAATCAGATAACGCGATTGTTATCTGATTTTTTTTTATAGAGGGCCAAATCAATTTTTTTCATTTTCTATAATGAAATCAAAAATAGATTCTGACCAACCATTAATATGGGTCCACGGACCATATCCAATCCCATTTTTGTATGAAGCAACATTAATTATATAACCTTTCCCTTTCGGATTAGGGATAGGGTCATGAGATTGTTCATCCGTAATAATTATAATACGGTCATACTCACAGTTTTCATCAATATAAGTAACTGCTGACCCACAATATGTTACAGAATGACTCTGGCTGGTATTTATTGCATCACGCAAAGCAAAACCTCTACGAGCCGGTATTTTCACAATCCCCGAAGAAAATGAAAATATCTGAACATCTTCGCATAATTCACGAGCAAGAATTCCCACGCCATAGGCTGCATCGTTTCTTGACATTTCTGACTTCTCCGACAATACTGCATCCATAGAGCCAGACACATCAATAAGTAAAATAGTCTTTCCTGGAAGTTTATCTTTTTCAGAAACACAACGATACATAACCTTTTCAAGTTCAGGTTCAAAATCCGGCGCATATCGCGCTGCCGCTATAAACCGAAAAGGAAGAATTTTATCTGTCTTCATTTCTGAAAACGAAGCCTTTATTAATCCTGGTAAAACTTTTTGCTCAACCATATTTCTTAAATTTCTTATCAATGCAAGCCCGCCGAGCTTCTTTTCAGAAAGAAGGCGCTCCCATGATTCTTTGTTATTACCCTTTGCCGATAACTCAACTTCCCAGGTATCCGGGGTTTTCAATTCGCCTTTTATCAGACGATTCCACATATCTTGCTGTATCTGATTGTCGGGTTTGGGATGTGAAAGAAATAAAACATCACGAAGTTTTATTGTAGCATCGCGGTTATATTTTGCAAGAGAATATTCATTGAATTTTTTAAATGCAGTAGCGAGCCCCTTTTTAACTTGCCCGGAAAGTGGTTGACGTTTTTCTTTCCAGTAAATTGCAAGAAATTCAGTAAGCTCATCGGGACGCTGAATTATTTCAGAAAGTAATTTTCCAACAAGGGCTTTATGTCCCTTAATGCTTGCCATTATTCGAGCAATTAAAAGTGGTACATGCCGTAGTTTACTTTTATTTCTGGCGTCTACAGCTATCTGATACACTTCTTTCGCTTTCACCTTTGGAATAAGATCAGCAATCCTTTCGGCAACAGAAATGCCGTCTTCATAAAAATTATCTTCCCATAACATACAAGACATAATCGTTCTTGCAAGTTGTTCTTTTGCATTTACCGAAATGGATGGGGCGCCTTCGTGCGTAAATTCTTTTGTTTTTGATTTAACGTTTATTGAGGCCATAATTCTCCTTATTTTGATATAAAAAAAAGGCGAGGGAATAAATGGCTACGGAGTTTTTCGTTGAAAGAAGTATCCGAAGCCTTCGCCACTCGCCATTGTTTTAAAGGAGGGGGAATAAGCGATATGAGTTTTTTCAAAGCGTAGAAGTATCCCATATCTTCGCCACCCTCCATTTTAATTATACTGCAGCAGTTGGTTGTTCAACATCCTTGATTCCAAACAAACACCAGCTTACAAATAACAAACTGGTAACGACGCATACGGTTGCTCCTGCAATGATTTTACCAAAGAAAACCACCAAGGCTCCGTATCCAAGGATTATCAGCGTGCATACCGCTATCACTTTTGCGGATCCAGAGATTACCTCAACCGCTCTGACAAGAACTGTTTTTGTATTGGCGAGGAAACTATTATCTTTTGCTTCAATGCCATTAATGGCATTGATAATTTTATCCCGCCCTTTGTTCACAAGACCATCAAACCATCCTACGGTTTTCCCGATACGGGAACCGATAAGAGAAAATAGATTTTTAATTTTTTGCATATATCCTCCTATAAAGGTTAATAATTCTTATATAATTATTATACCAGCTTTTTGAAATAAATAACCGAATATTTAAACGTCTGCTTTTTTTAAAACTGTACATTTTCCAGCGACAGCACCGAGATACATTTTATTTCCACATTTATAAAAAAGAATAAGATCTGACTTTTTATTTTTGCTTGTACCGCATTGAAGCGGATGTTTTCCGCCACACTTAATACAAAAAACATCATCGCCTTCCTTGGCTTTTGGCAACTTTATTAAAGTATCATTTTTAAAACCAATATATGAAATATTCATTATTTCCTTTCCTATTAATCAATTATCCCGGCCATAAAGGTCTAAGTTTTCTCTCGCAGAATAATAAGGTACTTCCATAATTTCAATGCGCACCCCCGCCGCAGGATACCCGTTCGTGTCAAGGGGCTGCGTTGGTGACCTCTTCAGATTGCACGACCAATCTAATTCAAGCGCATAAAATCATAAAAGTACCTTGTATTTATGCTATGTGTGACGATCCCCACGACATGGATCTGGCGCGACATTCGTGGGTAAACCCCGTCCAAACCCCAGATTGGTTACGAGCATATATCGCCACACATTACATAATTACATTTATTGATTGATTTTCAATTCTTTTCTAATAATTTCGATCAGTAACTTTTCAACCTTTTCAGTATCTGGTTTTTCCGGCAATTTTGATCTTACAAACGCTTCTTGTGAAAGAATAAAAAGTCTATTTGCTTCCGCTTTTACTCTTTCCAAAGACCACTTTCCCGTCTTAATATCTTTCAACTCAGGGGCGTCTTCCCTAAAAACTCTCAACTTTCCATCAGTTAAAAACTCAATTCCCATGCGAAGAAGACGGATCAAGTGACTGGCGTTTTTACAATCGTAAGAAAATTTTTCAACTAATTTCTTTCTCTTCTCTCCCATATATCCTTCAAAAACAAAATGTTCCATTCTGTGAAGTTGGCCATGTGCGTAACCAATAAAGGAATGATATGCTTCTTTAGAAATAAATAAATGTCTATTTTCCAATATCAAACGTCCACTATCAGAAATATGAATATAATCTTTTTCCTGCAACCACAAAAGCCCCAAAACATTCGGATTCTGCTTCAGAAGTAAACGAAAAAATTTCCTAATTTCATAAACAACAGAATCCCACTCATCTTGCTTTTTTTCTTTTTGTTCAAACCTTCTAAGACCAAGATAAACGGATTCATCAGCAACACAGACCCCAAGTATATCTTTGTCGTCAATTGAGTCTGGATCGTTTTTTGGAATGTATGTTCCATGAGCAATTGACCCGACATATCCAAGAAGTATGGTGGATTCAGGAATTATTTGCATCGTTTCTTCTACCGAAAGACCACTAAGTTTAATCATGTTTTATTTACCCATGTTCCGTTAAAAGCATTAACGTTAAAGAATATTTCTCCGACGTTTAAATCGTGGTTATTATACACTGGCCTGTTTTTCATTCTTAATTTCTCTTGGCGCGTGTATAAATTGATATTCTGCCGCCAGCGCAGATCGTGGAGAATGCGAATGGGGCTCAACCCAACTGACACACAACAGCCGATCATTAGGATCGTCAACGTTTTGATAAATGTTTGATACTAAATAATTTTCACCACTCCAAGACGTAGACCCTTTAATTTTAACTATGTCACCTTTATTTATCCGATTTTCCATACAACAATCTCCTAAAAATGAAGTTTTAATCAATGTGCAATTATATATCTACTTTTCCAAATGAAAATATATGGTTATTGATTATTGTTCATAACCATTCAATGTTTATGCGCTACTGTCTAAGTTCTAACCGAACTTCACACGGCAGACAATCCTTACAACAACCTCGAATCCCCCATATACACTGAGCGCCTGATTTATGATAAGGGCAGAATTTTGGCATAACCCTGTTTTGTGCTTTGACTCTGACATCTACGCTTGCATTATCCTTCAATAATTTAGCAGCGCGGATTGCATTTTCATAACTCTTACGCAGCATGGCAGGCCATTTCCCCTTATGCGCTGTACCCAATGCATCCAACGCCTCGATGATCTCATCACAACATCCGATAACTCGAGATATTTCCAATATTTTCATAAACCCTTCCTTTATTTTATGCCTGGATTTCACGGCTAACTTGTACGCTGTTGATTTTTTTGCAACAAGTTTATCGACGATCTTTTTCGCTTGTTCACAATATATATCACGATTATAAACAACTCCATTATCCGCATCAATCTGAATTTGGTCAAAAAGTTCATCTAATGTTTGTGGTATCATATATCTATCCCATAATCTACCATACATATCAATTTCAATTTTTTTATCTGTTTCCATTATTCCTCCTGCGCCAATATCTAAATAATAGTAAACTTGCTATAATTTGAGATATAGCACCACATATAACTCCACTCAAAAATCCACCACCATCAGATAAATGAAATGTATAAGTGATACAAACTGCTACAATACATGCGATTATAAATGCAATCATGTGTTTCATTTTTACCCCTATTATAATAAATTAAGGTTGCCTCCATAGTATAAGGCACGGGTGTGGATTTCGGTTCAAAGGCACCACGCCTTTTGGAGTATAATACTCCCCGGAGAACCTTAAGTATGCCGTGCCTATTAACCATAAAAGCAACCTCTTATTTTGCATAATGCTTGCACAACAAGCGATAGTTTGCCCAACCCTTTACAATGCTCACAACGCTTGGTGCCACCATTAATATCTGGTAATCTGCCGTCTCCATTACAGCACGGGCAAATTGCGTCCTTGCGTTGTTGTAGGATGTGGAGCGCAGATTTCACTTTTTTAATATCAGAGGATGGCGCGTTCGGTACAGCAACAGCAATTATTTCAAGCAATAATTGGAGCGACTTCTTAGCCAGTTCAACATCACCTTTTCCTTCAAGCATATCACGAACTTCTTGACCAGCAAGAGCAGCCATCAAACGAATCGTCCAATTTTCAGTAATCTCAGGTATTTTTTTATGCACGCTAACCTTCTTTAAAAGTGATCTTGGTTAAATTTTGGTACAATATTTACCACACGTCCGATAGTTTGCCGCGTTCTGAACTTTACGAAACACCCACACGGTCTAGCGGCAAATTTTTAGGCTGCGGGTGTTGGTGGATGTGGTTTTTTCTTCCACCAGTTTATGGCGGATTCAAATACCTTCTTGCAAGTAGTACAATCAATTTTACTACACGGAATTGTTTCGGAATTGCAAAAATCATCGTGTGCTACCTTCATCAGTGCTTCACTAATAGTTTGCAAAGCCTCTTTATAAATATTCCCACCCTTACTATCCACACATTCTTTTAAATATGACAATGCTTCATCTTTTTCCATGAGTTCCTCCAATATAAAAAAGTAAAATATAGCGCACAACGTTTGATAAATAGTTGCCTGTGCCGCCGTTTTCCTATAATGATGGGTAATCTCCATTCTTAGTGGCATGACAACCTTTATTTGTTGCGTAATTTAAAAAGGGTCTCCATAGTGTAAAGCGGCGAGTAATCTTGAGGTTCGAACCATTTACGCCATAAATCGGCAGGTGTTCAAGACTGCTACTTTGTTCATTAATTAAGCCGCCTACTACCATAAAAGCCCTTTCTATTTCTTATAACGGATTAGCTAACTGAAGTTGCAACTTCTTACTGCACCAGTTAGCGTTTGTTGTAAGCTGTAACATTTTGTATTCTTAATTTCCTCAATTTCGTTTTCGAAATTTCTTAACAAATCTTCTGGATGGTCAACCGACTGATACGTATAGTCGCCAGAATCGTCGGTAAATATTAAGTTCACGCCAACCCTTAATTGTGATTCACTGATATGCCGAAAGCGTCTTCCGATTTCTATTTTGTTTTCTTTGGTGAGTTCGTCAATAATAATGACATCGTAATCCCTTCCGGAAAAACCTTCTTTAAAATGATGGTACTTTTTATTGAAATCTTCCAACGATACCAAATCCGCTTCGTGGATCATTGCTTCTTTTTCTGTTTTAAACTCTTTGTTATCTTTTGTCACATAAACCAGGACATCGGAAAACCCGTCTTCAACCTGTTTGTATTTTGGTTTTTGTCTTATTTCTTTTTGCATTTTTCCTCCGAACCTTTATGGCGCGCTTCTTTACCTTTTGCGCAAAATATTATTTCTTATAACGTGTGGCAAAGTATGAAGTTGTGAAACAATTTGCGGAACGAACATACTTTGGCTGTTGTGTGTTGGTTTTCGCTCCACAATATTAAAAAGCAATGACGGTTCTTAGTTCCATACATGGCAAATATCATTTGGTACTGGCCCAGACCAGACACTCCGCTACATTAATGTAGTTAGGTTACTCCCATGTAGGCAGCGGGTTGAACACAAATTACCCCCGTATTGGTAAAGCTGCCGTTCCCTAACCCCGCCATTGCCTATAAATTCAAAGAGCGAAAACTTACATACAACGTCCGAGCAATGGTGAAGTTTTGTACTCAAAATTTAGGCCTCCGCCACCATTGCTTTGTTGTGCGATTTAAAGGGTTGCCTCTATAGTATAAAGCGGCAAGTGGAGTGTGCCCCACCACAGATGGAGTCGAACCATCGGCTTCGGGTTCAAATCCTACCCGCCGTACCCGGTACTGTTTGCCGCCTATAACCATAAAAGCAACCTCTTATTTCGTATAACGCCCCGCAAAAGAGCGGAGCAAAAAACTATAATATTTTAACTACCTTCTTTTTGTTCTGCTCTTTGCGTGTTAGAGGATGTGGAGCCTGTGCCCTCCCCTTCCTCGCGCGCATCTTTGTATGAAACGTCGAAAAATCCTAATTGTCCCCTATATGGCATAAATGGTAATTCGATTGGATTTCTTAATACAAATCCAAATTTTCCAAAAAACCATTTGCTTGTGCTTGACCTGACGCAATCTACAATTTCAACACTTCCAATAATGCCACCCGTTTGTAATTCTTTATCTTCTGGAATGAACAATCCCATTTGATGGTGTAAAAAATAATAGCTTTCTTTGTCTATTTTTTTGCCAGCATGGATCAATACTTTTCCACGAATATTTGTGTACCAATCACGATTTTCAATATCTTTCCCCTTGTTAATTATGGCCCATGCCCAAGGCTGCTGTATGCTTATTGTTTTCATTTTTTTTTCTCTTTCTCCTGCGCGCGCTATAATTTAAAGGCACAGGCGGAATTTCCTCTAATATGTATTGGTTGACGAAATTTTTTCTTCAACAAGTTTGCGCGGCGTTCTCTTCGCCACTTTAAATAATTGTCAGATTGAAAAATATTTGTTGGATAAGCAATATATGCACCATGAGTAATATTTTTGTCTAAATATTCCAGTTGTAACTTTGTTAATCTCTTGCCGCGCATATAACCTCCAGAGAAAAAATTATGTTAACCAACGGGTTACAAATGTACGCCGTGCCTACCGATACGGTGAATATGTCCCGTTGACAGTAGGTGCCCCACACTCAGGACAAACATCATCTATATGAGAACATGGCGTACTTTGTTTGTTGTGCGCCGTGTTTTGCACTTCAACCAGTGCTGCACATGGCGGACTACCGTTTGGAAACTGCGCATCACACATCCTTGACATATAACATTTGTAACAAAACTGTTCCTGTTTAGCCATGTGCCTATAACCTCCAAAAAGCAAAATATGGTCGTACAATGGATTACAAATAATTGTTGTTTTGAGCCATAATATTTTAACTACCAATTTCAAAATGGCAATTTTTGTGTGTTAGACGCTGGTCGGTTTTTCTTCAATATCATCCTGCCGCGCCTCTTCAAAATGTGAGTTACCGGGACACAAGTGTACTCCATACCATTTATCGCGTTCACGGACGGTATGGTCAAAGGCGTCTAAACAACTATTCAAAAACCCCGCCAACATAAAATCTGGGGTGTTTGAACCGTTTTCAACAGAATGTCGATTAATCAATGTTTCAAGTTCGTCTCTAAACATATATTTCCTTTCTTGGTTTTCGCGCGGCCTATAATTCAGAATTGAAAAACAGGCTGGCGTCTAACGGATTACAAATAATTGTTGTTTTGAGCCATAATATTTTAACTACCAATTTCAAAATGACAATTTTTGTGTGTTAGACGCTGGCCTGTTTTTCTACCTCAATTTTCAGCCGCGCAATTCTTTTTTCTACATCCTCAATTTCATCAAAAACCTTTAAATAGTTCGGATACTGTGATGGATCAGAGGGGTGCCAATTTTTCCAACCGAACCTTTTAACTTTACAAAGTATATGGATAAGTTCAGAACACTCTTCTATCATACAGGTGATCGGGTCTCCTATGTTTTCATAAATTGGATCGCTCATACAATCTCCTTGCGCGGCCTATAATTCAAAAGAAAAACAGGCTGGCGTCTAACGTCCGCTAAATGGTTTCTCGTTGCGCAAAGACTGCATCCATTTCTGCGCACAACCATAACGATTCTTTAGACTCGTGTTGCCTGCCAATATAACAACGTATCTTTTCCCACAAAGCAATGGAAACCTTTAGCTGTTGTACGTCTGTGGGCTGAGTACCACCAGTTTCGGCGGCAATCAGTTGGTGTAAATTACAAATTTCCGTTTCGATGTTGCAAACCGATTCTAACACTTTTTTACTATCCATAATGCCGCCTTATAATAAATTTAAGAAGTCCATTGCGTACAACGTCCGATAAATGGTGACGTTGCGCTTCGCAATGTGCGTTAGCGAACACCATTTATTTGTTGTACGAAGTTTTGCCAGCTTCCTTAATTTTCTTTCGGCTGGCGTTGACTATTGAAACGACAAAGCCTATACCAGTAAAACCCGACCAAGCAATCAAGCCCATGCAGGCTGAACGACCACTAAATGAATAAAAAGTGACGAGAAAAACGCTGCCGCGAAAAATCCAATAAAGTTCATTGTGCCTCCAGCCAGCCGAACTATAAATTCAAAGCTGGCAAAATTTTGTACAACTAGACAAAGAGTGTAATCAGTTCCTTAATATTTTTTTTAGATAAATAATATAACTCTTTGTAAATAAATTGTTTATAAAAATATAGTTACCTTTATAGCCTTCAACAGATTGTCGCTTGCCAAAGCGATTGCGCTGTAACGCCGATTAATTTGCTCATCAATATTACAGTATTAATGAAATTTGTTAACCCTAATTTCTGTGGCTTCAAAACCACGCCAGGTACTAGTTGTTAGGCCGGACTTTAGCCGGCTAAGGGCACGCTGGTGGTATAATTCTTCAATCGTCTATCTCCATAAAAGTAACTATTTCTTCCATAATTATTATACCAGATTTATTACTCTTTTAACACCGTAATAAAATGAATATTTTTTAAATGTTACCTGATGAAGAAGTTCAGGATTAAACCCTGTAACCATATATCTTATTCTACCATTTATTTCTACTATTCTTGGATAATAAACATATGGCCCAAATTGTATCTGGGTTGATAAAGTAAATATTTTCATATCAAGAATATTCATTATAATAATAACCTTTTTACGAAAAGATAAATTTCGCGGTACTTCAATTTTATTCGGAGGGGTCAATAAAAGATATTTCGATTCAAAATCATTATCCTCAAAAATAAGCATTGTTTTGGGATTATCGAAACATAGTTTACCATCATCATCGGTCCACACTTGCGTGCCGCAATATTTACAGATTGTATCTATATATCTACAACACAACGGACAAAATTCTTTTTTCATTTTTTCCTGCGCATTTTAATAATTTTATTGTAAATATCCATGTCATACTCATCAGAAAAAGCATTAAATATTTTTTTATGAATCCCAAATTCATATTTTCCATCCAGCTTTTCCAAATCCATAACAGGTTCGCCGTCAACATAACTATCTTCAAGAATTAAAAGAACATTCTTACTTTTTTGTTCAAAATTCACAAGAGGAAACTCTTTTTCAAAATCAACCATAATAATTCCTATTGGACTAATTTAGTATATCGTTCCGGTAATAACGATTTATGAACCCCGAATGGGGTATTTTTATAAAACGTAATATTAATTTCTGAATTATATATAGTAACAATACTATCATAATAAGAGTAACTCTTACTTAATAAAAAACAAGTTCTATAAAATAATTGTTGGTCTAAAAATGTTTTTTTTCTTTTATTACTTAATTTATCAATGATTATAGTGAATGAATCAATGTCATGATGGGTATAATTTATCTTATCTTTTAAGGTATCTAATTTATCGTATTTATCGAAATAAATCAAATACCTTAAAAGAAAGATAAAAAATAGAACAATAAAAATAAAAATATACTTATCCATTTATTTCATTTATGTGAGGCAGCACCTTTCACGATAATCATAAAGATGATTAGAAATTTCTCTAATTCTTCTTATTTGTTCTACTAACCAATTTTCTATAGGAGAACGTGTATCATTTACAGGATTTTTTTCACAATTCTCGCTTTTACATGACGGGCGCAATACCGAAACAATAACTTTTTCAAAATCTACCATTTCTGAATATAATTTAGATATTTCTTTATCTAATTCATTAGATAGATATTGAAAATTTTCTGATGGTTTTGAATCCATTCCTGTTGTTTGAATTTTATTAATAACCACAAAACCGCTTTTCTACAAAATATTTATGTTTTCTTCCACTCTCCCTCGATATAAATCCATCTTTCGACGTCTCCGACCGATATCTTTGGAGCCCCCGAAATAATTGTAGCCAGTTTTAATCCGCGAGTCGTCTGCGCGTAATATGTTTTTGAATTCACAACTGCAGCTTTCGCATCATTTTCACTATCGAATATATCCCTCACATCCTGGCTTACACGTTCTTCTCCGACGTAATAAGCCACTTTAATGCCCGTAAGTATCACAGAACCCTCTACAGACCTATTTGGTTTTGAAGGAGCTATAATACCACCCTCTTCATCCCCGGCGTCAAATCTGACGTCCTGGGTCTTATTAGGATCAAATCCAGGTTTTGTTGAAACCGGAAGATCCTCTGCCCTTTGCTCACCAACAATACCCTCTCCACTAACGGTCACTTCAATATCCATGGACTACCTCTTTCTAAAACCTTCTAACTGTTTGTTTAGTTCGGTAAAAACTGAATCGACATTTTTAATAGTATCGGTATCTGATGTTTTTGCATATATAGGATATTCTATATTAAGTATTTCATCAACCATACCCACCTGAAAATTTTCAAGGTACATCTGAAAAAATATTAACGCATTTCTCGAGGAAGATCCGTCATTAATTTTAATATGATACTCGCCATTCGGTTCATCATCAATGTATACTTTTTCAATTGTAAAAAACTCGTATGGTGTATATCCATACGTGATTTTCTTTGGTTTCATTTTAATTTCATCAAGCAAGTTAGTGCCTCCTGTCAAGTGATTGATAAATATGGAAAACGCCGCCTGCATAGTCAGGTTTCTTTTTTTTAATTCTTCCCTGAATTTATTCTTAATTTCAGTATTATTAAATTTATAATTAATAATTAAACAATCTTTACCCATGTATATAATATAAAACATAATATTTTAAAAAACAATATAATATTTTTAAAAAAAATTATTTAAGCGATTAAAGCCATTCTCCTCTATAGTATTACTTTAATTATAAATCATAAGTCTTTAATAATAATAGAAATATAAAAATCATTTTTATCAAAATTTCATTTTCACTTTACAACACAAGAATTAATGTGATAAATATCACATTAATGACCAAAAATGGTTTTTTTTTAAAAATCTTTACAGAATAATAGTGGCAAATTCAGAACCCCACCTGTACTGGTGTGGCTTAGCGGGCTGCAACAGAATGCATACAGCATGTTGTCAATTTTGACAAAACGGAAAAAAACCAAATCTGTAAGTCATTGATTTTTTTTTTAAAAAAATAGATTATAAAAAATCAAAATATCTATACTAATAAATTGATTTTAAATAAGATATAGAATTACTTGACAACTTTTTTTTAATTTCATTTCTTAATTTATGTCCTTAAAAATCAATAACTTAAAATATATTTTTTACATTGATTTCCGGGAATGGCCATTTTACTAGGCAAATTTTTCCCTTAAACGATTAAGTATAAAAAGTGTCAAAAAAAATCTGTCCATTTTAAAAAAAAAGTATGCATTTTGTTGCAGTCACTTTTTCATTTTTCACTGTAACAAATGCATACACTATTTTGTCAAGCTGGACAGAATTGCCCTTTTTACTATCAAAAAAGGCCTCCTATTTGTCAATTTTTTTCCCATTTTGTTGCAAAATGAAAAAATGTTGTAACAAATGCATACACTATTTTGTCAAGCTGGACAGATTTTTTGTAACAAATGCGAAACACATAAAATAGTTTATTAAATTTATCAATAATGTGCATATTAAAAACCAATCTTAAACCATTACTTTAAATCTTTATTGTAAAATAAATAAAAACAAGTAATTACAGATTGGCTCAATTTTTGCTCGCGCTATGTTAGATCTATATCTATATATATATAATAAAAATATATATATAATATATATAATATATATATATAAATAAAAGTATAATTATAACCCTCCTATATACAATTTTACTTTTCGAGGGACGAGAAAAAAAAAATTATTTTTTTTTATTTTTTTTATAAAGAGGGGGTGCCCCGGATAAAAATTCTATACGGGAGGTGGTCATTTTTTTTTACAAACACAGAGAATTTTTTATAACTCTCTGTGTTTAATGGAGTTACTACCATAAAAGTATCAAAAAATAGATTGACAACATATCTTTCTCCTTTGATGAAAAAATAGCAAAAATTGACAGAATGTTTCATCATTCTGTCAATTTTTTTTATTCCGCTTGTAAAGTGATTTCAATCACTTTTTTCACTTTACAACACAAGAATTTTTTAAAAAAACCGTACTATTATATACAACTCAAAGTATCTATATTTTAAGTGAAAATTCTTATTATTTTTTTTATATAGAATTTTCATTTTTTTTTAAATTGTGAAATTTTGCACAATAGGCTATCTAACCTATTGATTTTTTATTTGGACTGCTACATTAACCTTCATTTCAAACAAATAAATCACATAATGATATCCATGAAGATTACCGCATAACAAACTGCTTTTTTCAAAAACAGTTAGCAGGGCATCAATACAGGAACTGGAATACCCAAGGCGATCTGGAAACACCTTTCCATTGATTACATCGATTTTTCCATCCCACGGACAGGTATCCTGATCAAAAGTAATAATTCTCAAAAGGATACCATTCTGTTCTTTTATTGGTTTAATTATCGATGCCTCACCCGATCTCTTCTGAAAAAATCCCTCCATCAAAAGGTTATTTTGAATGAAAAGATCTTCACCGATTATCGGAACCCTTACCATTCTTCCGTTTTTTAAATCGTCCCCCAAAATAATGGTTTTTTGTTTATCAATTGTTGATACAAAAATACCTGGCGTTATCACGCCATGATGGAACGTAAAACATTTCATAACAACTCCTTTTTTTAAATGATTTAAAATTTCTCTATATTGTTATGTCATATTTTTTAGATAATTAACGTTCTTTTGAATTATATTTTAAATATGCCACAAGATAAAATTCTTAATCAACTCGCCGACATGTATGATACTACGAGAAATAATTTGTTAATGAATACTGAAGTATCTAATACTGTTGGAACAATTCTTAATTCTGTTGAAGGCAGGGATACAAAACTTGAAGTCGAAAATATTAAAATTAATCCTCGCCATGAAATAACCGATATAGCCGCGCAAAAGATCGTTAGAAACCGTGGACAGATCTGGGGTGATGAAATACGTGCTGATCTTAAACTTGTTGATAAATTAAGCGGTAAAGTTGTGGATCATGTTAAAAATATAAAGGTTGCTAACGTTCCAAAATTAACCGATCGTGGGACTTATTTGATTGGCGGTAATGAATATCAATTCATGACACAGGCAAGGCTTAAACCCGGGGTTTATACCAGAACGCTTCCGAGTGGAGAAATAAGTTCGTTTTTCAATGTTGATAAGACTATTGATTTCGAACGGGGTTTTAATAATAATTTTAGAATTACGTTTAATCCGGAAAACAAGATGTTTATGATGACCTATGGATCTAAAAACATCCCTCTTATAAGTGCATTACAGGCCGTTGGCGCCACGAGGGATGAAATAGTGAGCTCATGGGGTAGGGAGGTTTATGACGTCAATTCTAAAGCTCGGGAACCGCATACGTTTAAAGATCAGGTTAAACTCTATCAAGCAATATTCGGAAAACTACCCGATCGCACTATAACTCATGAAAAAATGATTGGCGAAATTAAAGATAGGTTGTTCTCTACGTCGCTTGATCCGGAGGTTACGAAAATTACTCTTGATAAAGCATTTGACGCAGTTAATAAAGAATCACTTATGACGGCTTCGAATAAGATTATTAAAATTAATAAAGGCGAAGCTGAACCAGATGACCGGGAAGCCTTAGTATTTAAGTCATTTTACGGTCCGGAAGACCATATCAGGGAGCGGCTGATAAAAAACAGTAAAAAAATAATCAGTAGCCTGCAGTTTAAACTTGATAAGACCCGGTCAATTAATAAATCATTAAGTACAAACTCTTTCGATCCATACGTTGTCGGTGTGATAACGCGATCGCAATTATCCAGTCCACCGAATCAGACTAATATTATGTCGATTATCGGCGATAGCAGTAAAATGACTATTATGGGGGAAGGAGGAATAGGGAGCGCCAATGCAATTACAAACGAAGCAAGGCAGATCTCTAACACAGAGGCTGGTTTTATCGATCCTTTACATACTCCTGAAGGCGGTAATATTGGCGTTACTGTTCATACGTCTATTGGCACGGTTAAAATTGGTAATGATTTATATGGTAAATTTCTTACACCAAATGGTAAAAAGGTTTTATTACGGCCTCTTGATGTTTATGATAAAAATATTGCATTTCCCGATGAAGTAAAAAAGGACGAAATGAGAGTTGTTAATAAGGGCAAACTCAAAACCATTAATTTAAAAGACGTTCATTATTCGATTCCAAGCCATATTGATATGTTCGACACGTCGGTAAATACAATACCATTTCTGAATTCAATTCAAGGCAACAGGGGATTAACCGCGTCAAAAATACAGGAACAGGCGTTGTCTTTAAAAAATCGTGAAGAGCCGCTTTTTGATGTAGTGGATAAAAATGGGAAATCGTTATATGAAAATATTGGAACAGCGATAGGGGTTCCGAAGGCTCCAATTGATGGCATAGTTAAAAAAATAACTGATGATTATATCGTGATAACCGGAAAAGATAAAAAAGATCATACAATTCAGATGTATAATAATTTTTCTCTTAATTCAGAAAGTTTTTTACATAATGAATCATTGGTAAAACCAGGTGATAAAGTTAAAACAGGGGATGTTTTGGCGGATAGTAATTTTACAAAAAATAAAAGACTCGCGCTTGGTACGAATCTTCGGGTTGCGTACATACCGTTTAAGGGTTATAATTATGAGGATTCGGCCATTTTATCGGAGTCCGCGGCAAAAAAATTAACATCTCAGCATATGTATGATTTTAAAACCAAAAGATCGTCGGAAGGTGTTTTTTCGAAAAATAAATTTAAAGCGTATTATCCGGAAGAATTAAAAACAAAGAACGCCGCTAAACTTGATAAAGACGGCGTCGCACAAATCGGCCAGGTTATTGAGCCCGGTGATATTGTGATTGCTCATATGGAGCGAAAGATACCAACTGCAGACGATATCGCTGTTGGCCGTCTTGATAAGCAGATGAAGCGCGATATGGCTAATAACGCCCTTAAATGGAATAAGGAAGTTAATGGTGTTGTAACTAATGTCGAAAAACATGGAAACAGTGTTGTTGTATCTGTAAAAACAGAGGAACCGTTAAAGGTCGCCGATAAAATTTCCGGATTACACGGTAATAAACATATTGTTTCGAAAATAATACCGGATGATCAAATGCCATATAATCCCGTAACCGGAGAACGCATTGACTTTACCATGAGCCCGCTTGGTGTTTCCAATCGAATCAATACTTCTCAATTACTCGAGAGTGCCGCCGGTAAAATGGGCGCTGTGATGGGAAAGCCTTATAAGATTCTTAATTTTTCCGGAGAGGATAATACCAGAAAGGTATTGGATGATTTAAAAAAGGCAGGTTTATCGGATAAAGATGTTTTAATAGATCCTGAAACCGGTAAGCCGTTTAAAAATTCAATATCAAACGGATTGGCCCATATTTTAAAACTGGAGCACATTGTCGATCATAAATTTTCTGCACGTTA
>Ga0315293_10002526_pt1 | contig 17535 bp, 16 predicted proteins | sample YL17G13_20_MG_FD_203071 | JGI IMG/M metagenome (GOLD analysis project Ga0315293, IMG submission 203071) | Sediment microbial communities from Yellowstone Lake, YNP, Wyoming, USA - YL17G13_20 | ecosystem: Environmental > Aquatic > Freshwater > Lake > Sediment | place: USA: Wyoming | collected...
TCTTGTCGGTGAAAATTTAAAAAGTCAATTACAGAGAATCATAGTGAGACCATCCAAGTCAAAATTGGACAGAGTCAGTGCAATTAGACCATATCTTTGAGCGACTTTAATGCACGAACCTTAATCACACTCCGTGCTGGCTTTGCTTTGACTTCCATCATTTCATCCGGCTTAAACGGATTTTTGCGAGTGGTTGCTTTGGTCGCAGGCTTGCGAATCACTTGAATCTTCATCAACCCCGCGAGACCAAAAGTGCCAGGCCCTTTTTTTCCGATCTCTTTTTGAATCAGTGCGCTCAGCTCAACAAACACGTTGGCTACGTCCTTGCGAGTCAAGCCGGTTTTCTCGGCCAACGATGTAAGAACTTCCGTCTTAGACATGGCTTTCACTACTTCGGACATCTTCTGCTCCCACAGAGTCAATTCAATTCTAAGAATGATCCATTTCTTAAACTGGCTTCCTTGCCTGAAATCATGCGCACCGTGATGGTCACATGGTTGAAGTAAAGTATTGTTAACAAGAGTTGTCAATCATTGGCGAAAAGTTTTTTTACGAAATCGAGTCTTTTTACGGCTAAAAATAGATCTTTGAGCGAATCGACTCCGATCCTGTTAAGAACTCCGAGTTCATCCGAAAGGGTAGTCGCCTGTGCTTGGCGAATCCTCTGTGTGGTCGTCTGTGTGGTCGTCCGTGTTGTCGTCTGTGGGGTCGTGGTGGTTGATTCGAGGTGACGGCGTGTGGCGCCTCCTGAGGTCAGCGGGTCGTTGATTCGTTCCACTCATTTGGGCAAGGAAGCGTCATTTGGGCAAGGAAGCGGCCACAGCGATCGCGACTTCTGGTCAGACGCAGGCTTCTGCTGCGAAACCCACACTCATCCCTAACTTCAATCCACAGCACGATTCAGCAACCTCCCTTGTCGGCCGTTTCGCCCGACGTCGCGGCAAATGATGAAGAACTGTTTCTTATCCGGAATCGAAAAAAAATGGTCGCGTTGTTGATAAACATGACCCCGCCCGCCGGTCTGATACTTGGCCGGATAACACATCGTCTGCGTGCCATCCATGCGGTCCATGAACCGACTCCTTTCGCCGTCAATCAAAGGGCGAAGTCCCCGATGATCGTGATTGCCCGTGAAGGGATAGCCGTACATATCAACCGGTAAATTCGACCGATGTGAAAGATACGCGTTCGAAAGTGACCGCGATTGGGGGCATGATAAGGCCGGCTTGATTTCGTTTAGTCGGGGAGTTCTCGGCGTTTGATGTCGCTCCTTAAAATAAAGACAAGATCTCGCCACGCCATTCGGTAAACAGAAATCAAATCCGTTTGATTCCCCCTTTGATTTTTCCCCTTGTGTCCGCGAGCCGTAGATGTCCGAAGAAAAAAACGGAGCGCTCTGATCCCTCGTCCCGCCTACGCGTTGGATGTGATCAGGCCAGGCTCGAGACAGATCCTCATCCGGATGGTCTCCGACGCGCTCGCCGCGGCTCGGTCGCAGGACACGGCGTTGAGTGTCGGGCGATTCCGTATCGGGAAGGATGAGTTCATCGACACCGATTATCGCCAATGATTGCATTAGGCCACGGCGTTGGACCTCGATCCGGAAACTGTTGTTCAGCGACTTAAACGCAGTTCCGACGAGTTTTTTTTTGGAGAGGAGTCTGCGGATGTCGTTGAAAATGGTGCGATCGTCTCTCGGGTGGTGAATTTCGATCTCTTACCGCTCACGGTTTTTGAGTGGACGGAAGGCTTAATGATTCGAGACATCAGCTTCAAGGGAAAGCCTGAAGTATCGCCGCGGATCGCATTTCGGCTCTCATTTCTAAATCGCCTGAGTTGTGGCAGTCTCAATCTCACCGAACTTGATCTGTCGAACGTCCCGGGGCTCACAACGCTCTATTGCCAAAAGAACCAACTCACCGAACTCGATATCCGACCACGAAAGAATCTGGCGGACTTTCGTTTTGATCCGTCTGTCACGATTCAAAAACGTCGTAAGCAAAGCCGGCTAGACGCATGAACAACACAACTTGGATACTCGTTGACACCGAGACCACCGGGCTGACGGCGCCCATCATGGTGGTCGAGTTGGGCGCGCAGAAAATGCACGGATGGAAGGCCGATGGGCCACCTTTTCGTCGACGGCTTAATCAAAATGCGGACATCCCACCAGAAGCCGCACGCGTTCATGGCGATACGCGAGAAATTCCCGAACGAGACGGCGAACCGGCCAAGACGGTCTACCGTGACTTTGCCGCCTATGGAGCCCATCTGCCGATCGTTGCCTACGACCTTGAATATGACCTCGACGCCGTCCTCAAACCCGAATGGACGCGTCTTGGCATCACCCCTATTGGTGCACCAGGCTTCTGCGTCTTGCGACTCGCACAGCGATTGCTCGACCCCGTCCCGGCAGGCAACTGCAAACACTCCGGCAGCACTATCGCCTGCCTGAGTGTTTGCACACACCGCCCTCGGGGACGTTGAGACCGTCGCAGACCTACTCGCCAATGTGTTACGGCCAATTGCCGAACACAGGGGGCTGATTTCTTGGGCAGACATCTGCGCGCATGCCCAGTCAGAATGGTTTCCCTCTCGTATTGCATTGGGGGGAATACAAAGGACGCAATTTTTTGGAAGCTCGTACAGACGATGCATTGAAGGGATGGATCGACTGGCTGACCGGTTCCAAGAACGCACGCACCGCGCAAATGGGTCGCTGGTATTTGAACGAGATTGAACGTCGTGAGTCACGGCCGGAGGATGACGCGACTGTAACGGCCGTGGCGGGCGAAAGGGACGATGGTCAATCGCTTGCTCAGACGGTCGCGTCCTGAACGGGAATTGTTGATCTCCTTGGATCCGGCGATTGAGCCGATGCGGTTATTGATTGCCGCCGCGCGTTCCCGTCTTGCCGATCTTGAAACACAGTACAGGACCGAACGCCACCCCGTTGACTTCACCCGGGCAAAATTTTTCCGGTCGTTACAAAAGTACTATCAGACGCGCGATCGACTGCGGCTCATCATCGATTAACGAAGCAAGTACCTGAAAACCCTGCTGCGCGTTGAGGAGGAAGAGGCAGAAGACGTTGCGGAACAATATAAAAAAGCAAAAGCACAGTTGGATGCCGACTACGAAGAAGCTGCGACTGGCGCCGCGACCCGCAAGGAGCTCTCCAAAGAGCAGGAGCTTGAACTCAAAAACCTTTGGAAAAATCGGGTGCGTCTGCACCATCCAGGTCGTTTTGCCAACCCGTCTGACAAGACGGAGACTTACCACCGACTCACGAGCGAGATTAATTTCGCGAGAGAGAACGAAGATATCGAACTATTGCGCGAGATCGCGAACGATCCGAACGATTTCATTTAGTCACAGGGTTGGGGCAGTCTGGACTTCAGCAATGCCGCCGAGACCGTCAATCTACGGCGGCTACTGGAGACACTACAGATCGAGATCCTGGCGGCGTGGGAATCGATCCCTGAGTTGCACGAGAGCGCCGATGACTCACTTCACCAATTCAGCGCCCAACAACCAAACTTGCTGGACGAGGTCGCAGCGAAACAGGTGAAATCCCGAGAATCGGAAATTGCTCAGCTTTCCACCGAGGCCGAAACGCGGGAGATTGAGATCAACGACCTGACGGGCTCTGGAAGGCAACCCATCGGATAGCGGGTGTTGCTCGCGACGCACCGACTGACCGACACGCTGGGGCTGACCGACACGCTGGGACTGACCACCTGTTGAAAAAATCGGGGATGTCCCCTGCCGTTTTGCCGCAATTGGGCTTCTCAAGACGGCGTGTGATTTTGGTTCGAACGAGGCTGTTGGCGATGACGACGAGACGTCGGTCAGCCGTTAAATGAGAACGCATTTCCCGGGCAAAATTGACCGCTTCCAGTTTTCTTTTTTTATGGTTTATGGAATTCCACGAAGAGGTTCTGCATTTTCCGGACGACTCACAACGGACTTCCATGTAAACCGCAATCCGTGATGCTCTCCGCCATTTTCCACAATCCAACTCAAGACCTGAGCGATCACCAACGACGTCAGGCACGGAACCGCAATCGCCAATTGGAATGTTGGTTCTTTGTCTACGCCAAACAGCATCTTCCACCAACTCCAGACAATGGAGAGAACAAAACTACAGGCGACAGCGGGAATCGCGGACCGCGCCGTGCATCGCGGGAAAAACATTCCGATAATAAACAATGAGGCCAACGGTCCGACGAACATGTTGAAGAACTTGGGCATCATTCCAATGATGGTTTCGCCCATTTCCGTGACGACATAGGTCACGAAAAAGGCATTCGCAGTCACAATCACCGTGATGACGATGGATAAGAGGCGAACGAACGTCAATTCGCTGAGGACTTTTGTGCTGCCGCGACGCAATTGCGGAACGATATCTTTGGAGGCGACAGCCGTGATGGCGTTGGCACCCGCTTCGAGTGTCTGAATCGCATCGCACAAGAACGCCGAGATCACCAGTCCGGCAAAACCCGCGGGCAGTTGACTCCCCAGAAAGTGCGGGAATAATTTTTCTGCTGCCTTCACGGGATCAATTCCGTCGGGAGCCAATTCGGCGTGTTTCAGATAGAACGCAAGCAACGCTAGGCCACAGGTGGCCAGCAGGATCCCCATCGTGATATCGACAATCGCGCTGACGAGATAACTTCGGCGAGCACTCTTCAATGACGACGTGGAAAAGTACCGCTGCAGAACAACTTGATCCGATCCGTGTGTACAAATCGTCCAGAAAAATTTATCGATCATGGCGGTCATGATGGTGACTCTGACCGTCAGATCCAAGCTGAATAACGGCGGCAGATTGTTTCGGCCAGCGGTGTTGGCCGCCGTCTTCCACCAATCGAGGGGCCCCGTTCGATCCACCAGAACGACATAGCCGATGACGAGAAAGATACCGATGATCAACAGCAGGCACTGCAGCACGTCGGTCCAGATCATGGCCTGAATGCCACCAATCGAGGTGTAAACCGCCGCCACGAGTCCGATCAAGCAGATCCACCAGTAAATATCATGTCCCGGCAACCAAGACACGTCAGGCCCTTTCACGCGATCTAATGCCAGCGATGCGGCAAAAATCACCATGCTCATCCATCCCAAACGCAGCAAAATGAAAAGGCTGGCACCGATGCAGCGAACAGGGTAGTTGAATCTTAATTCCAAGTACTCATAAGCGCTGGTTAATTTCAGCCGCATGAAAAAAGGAATCCATAACAGCATTACGACGGCCATGCCGAAGGGAATTGCCAAGAAACCTAGGAAATGACCAAATCCATTCTTGATGACTTCTCCGGGCGCCCCCAAGTAGGTCAATGTGGAGAAGAGTGTGGCGAGGATGCTGAGTCCAACAGCAAACCAAGGCATGGCCCGCCCACCCACAAAAAAGTCGTCGCTGTCCTTTTGTCGATGCCCAAACCACAGAGCAATCCCAAACGTGGCCAAGAGATAGGCAGCAATGGCTGCAAAGTCGAGGCTCTCTAAGCCCGAGTTAAACTTAAGTTGAGGTTCAGTCATGGACGGTCCCAGCAGTCAGTGTGGCGATGGAGACGCGGAGGCAGGATTAGCAGAATTCGCAATTCTTGGGCGACAGAGTATCAACTCCCGCTGTTTCATCATAGTTTGGCCAGCCGGAAGGTCTGCGCCAATGCGGCACTCCGGCCCCGTTGTACATTGGGCTCGGCGGACGACTATAATCCAGCGACCGCCCGACAGCCCACCCGGTTTCGAACCTCCCGCACCCCTAAGATCTCGAAGGCTTGCCGTTCTCGTGACACTAATCTCTCGGAAAATTTCGCTCTTGAAATCTGGCATGGTGACGCGCATCGCTTTTGGTCTGGGATTGCTCTGCGGCTGCGAACGCCGGGACGAAATCACCGTTTACACGGTCCCGCGCCATGACTCTTTACAGTCCCCAGAATACTTGAAACGCATGAGCGATCGTCGCCCACAACCGGCACGGATGTTGGCCTCAATCGTGCCCCATGACACGCAGTTGTGGTTTTTCAAATTGCAAGGCGCGCCGGATGTCATCGCCGCTCACGAATCGGAATACGATTCATTCCTCAAGTCTGTCCGTTTTCCGGGAAGCCCTCAAGTGACGTGGACGCTTCCTGCGGGATGGAAAGAGATGCCGGGAAGGGGTGGCCGATTCTCGACGTTAATCATCGGGGAACCGATGCAACTCGAACTGACGGTGACTGTTTTGTCCCAGACGGGGGAAGACTTGAATCAGCAGCGACTGAAAAACATCAATCGCTGGCGCGGCCAATTAAATCTGCCGAGTCTTGAAGAACAGGACCTTCCGCTCCGCTCAAAAACACTCAAGATCGGTGATTCGGTCGCGACCGTGATCGATATCACGGGCGTGGCCAATCCGGCAAACTCCCCCCCCGGAGGAACGCCGACTCCGCCACCAACCACGGGACAACCGGTCACCCCCGAAAACACCACAACAGGCAGTAACGATTTTAAAAAGTCCGATTTAAAATTTAACAAGCCAACGGAGTGGACCGAGATCCCCCGAAAGCAGTTTCAACTGGCTCGATTGACTGTCGGTGAGGGTGATCGCACCGCAGAGATTGCCGTGTCCCGAGTCGGTGGCGATCGCTTAGCGAACATAAACCGTTGGCGCAGCCAAATTGGACTGGAGACTGTGTCAAGCGAAGAGTTGAAGCAATTCATAAAACCCTTTGAGGTCGATTCTCAGCAAGGTGAGTTCATTGAGCTTGTCTCAGGGGAAAAGACCATTTTGGGTGTCATGATTCCGGATCATGGACAAACGTGGTTTATTAAACTGACAGGATCAAGCGAACTCGCCATCAAAGAACGTCAGCGGTTTGAAGCGTTTGCCAAATCTCTCAAGCTGGAGTGATCGCTGCGGAATCCTGTCACAGATCCTCAACCGTGGCCGAGGGCAATCCTGTGATCAGGATCCACGATGGGCACTTGATCGACAACACAAGATACACGAACAGACACAAGATGACGCCTGCCAAGATGACGAGCCGGCTAAATCGAGAATGGATAACCAAACACGTTCACGAACGGGATTGAGGCGTCGGCCCGAGACCGTGAGGCTCGGGATTCAACGGAGCCGTGCATTCGAAATGGGTTCGGGACTTTTTAAAGAGCAAGATCGGATCTGTGCCAAGCCGTGATCCCGCCGCGTTCTCTGGGAGTTCGTGGATGAATCCCTGGCGATGCCGATAAGACTGTAGAGATTGAAGAGGGAATTTATGGCGACTAATATCCAGACGACGGCCTTCAATGCACACGACATGGAACCCCGCAAGACGAGTGCAGCGGGCGCGACCGGACGTCCTTTGTCGATGCGCATCTGGGACGTCTTGAAGTTTATTCTTGCTCCCGTGGCATCGTTAAAACTGACTGTGACGCTGTTCGCGTTGTCCATCGTCCTGATCTTTGCGGGGACACTCGCGCAGGTCGATATGGATATTTGGGAAGTCATTAGCAAATACTTCCGATGTTGGATCGCGTTGATTCCGATCCAAGTCTTTATTCCTCCCTCATTCGTTGTCCCCTTGGAGATACGAAATGCTCAAGGAGTCCTCGTTGAGACAACGTATTACTTTATGGGACTGATTCCGCTGGGAGATTGGAAAGCCAACGATCTTTCTGGCTCGTTTTGGTTTCCTGGCGGCAAGTTGATTGGTGTGCTGCTGGCGGCAAACCTGCTTTCGGCACATTTAATTCGATTCAAGTCGGACGTCCGCGGCAGGCGTCTGTTGTTCGGAGTCGTCGCCATCGCTCTGGGGTGTCTCGGCACTTGGATGATCATTGCAGCCGGCGGGAACTCGCAGGGAATTCAGGCGGAGCCCTTGGTTGCGTATCACACCTTATGGATTGGGTTCAAAGGACTGATCGCACTGCTAGCCCTCTCGGCGGCGTATGGCGTGGCCGTATTGTGGTCAAGTCGACGGAGAGAATCCCAATCCGACGCCGAATCTCTCCGAGTGCGTCTGCTGTTTCTGCGCAGCCTGTTGAGTGTTTCGGCAATCGGGCTTGCCGCTCTATCCGGATATCTGTTTTGGAAAGGTGAGACAACGACACCGAGTGATTCAGCCTTACGAATTCTGTGGCAGTTGACTCAGTCCGCCGTCGCGGGAGCAGCACTACTCGGCGGATGCTGGACGGTGTTCCGTCGGAAAGCGGGGATCGTGCTGCTTCATGCCGGTGTCGGCCTCATGATGTACTACGAGCTTCATGTGGCCATGACGGCTGTGGAAACGCAGATGACTCTCGAAGAGGGTGAGCGGTCGAATTTTGTGCAAGACATCCGCACATTTGAACTGGCGGTGATTGACCGTTCAGACCGGAACCAAGATCACGTTGTCGCGATCCCGCGGTCATCATTGCTCGAGAGCCGGCAGATCGATATCGCGGCATTGCCATTTGTGATCGAGATCAAAAAAATAATAGCCAACTCCAGCATTGTTGCGGCTCCGTCGGGCGATGCGAACCCCGCCACGAAGGGCCTCGGACTGAAATGGTTCGCCGAGGAAAAAAAACCCGGATCGGGTGTCGATAACGACAGCAAAATCGATATGGCAGCAGCCTACATCGAACTCCAACCACGGGAGGGCGGTGCCTCGCTCGGAACCTATCTGACCGGAATGCTGCTCTCCATGAGTGGTGAGATGGATACGATCCGTGTGGGACAGAAACTCTATGAACTCGGCCTTCGCCCCAAACGGCATTACAAGTCCTACGTCTTCGAATTGAAAGACGTAAAAAAAGAAGACTATCTGGGGACGAGTACTCCCAAAAACTATGCCTCAACCGTCGCGATCGTCGACACGGGTCGGAGTGTCAATGAAGAGAAAACCATTTGGATGAATAATCCACTGCGTTTTGCCAATGAGACCTTTTATCAGAGTGGCTATCATCAAGAAAAAAATGGGACCGAGCACACCACACTGTCGGTTGTTGCGAATTCCGGCTGGATGATGCCCTATGTTTCCTGTGCGTTGGTGGCACTGGGCATGTTGTCCCATTTTTTGCTGCTGTTGGTGCGGTTTCTGACTCACGCCGATGCCATAGAACTGTCGGCAACCCAAGTGGCAGCCACTGCGGATCTAAAAACCAAATTGGGCATCAAGACCTCGATCCCCACCGCGGTCGTGCTCAGCAGCGCTCCCCCGAAAAGGTCTCGATTGTCTGTCGCGATGGCGACGATCATCGTCTCCGCGGCGGGAGTGTATATTGCCCTCAGCGCGATGCCTCCCAAAACTTCAGTTCTGGAATATGATTTGGCCGCGTTCGGTCGCATTCCCGTGGTTCATGATGGGCGGATTAAGCCGCTCGACTCGGCGGCACAGACGTCATTGCTGGAGATTTCAGGCCGGACAACGGTGCCGGTTGGCGAAGGAAAATCCAAAACACGGATTCCGGCAATTCAGTGGCTGCTGAACGTGATCACGGAAACCAAAGACGCGGAAAACTACCCTGCGTTTCGCATCGAAAACCTAGAACTTCACGAAACGATGGGGGTCAAGAAACGCGAAGGAATGCGCTATTCTCGCAAAGAATTACAGCCTCGTTGCAAACTCTCGAACGAATTGTTTGCGGAATTGAAGACGGCCCAAATCCCTGATTCGGTGCTCCAGAAGCTGGACGTCTTGAAAGATCAGAGGCTGGAGAGTGAGGCCTTTCGCGATCGCCTGAAAGACGTGCTGGATGAGAACGAGTTCAAGAGATTTGGCCCCCTGGTGCTGCAGGCGGCCGAACAGGATGATTTTCAAAAGCAAGTGAATGACGCCCGCGAGGCCGCCACAAAAGATCGGCGGCAATTGAGCGTCTACAAGAAAAAGGTCCTCGAGTTAAGTGATAAGTTGTCCACCTACGACAACCTACAACTGGCATTCGGGCTGCAACATCGGATTCGCGGTGAATCACCGGATCAAGTGATCGCAGCGTTTAAAAAAGCGATCGAGTTCGAACGGATGATTGCGGAGCAAGGCCAACCGGTGTTCGCCATCGGACCCGCAAATTCCACTCAAACATGGCGAACGCTGGCGGGAGCATGGTTTGAAAATACACTCGCCGAAATCCGTGACAAGAAAGAGTCCGATCCCGCGGTGAAAGCGTGGGAAGTCATTTTAAAGGCCTACGAAAAGAACGAGCCGAAATCGTTCAACCGTGCGGTGGAACAATATCTTCAGAAGATCGACGAGAATCCTCCGGGTAACGTCAATCCGAATGCCGTTCGGTTTGAAGCATTTTTTAATCGCTTTCAGCCGTTCGCAATCGCCAATCGATTGTATCTCCTTGCCTTCACGCTTGCCGCACTTGGTTGGCTCGGCTGGACTCGCGGGTTCAATCGTATTGCCTTTTGGCTGCTGGTGCTGGTTCTGACTCTGCACACGTTTGCCTTGATTGGCCGGATTTATATTTCCGGACGACCGCCTGTCACGAATCTCTATTCCTCAGCGGTCTTCATTGGTTGGGGCTGCGTGGTTTTGGGGCTCATTTTGGAGACGATCTATCGTATTGGAATTGGAAGTTTGATTGCGTCTGTTTCGGGATATGCGACGCTGCTGATCGCCGATAATCTTGCCTCGAGTGGTGACACATTCACCGTCTTGCAGGCGGTGCTCGATACGCAATTCTGGCTGGCGACTCACGTGACGTGCATCACTTTCGGATATGCGACAACGTATCTTGCCGGCTTACTGGGAGTGGTCTACGTCTTACGCGGAGTGGTCACAAAGTCATTGAGTCGCGAGGTGGCTCGAGATTTGAATCGAATGATCTATGGGACACTCTGCTTCTCCATCTTTTTCAGCTTCGTCGGAACAGTTCTGGGTGGCCTCTGGGCGGATGATTCTTGGGGACGTTTTTGGGGCTGGGATCCCAAAGAAAATGGTGCGTTGATCATCGTCCTGTGGAATGCCTTGGCACTCCACGCGCGTTGGGGTGGACTGGTAAAGGAACGGGGATTGGCGGTGATTGCGATTGCCGGAAACATCTTCGTCAGTTGGTCCTGGTGGGGCGTCAACGAGTTAGGGGCGGGGCTGCATTCTTATGGGTTTACGGAGGGAACAATTCGGAACCTCGGCCTGTTTGTTCTCAGCCAACTGGCCCTGATCGCCATCGGAATGATCCCGCGCAAATTTTGGCGCAGTTCTCCCACAGCGGAATGACTCGAGGAATCATCGGCGAAGTCTTTCTGAAAAGGATCGGCCACAGGAGTTGCCGACGTGCGCCGAATTCTTCGGATTGACTGAAACGTGGCGGCGTTCTAATCTCCGCGCCTCCCCCCCCCCCGATCATCAGCTTTGCCGTGTCGAAGATGCCCTTCATGGAAGGTGCATTGCGCATTTTTTTGAGGTCCATTGTGCCCTTCATTGGAGGTGCATCGTGCGTTTTATTGGAGGTGCATCGTGCGTTCGCTGACTGCAACAACATGCAGTGTCGTCGTGATCGGCCAGCTGACTTTGCTACTGCTTGCAAATCCGCTCTTGGCTGTCAATACGGATGACGGTAGACCGCGCGAACGCGTGATTGTGATGACATCCGGACGGGTGCTGACTGGCCACATGAATCGAAATCCGGGTGGATGGCTGGTCACTCAATCCAACGGACGGATTCAAGTCCCCGAAGATCAGGTCAAGCTTGTCGCCGACAGCCTAAACGACGCGTATCTCAAGCAACGAGACGGAATTGTTGAACCGACGCCGGCCACCCATGTCATGCTGGCACAATGGTGCATTTCCTATCGGCTCTACGACGAGGCAAGTGCCGAGCTTCGAAAATGTCTGAAGCGAGACCCAGAACACGACGAGGCTAGAAAGTTGTTGCGACGCATTGAAGACACGCTCCAGACACCGTCAAAATTGGCGACAGAGGCCGCCTTAGCTCCAAAAGCCTTTCGCGGTGTTGTTGTCCCTGACGTCGAGTCCCTGGGAGGCCTGTCCCCCTCAACGGCGAGAGAGTTCACGCAGCATGTCCAGACCCTGTTAATTAACAAGTGCGGGAATAGCTCCTGCCACGGTTCGAATGCTCATGTGGGCTTTCAATTGCAAGCGAACCGCTTCAAATCCAACGGTCATCGAATGTACACCGAACGAAATCTTGCCGAAATTTTGAAATTCGTCACCGTTGATAAACCGGCAGCAAGCCCTCTAATCAAAGTTCCCACGGGAAACCACGGGGGTGCCAAAGCCATTTTTTATGGACCGCAAGGCGCAAGCCAACTGCAGATGCTGCGGACGTGGGTCAAAATCGTATCCCTCGAAAAACAGCGAGAAACGGCGGAGTTGTCGGAACGACCTTCGATTGACGACGGCACGGTCGCCAGATCGGAACCTGAAAAAATGCCTGCGGCAAAGGCCGCTCCAGATCAGAAGCCCAAACCGCTCGGAAACTCCAAACTCAACGGCGCCCCCGAAAAGAACTCTTCCTCTGCCGTCAAACAGGCGGTGATGCGCGATGACACCACACAGGAACCTTTGTCAGAAGACTCACCCGATGACCCGCTCGATTCAGACACTCCCCTTGAGGAGGATTTGAATGATGTGTTTGATCCTGAAATTTTCAATCGCCGCTTTCACTCTGTTGCGAAATCGCGTCGATAGGCGGTCCTTCGGGAGCGGCCGAATTTCTTTGATTACCGTTTTTGATCCACAGGGCCGTAGGACCATTTTATGCCACGCTCCATAAAATATTCTGAGCACGAACGTCTGGTCTCCAAGATTCGTTGGATCAGCATCACCTTCCTGACACTTTTTTTGATGGCCGGTTGTGCGAACTCTTTAAAAACAAAACCTCCTCGACATGACCGATTTTCGTGCGGAGAAAATTGCCCTCCAAGTCGCAAGCTTTGAATCAACAATGGACGGGAAAACGATTACGAAAATCACCGTCCCCAGACAACAAAATCGAAACAGTCCCTGCAAAGCGTCCGATGTCTGGTGTTTCTGGCAGCGAGAGTTTGCCGATCCCGACCCCCGGTCGAAGCCGTGGAGAATTACGGAATCCATGCGAAAGGGCCTAAGTCTCTGCTCGAAGACGTACCGAATCGCCCCAGACAAAAAGATTCGCGTCTGTTTTCAAAGGGGCTTCATTTTTTTCAAAGGGGCTTCATTTTGGCGTCAGCTCTCTTGGTAAACCGGAAATCCGGACTTTGACCGGCCGACTGCTCGCCTTGGATCGAGGCAGCGGATAGAATGATGTTGCTCAGGGGACCGCAGTTTTCGTTCTCGTTTTGTCAACCCTGCTGATCAAGTGAACTGTTTGAGGATTTGTGATCGTGACAAGCAAGACTTGCGTTGCGACTTCAGCCCCCGTGCCAACCCTAAAGTGGAATGGCGCCGATCTGTTTGTCGAATGTCTCATCCGACAGGGGACCTCCATCCTCTTCGCCTACCCTGGCGGATGTAGCATGCCGATTCACCAAGCGTTGAGCCATCGGACGGCCGATATTCGAACAATTCTTCCTCGACACGAACAAGGGGGAGGGTTCGCCGCGCAGGGGATCTCGCGCACGACGAACACGGTGGGTGTCTGCATGGGTACCAGTGGTCCCGGTGCGACAAATTTGGTTACTGCGATTGCCGATGCAAAAATGGACAGCATCCCCTTAGTCGTGATTTCGGCTCAGGTGCCAACGCACCTGATCGGCAGTGATGCGTTTCAAGAAACGCCGATGGTTGAAATCTGTCGCGCGATCACCAAACACCATTATTTGATCACAAAAACAGAGGATATTCCGCGAATCGTCAAAGAGGCCTTTCACATCGCCAATACAGGGCGTCCAGGTCCCGTGCTGATCGATATCCCAAAAGATGTGCAGATGAATGAGGTTCGGTGGGAAATTGATTATGATCCTCCGATGAATTTGCCGGGCTATCATCCCGAAGTTCGCCGAGTCCATCCGAACCAGATTCGCGCTGTCCTCAAGGCCATTCGCGAGTCCAAGAAGCCGATATTTTATGCCGGCGGCGGGATCATTCAGTCTGATGCCAGCGATGAGTTTCAGAAGTTTGCCCGCAAGACCGGGATTCCGGTGGCAACGACTCTGATGGGGATCGGTTGCTTCCCCGCAGACGATGACCAATCGCTTCATATGCTCGGAATGCACGGCACGGTGTATTCCAACTATGCCATCAATGAGGCCGATTTGCTGTTGGCATTCGGCGTTCGATTCGATGACCGTGTGACCGGAAAACTAAGCGAGTTTGCCAAGCACGGCAAGATTGTTCATGTCGATATTGATCCATCGGAAATTCACAAGAATCGATTGGCTGAAATCGCGATTGTTGCCAGCGTCAAAGAACTGCTGATCGGCCTCAATCAAATGATTACCGAAGAAGACGTTCCAAAAATAGATCCTTGGTGGAGTCAGATCAAAGACTGGAGAACAAAGTATCCTTTGGTCGTCCGCGATTCGGGAGATTTTATTATCCCTCAATATGCGGTCGAGGAACTTTGGCGGCAAACGATCGATTTGGATCCCTTCATCAATGTGGGAGTGGGCCAGCACCAAATGTGGGCGGCGCAATTCTATAAATTTCGCAAGCCACGACGCTGGTTGAGCAGTTCTGGACTGGGAACGATGGGATTTGGATTGCCCGCGGCTATGGGTGTTCAAGCCGCATATCCCGATCGACTGGTGATCGATATTGACGGCGACGGTTGCATGCTGATGAACGTTCAAGAGCTAGCAACACTCAAATGCGAAAACCTTCCCGTGAAGATTTTGTTGCTCAATAACCAACATCTGGGAATGGTGATGCAGTGGGAAGATCGCTTTCACGAAAAGCAACGAGCGCACACGTACCTCGGTCCCGTTGATCATCCTGAAGCCGTTGGCGCTGGAGATGGCGAACACTACGAACAAACCTACCCAAACTTCGTCCAGATCGCGAATGGATTTGGTCTCGGTGCGGCTCAGGTGCGATCCAAAAAAGCATTTCCCGCTGCGCTCAAAGCGATGCTCGACTACGACGGACCATTTCTGCTCGACGTCATCTGTCCGTATCAAGAACACGTGCTTCCAATGATCCCCGGCGGAAAATCGGTGAAAGACATCATTATCGACCGCCTCGAGGATTAGGATTAAGACTCCTCGTGGTGACCATCACCAAATTCAAAATTGGTGAATTTTCATGCCTCTCGGCAGACAGGAACGCAGTGCCGATCGGTGTCGCTCATGAACCGATTCGTTAGGCATTGGCCACGGCGAGACGGGCTCTCAGTATGGAGAATGGCCCCCCTTTTCTGAGCGAGGGAACGAGAGGCCGCCTAGATCAGTCGCTCGACCGACACGCACTCACCGTTTGTGCCATCGACGGCTAGCCGGCCTGAACGTTCCTCGCATCGAAGCTAAACCGAGGAGATTTCAGCCGCGCCGCCCATTGGGCACTGGGTGCCTCCACCCAAACGTACAACAGGTGAGCCGTGACAAGACTGCTGGCCAAAGCGATCGCCAGGCAGGCGCTGGCCTGAAGAGGAGACGGCAAACCGCCCAGCAACGCCCAGCCGACATTTGTCACCACGTGACTGACCGCATAGTGAATCAAATACAGGCTGTAGGAAATCTTGCCGAGATATTGCAGCCAACGAACATTGAGCCAGTCGTGTAAGTGTCCCCAGCGACCGGCCGTGAAGATCGCTAGGCTGGCAACCAAGGCACACACGACTTCGGGTTTCCAATCCCAGCAGAGACGAGCCAGCCAGATACCGACAGTCGCCCAATACCATCCGCGCGGGATGCGATCATCCAACGCCCACCACGTCACCATTCCCAAAAAAAAGTGGTGGAAGAAATAGATCACGTAGGGATCGAAATCCGGTCGGTTACACCAGTCACACAGCGACATCACGGCCAAGGGCGCGCAGAGGAACACCATCACGCGTGGATCCGCGGTGGCTTGACCATCCGTCACGATCGGACACACCGCACGCGACAGCAGCAAGGCGACTCCGAACAACACGTAGAACTGCACTTCCATGCAAACCGTCCAGAGTCCCGCCGAGAGGTTGGGAAACCCGAGCAAGTCTTGGGCGTAAATCAGATGGCTGGCGACCTGTCCCCACGAAAGAGGGGAGTCGAGCGGTGTCGGAAACCAGCTGATTTTCTCGGAAATCCCCTGTAACAGCAGAACAATCAGTAGCGTCACAAAATACGACGGCGACAGGCGAACCAAGCGACGAACGAGAAAGTTCGCCACCGATCGACTCGTGACGCGACCATCTCGAAACGAAAGAGGAATCACGAAGCCGCTGATAACCAAGAGGCACGGCACCCACACCCAACCGTAGACCAGCCAACGCTCAAGGAGCCACGGTAGGCACTGTTGCGACGTTTTTGGATCCGGTTCGTAACGAAAAATGTGATAACTCGCGATGGTCAGTGCCGCCAAACCGCGCAGGCCATCGAGAAATGCGAACCGCAACGCTGACTTGTCAGACGCGGCGGGCACGGTCACTTGCATCAAAATGTCCGCCTTGAATGGAGCCTGGATGATTTGCCACATGCACGCCGGCAATGCCAAAAAACACCGAATGCGTTTTTCTGTCGCGACGGGCCTGCCGTTTCATTCGTGTGATGAGTGACACACGCCGAACGCAACAGGTCGCAACGGGGGCTGACGAGCGGACCGAGCCGCCAGTGACTGTTCACGCGATCGGCAACAACGTGCCAGAGGCCCAGAACGTCGTGCAAAACACGCGGAGTAACGTGAACGTCACTCCGGCCTCTGCCATCATTCTGTTACTTGAAGAGTATTATTTCAACAGCACCCTTAACTTCGGCTTTGCCCAACCCCAGTGTGGTGGCTGCGGGCAAAGATTCCTCGTCGTATTTTCGTGCAAGGCCCGCGACGTCTGCCCCGCGTGCATCGATCGCGGCATAACGCAAGCGGCGACGAATGAACTGCAGCAGCAACTGCGCACACGTGGCCAGACAGCCGGAGTTGTTGGCTCGTCAGGAACCAACGCGGTCCACCGACTGTTAACGTAGGATGGACATTCTTGTCCGTCGTGGCTTGTCCACTCGTTCATGGCAAGTGGAGGAATCTCGGATAAGAATGCCCAAGCTGCTGCCTCATCCGGCAGTTCTACTCAATGCTCTCGTCGCTGACAGCAGAACGATGTCTGGTCGCATCTGCGCAATTCACGGTGATCACACATCCGGCGTTGAGTGGGCATTTACGGTGGCTACGACCTGTAACTAAAAAGCTGTTTTTTCAGGCATACGATGGCGTTTTCCGGTCTGATTTCGAATGTTTTGTGGCATACTTTTTCGAAACAGTCGCCGGTTGTCTCGGCTCGCAGGCACAGTGTGATTTTCCGGCCGTCAACACACCGCGTTGCTTGGGACTCACCTGGTTGAACACTCTTCGAAGAGACTTTCAATCTCACGGTAGCGACTCCGCCTACGGCGGACGGAAGACGGGGTCACCCCCCATTGGCTGCTGTTTCGGTCCGCGTTGACGGCGGTGGGGAGCGGCCGACGGGAGAGGGATACAACCGGCAGAAGAAGGC
>Ga0315293_10002533_pt1 | contig 17513 bp, 11 predicted proteins | sample YL17G13_20_MG_FD_203071 | JGI IMG/M metagenome (GOLD analysis project Ga0315293, IMG submission 203071) | Sediment microbial communities from Yellowstone Lake, YNP, Wyoming, USA - YL17G13_20 | ecosystem: Environmental > Aquatic > Freshwater > Lake > Sediment | place: USA: Wyoming | collected...
TGGCCGCCCAGGAAGCCCAGATGGAGAAGTTGCTGGCCGACCTGGACGCAGCCCGCAAAGCGGCGAAAGTTGCCGAAGCAACGGCAGAGGAACTCCAAGCCGCGCTCCAGGCCGCCCAAAAGGCCGTCAGCGTCCTCGATTTCAGCGAAGATGAAACGCGCCGCCGCCTGATCGACTCGATGCTCGCCGCCGCAGACTGGGCTGTTGGCGCCGACGGACAGAGCACCGAAGAGGTTGGTCAGGAAGTCGAGGTCCGCCATCAGCCCACCGATTCGGGGCTCGGTTACGCGGACTACGTCCTCTACGACACGGAGAACGGCCGCCCGCTGGCTGTTGTCGAGGCCAAGAAGACCGCGGAGAACCCTGAGATCGGGCGGACGCAGGCCAAGTGCTACGCCGACGGCTTGGAAAAGGACAAAGGCCAGCGCCCGGTGATCTTCTACACCAACGGTTATGACCTCTGGATATGGGACGATGCTGGCGGATACACGCCCCGCAAACTCTTCGGCTTCTACTCCAAGGACAGCCTGCGGTTCCTGATTTCCCAGCGGACCCAGAGGCAACCCCTCACGGAGATCATTCCCTCCAAGGAAATCGCGGACCGGCTCTACCAGATCGAAGCCGTCAAGCGCGTCCTGGAGCGGTTCCAATTGCGTCGGAGGAAAGCGCTGCTTGTGCAGGCCACAGGCACCGGCAAAACCCGCGTTGCCATCTCCATCTGCGATGCGCTGGCCCGGGCGCAGTGGGCCAAGCGTATCCTGTTCCTCTGCGACCGCCGGGAACTCCGGAAGCAAGCCTACAACGCCTTCAAGGAGTTCCTGCCGGACGAGCCTCGTGTGTACGTGACCTCGCAGACCTACAAAGAGCGGCACCACAGGATCTACCTGGCCACCTACCCGGCCATGATGAAGTGCTTCGAGACCTTCGATGTCGGGTTCTTCGATCTTGTCATCGCGGACGAGTCGCACCGCAGCATCTACAACCGCTACCGCGACCTGTTCTACTATTTCGATGCACTCCAGGTTGGCCTGACGGCTACGCCGGTCGAGCACGTGTCCCGCAACACCTACAAGTTGTTTGACTGCGAAGACAAGGACCCGACCGCCTATTTCAGTTACGAAGCCGCCATCGGCAGCGAACCGCGCTACCTGGTGCCCTTCGAGGTGGAGACCTTCACTACCCCGTTCCTGCGCGAAGGCATCAAGTACTCACAGATGACGGAGGAGCAGCGCCACCAACTTGAGGAAGATGAGGCCGTACCCGAGGCCGTCGAGTACGAGCAGCGGGAGGTCGATAAGTACGTCTTCAACAAGGACACGAACCGCCGCATTCTCCAGAACCTCATGGAACGGGGCATCAAGGTGGCCGGCGGCAGCCGCCTGGGCAAGACCATCATCTTCGCCCGCAACCACAACCATGCTGTCTTGCTCCAGAATCTCTTCGACGAGTTGTATCCCCAGTATGGCGGCAACTTCTGCCGCGTCATCGACAATTACGATCCTCGGGCCGAAGAACTCATCGACGACCTCAAGGGCATCGGCAACAACCCCGACCTCGCCATCGCCATCTCTGTGGATATGCTCGACACGGGCATCGACATCCCGGCAGTGGTCAACCTCGTCTTCGCCAAGCCGGTCTACTCCTACGTCAAGTTCTGGCAGATGATCGGCCGGGGAACCCGCCTCTGTCCGAACCTTCTGGGACCGGGGAAGGACAAGGAGAAGTTCCTTATCTTCGACCACTGGGGCAACTTCCAGTTCTTCGATGAGAAGTACAAGGAGGCCGAGCCGGCGGTTAACAAGTCCCTTCAGCAGCGCCTCTTTGAGGACCGTATCCGCTTGGCCGAAGCGGCGATCACCGCCCAGAATCTGCCGGCTTTTGATCTGGCCGCCGACCTCATCCTGCGCGACATCAACGACTTACCCGAGAAGACCATCTCCGTCCGCGAAAAGTGGCGGCAGGTCAAGTCTGTCGGCCAGGAATCGGTCCTCAAAAGACTCGACCCGGCTACCAAAGCAGTGCTTCAGCAGGACATCGCCCCGCTGATGCAGTGGCGGGACATTTCGGGCTACGAGGCCGCACACGAGTTCGACCTGCTCGCTTGCCGCTTGCAGATCGAACTGCTTCGCGGCTCAGGCCGGTTCGATGATCTCCGGGGCGACCTCGTGACCAGGGTCCAGGAATTGCCGGTGAACCTGAACCCGGTTAAGGTCCGCCTCGCCGCCATCGAAAAGGTCAAGAGCGCGGCATTCTGGACCGGCGCCACGGTTCAGGCTATCGAGGAGGTCCGCAGAGAACTCCGCGACGTTATGAAGTACCGTTCCGAAACCTCCATCGGCGGCGTCCCCCCGAAGGTGCTCGATGTGAAGGAGGACGATGGCCTTGTCGAGCGCAAGAAGTACCGCCCTAACCTCCAGGGCCTTGAACTGGTCGAGTACCGCAACCGCGTGCAGAAGGTGCTCTCGGACATCATCGGCAAGAGCCCCCCGCTCCAGAAGATCAAGCAGGGCCGGCCGGTGAGCGAAGACGAACTCAAGGAGATCGCGGCCCTGGTCATCGCCCAGGACCCCGATCTGGACCTGAACGACCTCCTGGACTACTACCCCGAAACGGCCGGCAGCCTGGAGGTAGCCATCCGCGGCATCGTCGGCCTCGACGTCAAGGCCGTCGATGAACGTTTCACCGCCTTCGCCCACAGCCACGCCCTGAACTCCACGCAACTGCGGTTCCTGGACCTTATGAAGAACCACATCCGGCAGTACGGCTCGGTTGAACTGGATCGCCTCTACGATGCGCCCTTCACGTCACTCAGCCCCGACGGCCTGGATGGCGTGTTCCCGGACGAAGCCGTCGCCGACGAACTCGTGAACCTGATCGAATCCTTCCGGAAAACACCGGAAGACGGAAAGTGAGGCAGGACTCCCAATGACTTCCGGCATCACCGGCACCCTGAAAAGCCGCATCGACAAACTCTGGGAAGAGTTCTGGACCGGCGGCATCACCAATCCGCTCACGGTCATCGAGCAGATCTCCTTCCTGATGTTCGCGCGCATGCTCGACATCCGCGAGGGCCTGAGCGAGAAGAAGGCCGCCCGCCTCGGCAAGGGCAAGGTGAAGATGCTCTTCGGCGAGGACCAGCAGCACCTCCGCTGGTCGCGCTTCAAGAACCTGCCGGGCGAGAAGATGCTCGGAATGGTCCGCGATGAGGTTTTTCCGCACTTCAAGACTCTCGGTAACTCCGGCTCGACCTTCAGCGAGTACATGGCCGATGCCCAACTGCTCATTCAGAAGCCGAGCCTCCTCGTGTCGGCCGTCAACATGATCGACGCCTTGCCGCTGGAACAGGCCGACACCAAGGGCGATCTCTACGAGTACCTCCTGAGCAAACTCACCACAGCCGGCATCAACGGACAGTTCCGCTCGCCCCGGCACATCATCCGGCTGATGGTGGACCTTGTGGCGCCCAAGCCTACCGACACCGTCGGCGACCCGGCCTGCGGCACGGCCGGCTTCCTTGTGGCGGCCCTGGAGTACCTGTACCGCGAGAACACCTCTCCAGCGGGGCGGATTACGCGGGACGACGACAGCACCATCTACTCGGGCGACCTTCTGGAACCGTACCGCAACCACATTCAGAAGGATATGTTCTACGGGTTCGACTTCGACGCCACGATGCTCCGCATTGCCTGCATGAACCTCATCCTGCACGGCCTTGAGAACCCGCAAATTCACTACATGGACACGCTCTCGAACGCCATGCCGGAGAAGTTCCCCTCCTTGGCCAGCAACCGATTCGACGTGATCGTCGCCAACCCGCCCTTCAAGGGCAGCCTGGACTACTCCGACGTGCACCCATCGCTCACCGGCAAGGTCAAGACGAAGAAGACTGAACTCCTTTTCGTCGTCCTTATGCTCCGGATGCTGAAGATGGGGGGCCGCTGCGCGGTCATCGTGCCCGACGGAGTGCTCTTCGGTTCCTCCACCGCCCACCGCATTCTTCGGAAGATGCTGGTCGAGGAGAACCAACTGGAGGCTGTCATCTCGCTACCTGGCGGCGTGTTCAAGCCCTACGCGGGCGTCTCCACCGCCATCATGCTCTTCACCAAGGGCGGCAAGACGGAGAACGTCTGGTTCTACGACGTGGAGGCCGACGGCCTGAGTCTCGATGACAAGCGCCAGCCAACGGAGGCGAACGACCTGCCCGACGTTCTGGAGAAGTGGCGTAAGTGGGACGGCAGCAAAGGCAAGAAAAACTTCGTGGACCGCACCGCCAAGGCTTTCTTCGTTTCTCGCGATGCGATCGAGGCCCAGAGCTTCGACCTGTCCATCGGGCGGTACAAAGAGGTGGTCCACAAGGAAATAAAGCATGAACCACCCAAGGTGATTATCGACAGGATGAAGGCCCTGGAACTAACGATCACAAGAGAGTTGGATGAACTTCGGGGGATGCTGAAGTGATATCAAATACACCATTGATGAGGCTTGCCGAAGTGATCATGGGCACGGCACCGCCCGGCGACACCTACAACTCCGAGGATCGCGGCGTCCCGATGATTGCCGGTGCGGGGGACTATGGTGAAAGGCACCCGCAACCCAAGAAGTGGACGACCGCACCCATTGCCATTGCTAAGCCCGGCGATATCATCATCTGTGTTCGAGCCACAATCGGGGATCTCAACTGGGCAGACCGTGAATACTGCCTCGGTCGTGGAGTGGCAGCAATCCGCCCGAAGGGTGCGCTCACGACGACTGAGTACTTGTCCCATGCCTTGGAAGCCGTGAGACCTCAGCTTGTTGCACGAGGTACTGGCTCTACATTTCCGGCCGTTCGACGTGGCGATATTGAGGACCTGCTTATCCCGCTGCCGTACGCGGAGAACCCGACAAGAAGCCTGGCAGAACAGCGACGGATTGCCGCAATTCTTGACAAAGGCAATGATATCCGTCGGAATCACCATCGAGCCATTGAGGCCGCAAGTTACCTCGTTCCCGCCATCTTCTACGACATGTTTGGTGACCCGGCCACCAACGGCAAGCGGTGGCCCATTCGCAAAGTCGGCGACCTGCTGGATGAGGACCGCGGTGGAACCAGGTGCGGGCCGTTCGGGTCGGCGCTGCACAAGGAAGACTACGTCAAGGATGGGATTCCGGTGTGGGGCATCGACAACGTTCTTCCTAACAGGTTCGTTGAGGAAGGGAGCCTCTTCATCCCCGACTGGAAGTACAGGGAGTTGACCTCTTACTCCGTGGAGGAGGGGGACATTCTCATCTCCCGTGCCGGGACGGTCGGCCGCATGTGTGTGGCCCGCCCGCGGCGGTCTCCATCAATCATTGGGACCAATCTCATCCGGGTCCGAGCCAACCGTTCGGTTCTGGTGCCTGACTACCTCACTACGCTTTTCACTTTCTTTGCCAGTCGCCTGCGCAGTCTGAGAGCAAACGTTGAAGAAGAAGCCTACTCGTTTATGAAGACAGGCGTTCTTAGGGAGATTGAGATTCCTTTGCCGCCCCTCACGGTTCAGGAGAAGTTCCTCGATGCGCTGTTGCAATTGAACGCCGTGGCGGAGAGGCTTGGGCAGGCTGAACGCCAGGCAAATGACCTCTTCAATTCGCTTGCGCAGCGGGCATTCAAGGGGGAACTGTGACATGGGGCTCTTGGACGACATCTTGCACGGCGTCCTGATGGAGGTGGCGGCGAAACAGCCAGACCTTTCGGAACAGCAGTGGACCGAGATTGCCGAGAAGACCGTCGTCGAGTCGTTCCCGCAGATCGCCGAGACGCTCTGGCATTCGCTCCAAGAGACCAAAGAAGAGAACCTCTTCCTCAGCCGGCTTGAGTTGGAGATGTTCACCAAGCGGAACATCTTCCGCTGGCGTGAAGGCTTCGACTTAATGGATATGCTGGGCGAGATATCCCTGGAGATCGGCCAGATTGTCAATCGTGACGATGAGCCCGGCGAACGTCCGTCGGTGGGCTGCAGGCACCGCGCACTGGTGCGGCTGCACGCCAAGGCCCGACAAATCTACTCCGAGATCGTTTGCTTGTTGAAGCACGGCTTCGCCGACGGTGCGCTCGGCCGATGGCGGGCACTGCACGAGGTAGCCGTCGTGTCATCGCTCCTCTCGGTCCACGACGAAGACCTCGCCAAGCGGTTTCTTGAGTTCCGCTGGGTCGAGTCATGGAAGAGCATGAAGGTCTACCAGGAGAAGGCGGAGAAGCTTGGCCTGGACCCCTTTAGTCCGGAGGCGTTCGAGCGCGCCAGACAGTGCTACCAAGAAATGCTTAAAAGGTATGGCGAGAAGTTCCGCGGCAACTACGGCTGGGCGGCCTCGGTGGTCCAGCCAGCCAGGGGGGCCGAGATCACCTTCCGGGACATCGAGCGGGCAGTGGGCACCGACCACCTCAAGCCCTATTACCAGTGGGCCTGTCAGAAAATTCACGTCGGCTGCAATACGCTCCACAACTCCTTGGGTCTGAGCGAGGCCCAAAGCGAGCAGGTTATGATGGCCGGGCCAAGTAACGCTGGCCACTGCGACCCGGCCCACCTGGCGGCGATCAGCCTTCACACCGCCACGTGCACCTTGACTTCGCTCTCGACGAGCATGGACGTGCTTGTCGGCTGCAAGATCACGGAAATGCTGGTCGCAAAGATCGGCGACGCATTCCTGAAGGCACACAAGCAATTGGAGCAGGAAGAGGAGGAACTTCAACGCCAGGCCCACCCGGCGGCGGAAAGAGTGGAGGGCGAGCCCTGATGAAGATGCCGAATGTGCCCCATCGCATCCAGGACGGGGAGTACAACGTGCCAACGTTGATGCCTCCGGAATGGGCTTATGGGCACGCGAGAGCGGTTAGCAGCCGCGATCCGCATTTTCGGACGTGGGCGTGAGGGAGGTGCTGTGTCTTCAGGTCCGTGGCGCTTCCATTGGACCTGACGAAAGGAGGTGGGGCATGAACTGGAAGCGAGTGCTGCAACTGTCGGTCATCATTCTTCAGGCAGCGATAGGCGTTATCGCCCTCATGGAAAAACGCAAAGCCTGAGCATGGTGGCACGGCCAGACGGTGACACCAGGCCAATCACGGCTTGATGTCGCACCGTCTGCTGTCAGGCACACTGCCGACCGAAAGGAAGGAAAGCAGCACAAATGATTACGCGAATCGCCGTAGAGAACTTCAAGGGAATCGGGAACGCCGTCGAGATACCAATCCGGCCGATCACCCTGCTGTTCGGCCCTAACAGCGCGGGCAAGAGCACCGTCATGCATGCTTTTCACTACGCCCGCGAGGTGTTTGAGCGGCATAATTTGAACGCCGACCGCACGATTGCCGGCGGCGAGTTTATCGACCTGGGCGGGTTTGGGAACTTCGTCCATGACCACCGGCTTGACAACGTCATCACGCTCCGCTTCGACATGAAACTGGAACCGGACCGCGTTGATTTTCCGCGGTATTCCCCCGGCGAACTGTATATCTCTATCATCGATGTACCGTGGCAACAACCGATTGAGACAGCCTCGGTGGAGGTCAAGATCGCCTGGAACAAGGATCACAACCGGCCGTACGTTTCTAGGTATGCAGTGGGCCTCAATGGCAAGGACATCGGCTGGATCGAATGCGAGAAGAACGCGGTTGTCCTGCGATACTTCGACATCAATCACCCCGTCTTCCAACCGCCGAAGAAGGAGGGTGAGGAGGCGGAGCACTCGCCGATTATGATGCTCTTTGCCGATGCGCTGGAAGGCCGCGAGTTCGGCCAAGGGTACATGTTCGACATCGTCGAACAGCAGGATGCTCTACCCCCGTGCGACCGGACACTGCAAGTGGTTCTGGGACGAGGTGAAAAAAAGCGGCCGGGGTTCGATCCGGAATCAGACCATGCTTCCGAACAGAGGGAACTCGTGGGTGTCCTTAGCCAGGTGTTCGTTGGCATGGCTGAGGTGATGCGTGACGAACTGCGGCGATTCTGCTACCTGGGTCCTCTGCGCGAGAAGCCGCCTCGGGAATACATGCCGCCGAGATTTCCTGACCCCTCGCGGTGGGCGACCGGGCTTGGTGCATGGGATGCCCTCTCCACCGGGGACGAATCCTTGCTCATTCAAGTCAACCTCTGGATGCAAGCCAAGGAATTCCTGAACACCGGATATGGCGTATGGCGCAAGGCGTTTCTGATGCTCGACCCGGAGAGTGCGCTCTACACGCAACTGGTTACACACAGCGCATTTGACGAGATCGAGGACTTGGCCGCAGAACTGCACAAGATGCCCGAACGGACGCAACTCATCCTGCAAGACGAGCGGGGGCTCCAACTGGCCATCCAGGACGTAGGCGAGGGCATTGCACAGGTTCTTCCCGTTGTGGTTGCGGTGCTTTGCCCGGATGCATCTGTAGTTCAGGTCGAGCAGCCCGAACTTCACCTCCATCCGACACAGCAGGCGGCCTTGGGCGATCTGCTCATCAGAGGAGCCCTCGGCAAGCCGAGCAAACCGCTGATCATGGAGACACACAGCGAGCATCTGATTCTCAGGCTGCTCCGCAGGATTCGAGAAACGACAAAGATCAAGGAGACCTCAGCAGAGGGCAAGAAGCCCTTCATGGGCGTCCCTGTGACGCCTGCGGACGTCGCCATTCTTTACGCGCGACTGAAGGACGGCCAGACCACCTTCATGCAGATCGACGTTGACCAGGACGGAGAACTCGTTCAGCCTTGGCCGGACGATTTCTTTGAGCAGGACTTCCATGAGAGGTTCGCGTGATGCTCACGGAAATCGCGATGACACCACACGTGTTTGACGCGGCCTCCAATCCTGACACAGAAGCGTGGCTGGAGTGCTTGGGGCGCGTTGGGCAGGGGTTCTTTCCATTGAGTGCACCGTCCCCTGTGATCGCAGCCAATTTGCAGGACGGCGGATGGATTGAAGAGGTAAAGACAACCATCGGAAGGATCACGGACCATCGGGTACGTGTGAAGGCCCAGCAGGTTGCCAGTCGGCTCAAGGACATCGTGGTGAGCCGGCCAACGGTCAACTACTGGCCCGACGATGAGAAGCAGTGGGCAGAGGAGGCCGTGGGATCACATCGGGCGGAGCCGATTGGCCGGATCGTCATGACAGACAGACTTCACCAGGGTTATCAGGCAGGCGGAGTCATATGCCATGCCCTGCAGTCTGTCTGCGATGATGGTTTCTGGACCGATATCCGGAACGCTCGCCAAGTTCCGATGGACATTCCCACGCAGGTGGGCTTCTTGCGTCCGATTTGTGTTCACTCACAGTACCTTGCACTGAAACTGCCGCACGCAGAGGGAAGCGATGACGATGAGACTCCCTTTGCGGCTGAGGTGATCGGGTCGGCTTTTCGTCGCCCCCGTGGGTTCCCGGCTGTAAAGGTTGAGCTTCATATCAACGGCGAACGCTATCGAGGCAACTTCACCAGCCTTTTTCACAACATCCGGCACAGCCTCGCTACGAAAGTCCCGGCAGGAGGCGAAGTCCTTCTGTGTGCTTGGCGCGGGTTCATTGACCGGAAGCTCATTGCCGGAGTGTTCAGGGAATCTGCCGGGCAACTCCTTCGCTCGCCGAGGTGGGGGGTGGGATTCCAGCATGTGGCTCGCCCACACGACAACCGGCCGCCGACTGGTTGGTGGTTGATCTCCAAACATGACTTTGCCGAGATAAGCGGAGAGTTTGACGCAAGCAATCCGGCAGTCCTGCACCAAGAGGTGCTCAGGTTCTGATCGCCGCGACCCAGAGCTAGACGTTGGCACCATCCTGTTCGCCGCTGAGTTCGATCAGGTCATAAGTTTGGCGTTGTATTCCAATGCCGTTCTCGACCAGCAGCCCAATGTAAAGGGCGGAGCAAGACCGCGGCGGGTAGCTGGCGGAGCAAGAGCGCGGCACCCCTGGAAGAACTCTGTGAGGCAGGACGGACTTGGCCGATGGCCTTGGAGGCCGTGGGTCAGCGAAGTTCGACAGGTTGTCTTGGCGCGGCGGCTCTGCCTTGATACGATGCCCGAGTTACCAATGGCATTGCCCGCTTCCAGGAGGATTCCGATGGGCAAGCTGGAACAGACGCTCAAGTCCGAGATCACGCGGCTTGCCAAGAAGCAGGTGCGAGCAACGTGCCTGCCGCTTGCGCGAGACGTTCGCCGGCTGAAGCGAACCGTGTCGGCCCTGCGTAAGACGGTCGCGGTTCTGGCGAGGCTTGGGGCCGCGTTGCAGGCCGAGCGGACGGTGGAACGGGCGAAACTGGCGGCGGCGCCCGAAGCGGTGAAGGCGGCGCGGCTCTCTCCGGGCCTCATCAAGAAACTTCGTGCGCGGCTCGGTATTACCCAGAGCGAACTAGCCACGCTCGTTGGCGTGTCGACCAGTGCGGTTGGGTTCTGGGAGTATGGGAAGGCAAAGCCCGAAGGCCACAACCGAGAGGCGTTAGTGGCCCTGCGGAAACTGGGTCGGCGGGAGGTACGAGGAATCCTCGCCGCGAAGGCCGAAGAGGAGCGGCAGGAAACCCGGGTCAGGGGCAGGCGCCGGAAAAAGCGACGGTAACCTCCCGAAGGTTCCGTGCTGGCGGGTGAACCTCGAATCAGCTGGCCGCCACCCGTCGCGGTTTTGCTATGCTACGGAGATATCGTATGGCAGAAGAGAAGCGGTACAGGCAGGGGATCGTGACCTTCCTAGACCTCCTCGGCTTTCGCGACTTGCTTCAGAACAGGTCTCCTGCCGAGTTGTCGGAACTCCTGGGCCTCTTTAGATCAACGGGCAACCCAAAGAAGGCGGTGCCCCATGATGAGTTCGACGACATGTTCGAGTACGCGGCTTTGTCTGACTGTTTCTTCCGAACGGCCGAGACGAGTCACACGACCAACAGAGAGCATCCCACAGGGCATCTCTTCCACGAGCTCATGGCCATCATTTTTGTCCAATGCCGCCTGCTGCAAGAAGGTCACCTAATCCGCGGTGCGGTGACCTACGGGGAATATTGTGCGGAGAGAGACGACTACGGATCAGCGCTGTTCGGCCCTGCTATTGCCAAGGCGTATGAGCTTGAGTCAAAGTACGCACGGTATCCCCGTGTAGTGGTCGATCCTCATCTCATTGAGCAGTTCTGGCATAGCGACTTGCTCAAGAACGTGATCCATGACCATAAATTCGAGTGGAACGAATACCTGAGCACACTCCTCCGCCAGGACGACAATGGCGTCTGGTTCATCGATTACCTTCGGGGTATCAGCGGCAACTTCGATGATGAACCTGAGGGAACGGTGAGCTTCTACCTGAAGCACAAGCAGTTGGTTGAGGAGCGGCTGAAGGAGTGGGTGGCATCCAACAAGGCTGGACCGGACAGCATCTCGGAGAAGCTGCTGTGGCTCCTGCAGTACCACAACTCCGTGATGAACGGGTTCACCAAGAAGGACTGGGAATTGCTGCTGTCGCCTGAAGAGTGTTCTTGGGAGAGGGAGGACTTCTTCATTGATCCTCCGCAACACGCGCTGTTCAAAGCCTACCCGCCTATATGACACGATGGCTAGCAGGGTTATGCTGACCAGCGCGGCCAACGTGCTCGCGGTTCGAAGCCGGGAACCCCGCGACAAGGGGGAGCCCATCGACTGGTTCCTCACCGCTCGGGATCGGACCATCCGCGAAGCGGGCAAGAAGCCCGTCAAGAAGGGTTACGATATCACGGTGGACCTCTACCTTGGCGGCAACATCGGCCTGGCGGAGCTGGAAGTGCCGCTAGAGATCGTCGTGGAATCGAGCGGCGAGATCGAGAAGTTCGTCATTACGCACGACGCCCAGCGTCTGACGCCCGACAGAAAAACCGGACATTATTATCGGGCCGAACTACCGGTTACTTCTAACAAGCCTTGACAGACGCGGTGAATTCGGTTGTCGAAAGGCCAAGGCCCGGTAGAATTGCGAACATCGCTGGCCGTGGCTGTCAGCGAGAGGTCATATGGGCAATGTCAGCCTGGACGCAATAGAAGTCATGAACTCTACTAATCAGCAAACGGAGCCAGCTCTCACTGACGAGCGGCTGCGAACATGGTTGGATGGCAATCAGGTGGACAGAGAACGCCTTTGTCTGTCGTTACTTGCTCTAGATCCCCGTTTCAGAGATGTTCGACCACGCCATCCAAAAGGAGGGCCAGATGGTGGACGAGACATCGAAGCCCTCATGGAAGACGGTCGCGAGGCGTGGGGCGCAATCGCCTTCCGAAACCACGCGACTGACGGTACAGGGGACGTCAGTTGGGTCAAGAGCAAGTTTCGCAAGGATCTGGACGCCGCACTCAAGAACCGGGTCGCTCTCGGCGCATTCATATTCATGACCAACGTTGCATTATCGAATTCCGTGCGAGAGACATTGATCGGCCAAGCGCATCGGCGTGGAGTTGGGCTATGTGACATTTTTACCCGTGAACGTCTTCGCATCTTGCTGGATAGCCCCGATGGCCTCGGATATCGATTCCAATTTCTGCGGATTCCGATGTCCGACGCCGAACAGGCAGCATTCTTTGCCCGCTGGGGAACCGCGATTGAGCAGGCCATTCAAAGCAATTTCTCCGCGGTAAATAAACGCCTTGACCGAGTTGAATTTGTTCAAGAAATGAGCCGGCCGCTTCGATTCTTGGAGTTGCGATTGTTTCTCAAGCGGCCTGTCACATTGACCGATATGGGACATTTCAGGGTTCTGTTTACAATTACTTCGTTGCTTGGGAACGTCTACCATAAGATCGGCTTGACAGCTAGGGACTGTTTGCTGCGACCATCGAATAGGACCGACGTTCTTAGCGGTGATTTCATTGAATGCAAGGTTTGGGTTACGCCAGCAAAGTCCACTAGGCCAATTGGCGTAACGGGTGGTGGCCTCTTCGAAGTCACAGGGGCCACGCGGGAAATACGAGCCCACTCGGGGGTGTCGTTCTCTCAGGCAGAAGCCATAACGATTCCAATCTTGGGGGATCTGCACGGAACCATATGGACAGTATTCACAACGAAGCCTTTCGGTGCATTGGTGGAGCGAATCCGACTGGTGGCGAACCATTATGAGCTCCTTAATATTTCGAGTTCCGCGTTCAACCCCGAGGACACAGACGATCCTAAGGCTGTTCATCAACTATGGCCGGAGAAACTCAAGCTCAAAGAAAAGGTGATTCCTTGGGTTCAGATCAAGCCGTTCTCTCCCGCAGATCATTGGTTCGATTTTGCAAAGCACACGCCTCCTCGTATCACGAGACCGGCTCCTAGTTGGGACTTCATCACCAAGTCAGTCGAGTAAAGATCAAGTCGGTGAAATTGTGCGTGCGCAACTGTCTTCGGAATAGAGCGCGCCAGCGAGAGTTTCCGGGAGTGGTTGGGCGTGGGGAACGATTCCGAAGGAGGTTTTGCATGGGTGGGTTGGCAACCTTCTCCGAACCAGCGTGGTCGATTAGAGAGCGCCGGCGAGAGTCTCCGGGGGTGGTTGGGCGTGGGGACCGATTCCGAAGGAGGTTTTGCATGGTTGGGTTGGCAACCTTCTCCGAACCGGCGTGGTCGATTAGAGAGCGCCGGCGAGAGTCTCCGGGGGTGGTTGGGCGTGGGGAGCCAAAAATCTAACCGCGAACTTTCGCGGTCCAAGTGGTTAACGCAAAACCCCGAGCCGAGAGGCGGTGGGGTTTCGGCGTTTCCGGCAAATAATCACGGGCTTCTTCGCACTTTCCGCCTTCCGCCCTGCGCTCTCTGTTCCGAAACGGTATGACTGATCACCGCAACCAACCCAATGGTTGCCAAAGGGCGCCCACAGAAACGGCAGAGAACTCTCGGACTCTCTGGTTAACAGTGGCCAAGCGGTTAACGACTTCGGACTCTCTGGTGACCAGAGGCAACCGAGTTCGGAATCCCTTGTCGGGCATCTTGGCGACTGAGACACGGCCTGGTCCACCACCGCCTTCGGGTCTCGGATGCGGTCACTTCTCCAGGCGAGGATTCAGCCACACGCCCCAGTCGCTCCTGTTCCCGTTGCCGCCGTCCTCAACCACCAGTTGCAGTTGCTCAACGTTTTCCACGTTAACATCCACATCCCGCGAAACGCGATCCTTCACCAGTTGCGAGCGGAACAACTCCTTGCCGTCCGCCTTCACCACAAAGACGATGGACCCGGGGCAGCCATCCTGCAGGCCGTAGCTTGCGCGCAGCCGCTTCCAGGCGCGACCGAGGTCGAACGTGTGCTGCGCCGGGGCATGGGCATACAGGCCGGACTCGAAGAACTGCCCGCCGACTTGGAGGAAGCACTGTTCCGGCACCTGGTCGCGCAGAGGCCGGCCCCAACCCACCGAGGCACTGGCAAACTTGACCCGCGAGAGGGGCACGGATGCCACGTCTGCCTTCACCTCGGAAAGGGCTCGTGGCGGCGCGGGGTTCAGCAGGGCCTGCAAATGGGATGCTTTGCCTTGCAGATCTTTCACATCCGGAAACCGCTGCTTCAGGCCGGCGGCCAGCGCTTCCGCCCGCGGCCGATCGCCGGCTACATACGCGGCAACGGCTTCGCTTAGCGGGATACCGTAGCGCAGGACATCGATGTCGGGATTCCCCTTCGGGTCCACGGTGTAGTTGAAGGCGAACGCGGTCGTTGCCCCATTGGTATGGCAGACCCGAAGGCGGAGTTGCGACGGTCCCGGACGCATCTCCCCGACTTCCAGCCGGAACCGGCCGTCATTGGGAACCTTGCAGGTCCAACTGACCGCGTCGTAGTCGTCCGGAATCCTGGCCCAGTCATTGAACGCCGCGATTCCGAAAGCGGGCGGCTGCGCGGTCACAACGCCTGTCAGTACGATCTTGCCGTCCGTGAACCGGGCATCCAGGTCGCCGAGGCGGCAGTCCGGCTTCTTCGAGGCGTCGTCCAGGTCTCCGGCGAAAGGCCGACTGCGGGCCAGGAGCATGGCGCTGGCCGCGCTCAAGAATGTGCCGGGCCCTTCATTGCGTTTCTCCTGTCCGTAGGTGTGGTTTCCTCCTCCCATGAGGGAGTTTCCGCGGCTGCGGTCGGCGGTTCGCTGGTAGTCGTGAGGCAGGCCGAGGCCATGGCCCAATTCGTGGGCGACGCCGCCGATGTAGTGCGAATTAAACTCGCCGATTGAGCACGGGTGGCCGTAGTACCCGCCGGAATCCTTTGAGCCAAGCAGCTTGGGATCCAACCGCTCATCGTCGTACACCCAGGCGGTTCCATGCCGATAGTCACCGCCGCCGCAATAGGGGCCTATTTCACTGGCTTTGTCCCCATCCCACTTGAGCAGAACCTGGAAGATCACGACCGTTTCGCTGTCGATGTTTATGCCCTTGGGCGCCAGGGCGGCCTTCACCTCGTCGCGGACCGCTCCCGATGCATTGCGCCCATACGTCTGCATCGGGTGCTTGCCCTGGACCAGGTAAAATCGCAGGCGCGCCTTATCGTCGCGTTCCAACTGGAATGTCAGCGGGCCGTATCCGCACGCCTCCATCCCTTCGCGATAGAACCGTTGCACCTCCGTCATCACGCGGTCGAGTCGCTCCTCGTATCCGGATAGCGGCTGTCGGTCGCCGGGGACGAAGTAGACGATACGGATCGGCGGCAGCTCCCGCGGGGGCGCGGCGGGGGCAACCACAACCAACGCGAAAAGGACAATCGCTGGAAGGCTTATTCCCGTCAGCACGGGTTTTCTCATTTGAACCGTTCTCTCTTCCGGCCCACGGCCGCCGCTGGTGTGTGCCTTCTGATTATCTCTCACTCTTGTGGTTTAACCGAGATTTCCCAGATGACCTTGGCCCACAGCCGGTGAATCTCGGCCTCGTCCTGGAAAACCAGGGCTTCGGTGGCGTTCTTCTTCAAGGCGTTTTTTTTAGTGTGTTTCTCGGTTTGTTCTGTCTGACCAGGTTTGTTGCCGCGTTCACGGCATGGAACCGGTGCTTGGGGTAAAGATGAGTCCGCCCACGAACTCGTTCGTTTTGAAAAACCCCGGGTCGCGCACTGGCTTCCCTGCGAGCGTGAGGTTCTCGAAGGTGAGGCTGCGGATGCGTGCGTCGGCCTGGCCCCAGAGGATTTGTGGTTCACCCAGAACGCTGGGCGCGGCGATGGCTATGTTCTGGAAGAGGATGCCCGACAAGTCTCCGGCTGCGCGTTTTTCTGCGTCTTTTGAATAGGGCTCCGGCATGGTCATGCAGATGAAGAACTGCTGCAGCGTTGGTCTGGGGTCCTCGATGTTGATGTTGCGGAAGATCACCCCGGCACCAGCGGCGCGTCCGCCTTCACCGCGCATGTTAAAGACCCGACCGCCGCTCCAGTGGTGCCACTTGGCTCGCGCATAGATCACATCGCAGTCCTCCACCACCAACTTGCGGTCAGCAAGCTGCGGCAGGCTGCTCAGGACGAACGACGAACCGTTGGCGTCGTTCCACAGCACGGTGCGGCGAATGCCCAAGCCGTTCACATAAAGCGAGTCGTCTTGGGTGCGGATGAAGCAGTCTTCGATCAGCGTATTTCCGAATGGATTGATCCCGTCGCCATTCGCTCGCCAGGTGAAGATCTTGGTCCACTTGACCTCGTTGGGATGACCCGCCTTGTAGGGGCACACCAGCATGAGCGAGTGAGTAGCCGAGTCCGCGATGGTGATGCCTTCCACACGGGTGTCGGTGGTGCCAATCACCTCAATCGGGCGATAGCGCCCGTATTCCTTCTCTGAAATCGCGGGCGCAACATACTTGGGATGCTTCAGTCGGGATCCCGACAAGGTGCCGAGGCCGAAGATGCGGAGGTCATGGCCGTCGCCCCATTTCCGATTGGAGAGGGTGCCGTAAACGATGGCGTCGCCGGGGATGTAATATTGACGGCTGGCATGAAGAGGGAAGGCCAGGCCAACATCGTGAACACCCGGCAGGAAATAGAGCGTGGTCCAAGGCCCGTCGGATGGCGGAGTCTCACCGGGTTTCACGGTAAGCACACCGGGATCATCAGGCTTGGGTTTGCCCACCAACGGCGGGTTGGCAAAAATCGAGACCGTATGAATCGGCGGCCCTTTGTAGCCCTTGCCCGTGTCCTGCCCGTCCATCTGGCCATCAATATCGACAGCGACCAGACAGGGTTTATCGAGCCTGACGAAAGCCTTGCCGTCCTTGACGGAGCAAGCCGAGGCTTTGCGTTGCGGGTGCACCGCCGCGGTATGAATCGGCTGGCCGCTGGCCCGCGTGATCTCGATCTCCACAGCACCAGCGGTTTCAAAGTTCACATAGGTATGCGTCCAGCCCGCCAGATGGTCGAAGTAGGCGTCCGTCTTCTTCTCGATGGTCTTGCAGGCGGTCACCCAAGCGAAGGCGCTCTGCCACTCGCTGCCATCGCTGGCAGAGCGCACACGCACGTTGTAATGCTCCGAGGCTGCGAGCCCTGGCACTGGCGGATACACCACCAGTCCGTCTGCGGCTGACAATCCAGCCAGCGGTGCCAGCAGCAGGACGGTGAGGAGTGAGAGAGTGTGTTTCATGGCTGCCCTTTCATTTCCAATGCTTGCAAG
>Ga0315293_10002534_pt1 | contig 17512 bp, 15 predicted proteins | sample YL17G13_20_MG_FD_203071 | JGI IMG/M metagenome (GOLD analysis project Ga0315293, IMG submission 203071) | Sediment microbial communities from Yellowstone Lake, YNP, Wyoming, USA - YL17G13_20 | ecosystem: Environmental > Aquatic > Freshwater > Lake > Sediment | place: USA: Wyoming | collected...
TAGAACAATGAACAGCCGGTCGGCTTTTGCTCTCGACTGCAATCCTATTATCCCAGAATGTGGATTCAAGTGTGCAAAGTGTATTAAAGAAATGGAATCTGTCTTTGGGAAAATAAAAGGTGTCAGCAAGTTCTATAGAGAAGGCAACGGCGTAGTCGTAGAATATGATTCTGCTATGGTGACAGTAGCACAACTTATCGATGTTTTCAAAGGTCTGCCATCATTCTATAAAGGATTCTTCATTCCAACTGTGATTGGAAATGAAGAGAAACAGGACTGATGGCTATTTCAGATGAATTCATAGATTATGTTATTGACCAGCTCGCGGCTTGGGGTGAAGTGTCCGCTCGCAAAATGTTCGGCGGCGCCGGCCTTTATTGCGACGAGACGATGTTCGGCCTCATCGCCGACGATGTTGCCTATCTGAAGGTGGATGACTCGAATCGAGTGGACTTCGTGAGGGCAGGAGCATCTCCCTTCAATCCATATCCTGACAAAGTAAAAACAACTTTAATAGAATATATATTTTCAGCATCTTAATAAAAGGACACAATATGAAGCAATGGTATGAAGAGTTGTTTGAAAACTACGCAATGAAATATGATAACGAAGTTTATGTGCATGGAACCATCGGAGAGTGTGACTTTTTTGAAAAAGAAATCGGATATAACAAATCTGCAAGAATTCTGGATATAGGGTGTGGCACAGGAAGGCATTCCATCGAATTAGCCAAAAGAGGATATAATGTTGTCGGGATTGATCAATCAGAATCTCTTTTAAAACGGGCGAAAGAAAAAACGTCCGAACAAAAGGTACAAGTCGATTTTCAAAAACAAGATGCAAGAGACCTTCCTTTTCTGCATGAATTCAATCTGGTTATCATGATATGCGAAGGCGCATTCTCGTTGATGGAAACTGACGAAATGAATTTTCAGATTCTTAAAAATGCCGCCAACGCCTTGCTGCCTAAAGGAAAATTGATATTGACCACCTTAAACGGCTTGTTTCCTCTGTTTCATTCCGTCAAAGATTTCTTTGATTCAAAAACAAAAGAAGGGAATGCCAAGTGCGATGTTCTTTCATTTGATCTAATGACTTTCCGAGAACATAACACTGTATATATTGAAGATGATCTTGGGAATAAAAAAGAGCTGCAATGCAACGTAAGGTATTATGTGCCATCCGAAATAACTTGGCTGTTAAAGACTATGAATTTTAAAACCGTCGATATTTATGGAGCGAAGCTTGGCGCTTTCAGTCGAAACGATAAATTATCAACCGGAGATTTCGAAATGCTAGTTATTGCTGAAAGATAAAGGTTTAATATTGCACGAAAAAAGAAGTAGGCTTTTCCAAAGAGATAATGGTAAAGAAACACAATGAAGGAGTTACAGTATGGTCCTTGTGGTCTATATTGCGGTGCGTGTGGTGCGACAGATTGCGATGGCTGCCAGAGCAGCAGTGTAGATGATTCGGTAAAAAACTGTAAGTTCAGACAATGCTCGAAGGATAAAAATGTTGAGTTCTGCTGTTTTTGCAGCGAATACCCCTGCAAAGAAATCAATGAATTTATGAATGATAAATGGCCACACCATTGGACGATGAAACCCAATCTTGAGTTCATCAAAAAGAATGGTATAAAAAAGTGGTTAATCGCACAAAAGAAAGAATGGTCTTGCCACAGGTGCGGTGCTAAAATAAACTGGTACCAGAAGAGCTGTAGCTGTGGCCGGCAACTAAAAGCGTGGGATGTGCCGGCATAACATCTTGGTAGAAAGGCTGGTGAACACGTCGGCTCGAGCATGTTTGATTTCTTTTTGGGACGGTGGCTGCCGGAAACAAGATGAGATACGAAGATTTTAATACTGAGGAAAATCAGAAGGAGCAAAAAATCACAAACGGCGAAAAACAAAATGTCCTTCCCAGCAGGGTAATGTCCATCGATGCGCTTCGCGGATTCGATATGTTCTGGATTATTGGCGGCGAGAGAATCTTCGCCAGTTTGGACGCTATTTTCAAATCACCCCAAACGGCCTGGATAAAAAATCAGCTTAGCCACGTTGAGTGGGAGGGATTTCGTTTTGAAGATTTGATTATGCCGTTATTTTTGTTCGTTGTCGGCGTCGTGATGCCGTTTTCTCTGGCCGGGCGTCTTGAGAGAGGTGACAGCAAAAGAAAAATATATCTACATATCATAAAGCGGACGCTGCTCCTGTTCGTGCTGGGTATGGTTGCGCAGGGAAATCTATTGGACTTTGACCTTTCCAATCTCCATATTTATTGTAATACCTTGCAGGCGATTGCCGCCGGCTACCTCATCGCATCAATAATAATTCTCAATATGGAGCGGGCCGGCCAGATAATAACGACGGCGGTTTTACTATTGTTGTTCTGGGCGTTGATGATGCTGGTTCCGGTCCCGGGCCAGGGTGCGGACAAATTAGCAGCCGATGGAAATCTTGCAATCTATTTAGATAAGCTGATTCTCGGACGGTTCCAGGACAAAACACATTACACCTGGCTTTTGAGCAGTATGACATTCGCAGGGACGGTAATGCTCGGCGCGATGGCAGGGCATTTGTTACGTTCACAAAAAAGCAATGTCATAAAAGTCTTATCACTTCTGGGTCTGGGTATCGGGGGCGTGGTGCTGGGCTTGGCGTGGGACAAGTATCTTGGCTTTCACATCATTAAACATCTGTGGACAAGCTCGTTTGTTCTTTTCGTTGGCGGGATATGCTACCTTCTGCTGGCATTCTTCTACCTTATTATAGATGTGTGGGGCTTTAAGAAGTGGGCATTTATTTTTGTAGTAATCGGAATGAACGCTATTGCGGTATATATGGCACGAAGTTTGTTTGGTTTTCAAATCTTCGGCGATGCCCTGGTAGGCGGCCTGGATAAATTTTGCGGCAGCTGGAAAGATTTGATTCACAGAGTAACCGACCTTGCCATCGTCTGGCTGATACTATTGTGGATGTATCGCAAAAGGTCGTTCATCAAGATTTGATAGTAACTCAAACTGACCGTTTTTTTGAAAAAAACTATTGTAATCCACAGGATGCCTTACGACATTATTTGTCTGAAAGTAACGTAACAACATTTGTCATTCCCGCGCAGGCGGGAATCCAGTGGTCGATTTGATAAGTGGATACCCGCTTTCGCGGGTATGACAACAGGAATCAATCGCTTTGAGTAGTAACAACGGGATTTTGCAGGAGGCAGAAAATTGGAGAATGAACAGAAGACTGCATCGGCAGGGCGAGTAGTTTCGATTGATGCGATTCGCGGTTTCGATATGTTCTGGATTATCGGCGGCGGAAAATTACTTGCCGGCTTAACTAAAGTTTGGAAAACGCCGGTTGCGCAGAAAATCGAGGAGCAACTAACCCACGTAGAATGGAAAGGGTTCCGCTTTGAGGACCTGATATTTCCTTTATTTGTTTTCATCGTGGGGGTGGTCCTGCCGTTTTCGATTTCGCGCCGGCTCGAACAGGGCCAGAGCCGAAGCAAAATTTATCTGCACATCGTGAAACGCTCGGTAGTCCTGATTTTGCTGGGGCTGATACTGAATGGACTATTACGTTTTAATTGGCCTCAAATGCGCTGGCCGGGCGTATTACAGCGCATCGGCCTGTGTTACTTCTTTGCTGCACTTCTGGTTGTCCATACTAAATGGCGGACACAGGCAATAGTTGTAGCTGCGGTTTTGCTTTTATATTGGGCGGCAATGATGCTAATTCCCGTTCCAGGCTTCGGGGCAGGTGTTCTTACGAAAGAAGGATGCCTGTCCTCATATATTGACCAGAAAGTTGTTCCCGGTGTGCTTTATTATAAATATGGTGACAATGAGGGAGCCCTTTCGACTCTGCCGGCGATTTGCACGGCCCTTCTGGGTGTGTTAGCCGGCCATTGGCTGCGCTCAAACCGCTCGGGTAATATAAAGGCAGTCGGGCTGTTAGTCGCGGGCATAGTCAGTCTGATTGCAGGGTATCTGTGGGGGACTGTCTTTCCTATTATCAAGATTATCTGGACAAGCTCTTATGTGCTTTATGCGGGCGGCTGGAGCTTGCTGTTGCTTGCGTTTTTCTACTGGATTATCGATGTTAAGGGGTTGAAAAAGTGGGCATTTTTCTTTATCGTTATCGGGGCCAACCCGATTACGATTTACTTTCTGCGAGGTTTGGTTGATTTTGATGGCATTGCCGGACTTTTCCTGGCCGGTTTAGCTCGGTATGCAGGTCCGGCAGGCCCACTGGTTTTGCTGACTGGTGTGGTGATAATCGAATGGCTGTTTTTGTGGTTCTTGTTCAAACACAGGATATTCTTTAAGGTCTAAAAAAGTAAATCCTCTGCTTTCGTGTAATTGCCACCTAATAAACCAGCTTTTTGACAGCGGATGAGATTGTCAGACAAAATTGTATAATCTTACGCAAAACAAAGGGCTGCGGACGAATACCGCAGCCCTTTAAGTTAACGTTGTTTCGAACACCTTACGGCCCGGTGCCTTCAAGCCAGTGGGCTGCCAGAACGGCAAGGTCAAGCAAATTAACCGAGCCATCGCAATTGAGGTCTCCATCCTGGAGAGGTCCCCATTGGCCGACATAAACCGAGGATTTTTCGCCCGCCAGGCTGAATCGCCCGCCGGCGACCAGACGGCTGCCAAAGGGCATTAAGGTATAGACATAGTTGCTGGTACCGCTGCCGAGGGGCTGCCAAACGCTGCCGTCCCATCGGGCGATATAATTGGCGTTATTTCCTGCGGCGTAATAAAAGGCGCCGCCGGCTACGAGATGCGTGTGGATTGTGGTCAGGCTGTACACATAAGAATTGACGCCGGTTCCGACAGGTTGCCAGGAGACGCCGTCCCACTCGGCAATATAGCTGGCAGGCGTGGCGATTGTCCCTGGGGCGTTGGTGAATTCACCGCCGGCGATGAGCTTATCGTCACAGACGGTCAGCGCGTGTACCCTGGCGTTCAGGCCGCCGGCCGTCGTCTGCCAGATTGATCCATTCCACCGAGCGACATAGGCCGCCGGGGTAAAGTCAGCCGCGGTGAAGTCGCCCGCCGCAATCAATTCGTTGTTATACACAGTCAGTGCACGTACACTGTTGTTTGTTCCCACCGGACCCAGAGCTTCCCAAGACAATCCGTTCCATGCTGCGATATTGTCGGTAAAAACCGAGCCGCCAACCGCCCAGAACTCACCGCCGGCAAACAGTTTGTTGTCATATATCGCCAATGCTCGAACCCTGTCGCCGCTGGCGCCGCCGCCTAAGGTTTGCCAAAGCGTGCCATTCCACCAGGCAATACGACCGGTAAAGTCGCCTCCGACGACCAGCGTGCCGTTATAGACAATCAGGGCGCGAACTATCCCGTTGATTTCGGCACCGAGGGGATGCCAGATTGCGCCGTCCCAGCGAGCGATATATGACGTCGGCGCGCTGCCGATCGAGGTGAAATTGCCGCCGGCGATCAGGTCTCCGTTGTACAGGGTCAAAGCATTGACGTAGGATTGCGTCCCGTCAAAAAATAACCCCGTGCCAACAGATTGCCAGACGGTGCCGTTCCAGCGAGCCAGATAGTTGGTGGCTGTGCCGGCGATAGCGGTAAAGTATCCTCCACTGATCAACTCGCCGCTGTAGCTGGTCAGCGCCCGAACACTCTGATTGGCGCCGGAACTGAGCGACTGCCACAAAGCCCCGTCCCATTTTGCCAGGCGAAGTGCGGGCGCGCCTCCGGCCGTCGTGAAATCACCGCCGACTGCAAGTTCGTCCGCATGGACGGTCAGGGCATGGACAGAAGAATTGACCCCTGCACCAAGAGTCTGCCAGGCGGCGCCATCCCAGCGGGCAATATAATTAAAGGTCGCGGCGCCGAATCGGTTAAAATCTCCTCCGACAATCAGCTGGCCGTCGTAGGTGGTCAATGCACGGACTGCACCGTTGGCGGGGTCGCCATAACTCTGCCAAGTGGTGCCGCTCCATCGGGCAATGTAGTTGACGGGGTTGCTATCTGCGGTCGTAAATGCTCCGCCGGCAGTCAGAACAGTATTATGTACGTGCAGGGCATAGACGTAACTGTTCATACCGCCGGCAAGCAACTGCCAGGAAACCCCGTTCCAGCGAGCGATATAGTTTGCCGACGCACCGCCTGCGGTGGTAAATGCACCGCCGGCAACCAACTGTGTTCCCCAAACGGTCAAGGCATAGACGTCTGAATTCATCCCGGTTCCCAAGGGCTGCCAGCTGTAGCCGTCCCATCGGGCGATGCGATTGCAGGTCAGGGCGCCTGCGGTGGTGAACGAGCCGCCCGCAATCAACTGGCCGTTATAGACGGCCAGTGAATAGACGTAGCTGTTCATTCCTTCACCGAGCGGTTTCCAGGAAACGCCGTCCCAGACAGCGATGCGATTGGCCGTCGTCGTGCCGGCAATCGTGAAACTGCCCCCCACGACCAGCAATTCGGGTTCAGGCCCCGCGCCGTCAGGATCCCACCTGATGACCGCATTGACATTTCCATTTACGCCTGGAATGCCATTGCCCAAAAGCCATTGTTCCGGGCATTGGGCAACGGACGGCGAAACCAGGCCGAGCAGCATCACAATTCCAATCAATATATCTGTGATACAAAAACGTGAGCGATTATGTAAAGTCAACATTTTCAACCCCTTTCCTATGATTTGAGTATTGGTTTCATTATCTGGGATTTCCCATATTAAACGCTTGGCTACGCTCCTCTACTACATAGAATTTCTATCAAAATAAGTTTTTACGTTATCGAAAGTCAGAGATTGCCACGCGAACATTCGGTTCGCTCGCAATGACATTCTTTTCGTCCTCTACGATTACGTATTCGAAATGCTATCATAAAAAGGTAACAAGTCAAGAAAATTATTGGACGTTTTCCATAATTTTTTGTGAAATGGGCATTATTGGAGCAGAAATAAGGAAAGATGAGGTTTCTTACTTTTTCAATCAATAATCGAGCATCATTTATCAATTATCAATTGACTCAGGTCAGGCCTAATCTTTCTGCTTCGGCGTAGAGGTCGTATTGTTTCATTTTTTTGAATAGGGTCGTGCGGTTGATACCAAGTGCCTTTGCGGTGGCCTGCCGGTTCCATTGATTGACTTCGAGGGCCTGGCGGATAATCTTTTTCTCCGGCTCAGCGAGGGCGTCTTTTAAGCTCATCAGTTTATATGTTTTTTGCTGCTGGTTTTGTTCCTGTCCGATTGAACTCGGCAGGTCCTCAACGCCGATGAGCTTATCTTTGCTTAGCAAAACCACTCGCTCAATTATGTTCTCCAGCTCACGGACATTGCCGGGCCAGCAGTAGCGCTCCACGTATTGCATTGCCTCATCGGTAAAGCCGAGCTTTTCTTTATTGTGCAGTTTACAGTATTGTCGCAGGAAATGCTCAGCCAGTAGCGGGATGTCACCTACCCTCTCGCATAAGGGCGGCAGGTTTATTGTTACGACGTTTATCCTGTAATACAGGTCTTCGCGAAATCTGTTTTGCTTTACTTCTTCTTCGAGGTTACGGTTCGTGGCCAGGACAATTCGCGTATCGACCTTTATAGTTTTATTACTGCCGACCGGCTCGAATTGCCTGTCCTCAAGGACCCGCAAGAGCTTGGCCTGCAGGGCTGGTGAGGAGTTGGCAACTTCGTCAAGAAAGATTGTCCCGCTGTCTGCGGCCAGAAATTTGCCTTCCTTATTGTTCACGGCGCCTGTAAATGACCCTTTGACGTGGCCGAACAATTCGCTTTCGAGCAGTGTCTCCGGAAGTGCGCCGCAGCTTACTTCGACAAAAGCTTTGTCGCGCCGGCTGGAGCGGTGATGTATCGCCTTGGCTAACATACTTTTGCCGGTGCCGGATGGGCCGGTCATAAGTATTGTGGTTTTGGTGTCTGCAACTGACTCGACGAGGTCAAAAATTTTTGCCATTTTGTAATTATGGCTGATTATGTTTTCGAGCCTGTATTTTTGTTCAAGCTGCAAGCGCAGGTCCTGGTTCTCGCTCATAAGCGATTGCTGCTTGATGGCTCTTTCTACTACCAGGCGCAATTCATCGTCTATGATTGGTTTTGTAAGGTAATCGTAGGCGCCCAGCTTAATTGCTCTTACCGCGCTTTCAATCGTGCCGTAGCCGGTTATCACAATGACGACGGTTTGTGGATATTCTTTCCTGACAATATCCAGTAATTCCAGACCATCTCCATCCGGCAGATTGACGTCTGCTACGACCAGAGAATAATTTTCTTCGTTTAGCTTTGCTAAAGCGCCTTTTAGAGTTTCAGCGCCATCGGTTCGGAATCCTTCCAGCGACAGAAACTCACATAAAGAATCCAGTATGATTTTGTCATCATCAATAACCAGAATGCTTTTTTCTTTCATAGAACTGTCCTTAACAGTTTAGGGATTACCTTTTACCGGTAAATGGACGGTGAATATGCTGCCGCCGGCGGGAACATTTTCGGCGGTGATTTTGCCGTGATAGCTTTCAACTATGTCCCTGCATATTGCCAATCCTAATCCAGTGCCTTTGCCTTTATCTTTTGTTGTAAAAAACGGCTCGAATATGGTTTCAGCGTGTTCCGGCGGAAAACCAATACCATTATCGCGGAACTCCACCACAATAGTATTATCCTTATCTGGGCGGGTTGATATTTTCAACTCTCCGCCATTCGGCATTGCATCGAATGCGTTTTTGGCGAGATTGCAGAATACCTGATACAGGTTGCCGCTTCTTATCTGTGGCAGGCCGGGGGTGTAGTTTCTTATTATTTTAATGTTCAGGGTTTCCGCTTTTGTGTCCATCGTCCGAAGGGCGTCTTCAATGATTTGCTCTATTTTGAGGTATTCCAATGGCGAATGTGTGCTGCGTGAGTATTCCAGTAATTCACTTACGATTTGAACCATTTTCGTAAGGCCCTGCCTGCAGCGGGCGAGGTATTCTTTCGGCTTTTCGAGATTTTCCTGCTCGATGACTCTGGCTGCCAGATTGACGTATCGCAGTATGCCGTCCAGCGGGTTACTTAGCTCGTGTGCTATTTTGGATGCGAGCTTACCGAGGCAGGCTAATTTTTCCGCACCGGCCAATTGTCTTTGCATATTGACCTTTTCGGTTATGTCTTCGATTATAAGAACAGCGCCGAGGGGCCTTTGTCTGTTCGGCTTTATCAATGGAGTGCAGACCAGCCGCAGCAATTTCGTTTTCTCATCCAATGTGTAACCGACTTCTTCAAAGGTGTATGGTGTTGCTGTTGAGATGGCCAATTTTAGTTGTTGCGACCAATTTAAGCCGGCTCTGCCGGGGCTGTCTGTTCCTTTTGATAGTGACCTGTCAATGTCCGCTTCTAACTCGATAAGTTTTGCCGCTTCAGGATTTGCATCGATGATTTTCAAATCTGTATCGAAGGCGACAATTCCTATGGGCAATGACTGGAAGATTGACTTGCCTACCGGCCCGAGTCTTAAATGGCTATTAGTAACTTGCGGTTTTGGCTGGTCATCAATTTTATCTGACCTTTTCGATTGTAGCTCCTGATTGTTTGCCATAGTTCAAATCATTAGAACTTCTTGTCTTTTGCTGTCAAGGGAAAATGTTGCAAAAAAACAACATAATTGTTCTTTTTTTCGGACAGAAACGCCTGTGCATTTAATAGGAAGCGTAACATTTTGTAGAGCAAGCAGCTAAACAAGCATATTTCTGGCCAATACTTGCTTTCGAGCGTGTGAAGCTGTGCTTCTGGTGTTGTCATTTATCAACATCCTGCGTATGCCGTTAGCCAGCCTTGCCACTGCCGGTACATTAATTTTATCTAACCCTATGCTCGGCAAGCACTTGTAAAAGTTAAAATGGGGTATTTTGTCTGCCGTTGCTTTGGAATAGGATTTGCTAAAAAATGATAATATTAGGTCAAGGATAATGATAAAAAATTGTGCAAGGAGGCATATAGAAATGAACAATCCTGAAAATCGCCGTTATCAGCGGATACCAATAAGGCTCGACTTATCCTGTCGCAAAATCGGTTCCGCACAAGAAAAGTGCTACACAGGCCGCACAATGAACGCAAGCCCCGGCGGCCTTTACTTTCAGACTACGACCAATGAGTTTAAGCCGGGCGACTTCTTAAACGTCGAGTTTTTGATACAACCGAGAACTGGTCTGCTCGAATATGGCGGCAGGATTTCAGGTCTCGGCAGGGTCTTAAGAGCCGATGACGTTGGCCGGTCTCACGCAGAGGTCATTTCGCCTTCAGGCAGATCCGGCGTAGCTGTTCAATTTTGCCAGTCCCCGAAACTTTGCTCATAAGGATTACCTTTCGGCTTGAAACCAAGATTCTGAATTTGTAGAATGATAATAGGCCGCTTTTAGGCATAGAGGAGTGTAAGGACAGAAATGAGCAGGACAGTCAATTTGAACATTCGAGGAGCCGGCGTAATATTTTTGTTGATGACGTTCGGTTTTTCTTGCTCGCTGCAGGCTTCGCTGCAGTCGGTTCAGAACCTTGTTGACCAGGTTTTACAGAGCCAATATCAGAGCTTTCAAACAGCAGTCGAGAGTTGCGGCCTTGGACTTTATGACCGGCGCTTCAATCAAGGTTATCGTAACCGTGACGGCTGGGACGGCGGCGGAAGCCTCGGAAACCAGGAGGCGGCACTATACCTGCGCGACAGGTTCTGCGAAATGGGTCTAAACGTCAGCCTTCAGGGGACATACAGGAATGTCGTTGCCGAATTGCCTGGAGCCGGCACGCCCGGGAAGATTTACGTTCTGGGCGGGCACTACGATACTTATGGCGGCGGCGAACGGCCGGGAGGCGATGATAACGCCTCAGGGATAGCGGGTGTGCTCGAGGCCGCCAGAGTGCTTAGCCAGTATAGCTTCGAATGTACAATTCGGTTCATCGGATTCAACGCTGAAGAGGATTGGATGGAGGGCAGCAGTGACTACGTTAATAATGCGGTGCTGGCCAACAATGAAATCATCGCCGGTATGATAAATCTGGATATGATACTGCGGCCGGGCTGGGACAGTGACCCTGCGCAGCCAGAGGATCTTGACGTTGGAACCCAAAATACGGCAGCCTGTCTCGACTGGGCCAACACATTTATCACAGCAGCAGAAACATACGTGCCAACACTTAGCTTTGATTTTGCTACTCCACACACGTCTGTCTGGTATGCCAGTGACCAGGCTCCTTTTATCTCAGCGGGTTTCCCTGCGATTATGGTATCGGAGAACACCGCCGAAGAAATATGGTCTTCCGGCTGTAATGCCTACTATCATTCCAGCGAAGACGCCGGTAACGGCTTAGCCAATAATCCCTTCAATCCGAGCGGTGTTACCTTCAACTACGCGTTTGCATCAGACGTTGTCAGGGCAAGCGTTGGCACGTTGGCACAGGAGGCCGTTTGTATCCCGGAACCTGCTACGGTATTGCTGCTGGCTTTAGGCGGCCTGGCGCTGCTTTGCAGGAAACAGTTCTGATTAGACAATCATAACAATTGCAGTAAAAGATTGCCGAAAGAAACGGATTTAATAAAATCAAATTATGTGCGCTGAGGCTGGGTAAATTCCGGAGAGATAAACAGGGCTTGCGGTGTTAGCGGTAGGATATCAATCGACTGCGAATTCCTTTTTGCGGCTGTTCATCTGGGCTTTGAGGCGTGCGACAATGGATGAGTGCATCTGCGAGACACGCGACTCCGATAAATCCAGCGTTGCGCCGATTTCCTTCATCGTCATCTCTTCATAATAATACAAAACGATAATGAGCCTTTCGGCCCGCGTAAGTCCTTTTGTGAGCAGACTTTTGAGGTCTCGCTTTTGAGCTTCTGTCGCGGGGTTTTCGCTTTTTTCATCTTTAATTACATCTATTTCACGAATGTCTTTTTCGCCGTCGCCATCATTATATTTAGTATTCAACGAAACCTGGCTGGCGGCGCTGGCATCTCGCTGGAGCTTGTCAAATTCCTCCATATCAACTTTAAGCTCTTCTGCGATTTCTTCTTCGGTCGGCCTGCGGCCGAGATGCGTTTCGAGCGAGCGCGTTGCCTTTGCTAATTGGTGGGCGCGGGAGCGAACTAATCGAGGCACCCAGTCCATACTGCGCAGCTCATCGAGAATAGACCCCTTTACGCGTGGCGAACAGTACGTCTCGAATTTCACGCCTCTGGTGGGGTCGAAAGCATCGATGGCGTCCATCAATCCGAATATTCCGGCGCTAATCAGGTCGTCAAGCTCAACCTTACCCGGCAGTTTGCTGTGCAGCCGCTCGGCGCAATATTTCACCAGGTCCCGGTAGTGCTCCATAAGAAGATTGCGATGATGGTCGTCGCGGGTTTTGTGGAACTGTTCCCAAACCTGCTTGATATCGAGTGCCTGCTGAGTTTTCACAAGATTCGTCCGTGACATTACGTAACTCCTATAGATTTATAGAGCCGTGAATTAAGTCCGATAAGGAGAAATTACCCTTTACTTGCTTGTTCTACCAACGTCCTAACATAAAGAGCACCTAACGACTTCCTTATCGACCTTTTGGCCGATAACTTTAGAAACCGTTCAAAAGCTTTCTCTTGAAGATGTCTTCCTGCGACTTTATCAGAGAGGAGTTAAAATTGCCTCTTGCCTTTCCTTTAGCAACTGTGCAGCTACTCTCTGGTTAAATGAATTTTCTATGATTTTATCTATCTGCAGCTCTAAATAGTCATCTACACCCTCTTCAAGAAGCTCCCTGGCGTATTCATCCACGATTGGTTTGACTTTGAAGCTGCCACAGAGACCAAATTTGATATTTTCGGTGTCGCGTAATAACAGTCGCCCATTCTGGGTGTGTTCATCGATGGCCTCATGCAGGAGGGCAGAAAATTCCTCTACCTCTATATCTTTGGGCACAAATTCGGGACTGTGGATATTGTTTATATTCTGAGCAAGGGTCTTTTGGCGAATTTGTGTGAATTCAATTATCTTGCTAAGCAATTCACTAATGTTGTCTGCCGGCAGCGACGTAAAATTCATATACGTTCCTCCCTAAATCGTAGCACCTGCTTAATTAACCTTTGGTGCAGTGTTCCTTCACGTTGAGATTAGCTCTATATATCGTTTGATGAGATAGAAAAATAGAATAGTCTTATAAAGACAGTTACCAAACGCAAACGCCGTTCGTTCATCCCTGAACCTTTCATATCGTCCTTAAATTCTTGCAGTAAAGTCAAATAACTATTAAGTAAAAACGTTCCCTTCTGTTACCTTTTTGCACCGACAATTTTTCTTTCTGTTTTTCAGTTATCCCCTAAGGACCTTATATGTCCGTCTATTCCTTCGATGGCTTGTCCGGCAGGTCGGTCTTTATCGGTAGTTTCTTCTTCGCTCAGGATGCGTCTTATTTCAGAAAGGGACTTTGTTTTCCTGAGGTGCAGGATTTTTGACAGCCTTTCAAACACGGACTGGTCGTAAAGTCGATGCCCCCCGGCAGTCCATTGTGCCTCACGGATAAGTCCCATCATCGTGTAATTGTGAATAGTTTGTCGTGAGAAAGGGGTACAGGTAACTACTTCACCGATTCGGTAAAGCTTAACGGGTACTCGTAACGTTTCATTTTCAATTTGTGGTTGCATCGCTAAAGATTTTTCATCGTTGGTTTTTTAGCATCCGATAATGTTGATTTCACAATGTCCGGAAGGTGCAACAGGCAACAAGAGCGTTTGATTAGTCATAAGGTTGCTGTGTCTGTTTCTAATCATTTGCAAGCGACTGCCTCTTAAAGTCTCTTTCAATTTTTATCTGCTGTTTTCTCTGCTAAATCTATTCAGGCCTGTATGGGCTTTTCTTTTGCGGCCCGGCCCAAAACAATCTTTTCCAAGAAATAACTGTTCGTTATTCAGAGGCAAAGAATGTTTTACATTTTGCAAAATATAAAATACATCCGACCTGCTGTCAATCTTTTTTCGTATTTTTTTAAAAAATTTTGTTTAATTTTTTTGCTAACTAAGAATTTGTAGGTCTCCACCATTTTTGACTAACGGGCATCTATCCGGCTCTTTTGTTTTTTCTTAAAGTCCAAAAGCTATTTTGCCGAATGCCGTTAGTCAGGGGTTTGACGAACAGGCTTGTTTTTTTCGGTCTTTACGGTTTGTTTTTTTTCCAAACGCGACTGCTAAAACATCCGATACTAAAGGTGTGGAAACAAGTAGGGTTCCTTTGATTATATTCCTATAAATTAAAGTTGGGCTGCTTTTTAGTTTAGTATGTATCAAACCAGTAATAGCGCTGAACAGGCCGACAAGAACCGTGACGCGAACATTTCGCTGCTCGAGCGTATAACTCCTCTGGCTCGACAAATAAATTGCCTGGACATCGAGCGAATAGCCGATGTTTGTGTCAAGAACCTCCCTGAGATGGTCAACGTAAGGTTTGCTTCCCTTTATCTACTCGATGAAGCGAACAGTATGCTGCACCTGCACAAGCATAATCATCCGTTCCTCATAAACAAAATCGTCTCGCTGAATCAGAGTCCACCGTCTCCGATGGTTATGGCTATAAGAAGCAAGCAACTCATCTTGGCAGATGATATAGACACCCATAAAAAGCCTGTAATCAGGAAATCACAGCGTGCCTTTGCAGGAAATTATCAAACCAATAATTGCGCTATTGTTCCTCTGGTCTGCCAGGAGAGGGTGGTTGGAGTGCTTAACCTGGCAGATAAGGTCAATGGCGACCAATTCAGCTCCAACGATATTGCCTTGATAGAATTGTTCAGTCAACTAATCGGTGCGTCAATTGGTAACATAAATCTTTTTGAGAAAATCCAACACCAAGCCACCACAGACGGCCTAACCGGTCTTGTCAACCACAAGACTTTTTACGAAATCCTGGAAAAGGAACTATGGCGTTCACGCCGGTACGGTGGACCAATCTCGGTGATTATGGTGGATGTCGATAACCTCAAGAAAACAAACGATACCTACGGTCACCGTGCCGGCGACAAGGTTATAAAGGAAATCAGTAGAAAGATAAAAGAATGCATCCGGCAAATCGACACGGCAGCTCGATATGGAGGCGATGAGTTTGCCGTTATCCTACCCAACACCACACTTGGTGATGCTACTATTGTAGCCCAGCGAATGGTTGCGTCGGTTGCCGGCTCCCCGGCAACATGGAAAAAAGAGCTGATACCATTATCTATCAGTGTTGGCCTTGGCCAATATGATGCTGAGACTAATCCGGAGGATATTACAAGCCGTTCCGACCAGGCACTATATTTGGCTAAGAAGGCAGGCAAAAATACATTCAGGATTTTTGAGCCCTCCGCGAAAACATAACACCAATTGTCTCGGACAAAGATTCAACTCAGAACGCATTGCCTCTTACATTTACGAGATAGTTTGTTGTTTTTCCGACCTATAATTTGCCCAGATTAGCAGCAATACGTCCATAGACCTATTGTTTGTGGAAATGGATAATTGTATGTGCGTAGGGATAAGGGAAAGCTGCACGAATGTGAAACATCGGGTGTGAAATTCTATCTCATAATCCAGCAGTTACCTGCGTAGGTAAGGTTGACGTCGGACCTCAAGGCAGGGTCGCCCGTCAAAGTATAGCTTAACTCGAGAGTTTTTCGAAGATAGACTTTGAGCACCTTACCGGTTTTGTCTTTGGCTACAGGATGGTCAATAGCAACTGTTTCATTACTTAGGCCGGCGATAAAAAGCTTTAAGCCCTTGGCGTTAGAATCAAAATCAGGCCAGATAACGGTGATATCTTTGGCGTTGTCCTCACCCTGAAGTATTTTACTACCTGCCTTTTCGAGAGGTTCAAGGAACGGGTATTTGCTCTGGTGGCGCCTTTTTATCTGCTCAAAAACCGCAGGGCTAACACCTTTACCCGCCGGTATGATTTGAAAAGTATCCGTCATCAGGTCGCACGTGGGATAGAAGTCGATATCGCGGGTTGTCTTGTTGGTGAGCGTTATCAGCACATACCAGAAGCACTTTGGCTGCTCATTGGGACCCATCTGCAACACAATTTGCTGCGGATGTGTAAAAGCGGTATTAACCGTCCACTGGCCCGGGCGGGGTGCCGCAACCGGCTGGGGCGAGGCAAAACACAGATAGGTTACTACCGCAACCACCACGAAACTGCTAAAAATCCAACCCTTCATCGTCCGACCCTTATCAGAAAATAGCTTATTTGTTTTCCCGAAAATAACAAGTGTTTAGATGGTATTTTACCGTAAGAACGTTCAATAGCCAAGAGCATTCTGCCTTATATTTAATCCGATGACGTTAAATATGCGATTGGCTGATATTTTGCTATTTTATCAACAGTTGCATATTCCTATCCGAACCATTATATTTATCGGCCAACTTGAGGATTTTTTCTTTACATTTTTCGGAAAAGTCTGAAATAATGGCCATAGCATTTTCTACTCTCCAGCCCGAGTAGGATGAGGCAGCTCGGGATAGGGAAAGGATATTTATGCAGGTTTTTTGTAAAATTTAACCTGATACGCATTATTTACGATAATATTAAAGATATAGAGCCAAAGTCAGGAGCGATAATGTAATGGCGTCCGGTTTCAAAAGAGAAGGACACAACGTGAATCAGCACCAAAGTGGATTCAGGAGGACCTCGCCGAACATTCTAAAAAGAACGGTTTTGTTGTCCGGCAAACAATCAGGAGGCAATTAAGCGTAGTGGTTATGATTAAGGTCGCACAATTTGAGAGAGAGGTTCGATGATGTTGAGGCCATTCGCTTCTACATTTTTATTATTAGTTTTGCTCGAAGCAGCAGGGTGTCAATTTGGTGACGAACCCAGGTATCGATTGGGGTGTTATCCCACCTCAACAATCGGCACCAGATACTACGACCCTAATGACTTAGGATTACATAGCTACAAGTTCAGTCCGGCAGAAAGAAACGGCATAGTTTACACCTGCAAAGCAGGGCATGTTGATATAACCCACGTGAGGATAGCCGCAGACTGGACAAAATTCCTTGCGAACAAAACCTTTCAACGTTTGATGAAAAATGACAAGGAGTTTTCGTATCGAATGAACACGGAACCGACGAGATGTTTTGTCAAGATTACCTATCCGGACTACTGGACGGTATTGACCCGGGAGTATAAAGAACAAATCGCCAGAACTGTCTCAATTAAGCTCGGCCAGTATTTAGCTTTTACTTCGACTTCCTGGCATGAAATCCTGACCTGGTTTGATTTCAAGGTCATAGGGCCTTTTCCGGAATTTCCATCTGCGTTTTCGTGGGAAGATTCGTTTTCAAACCTTCTCGGAGCCCGTATTGCCGGCCATGTGCTTTTGAACGGTGAAGATAATTTTGATAAGGAAATGACGCTGGCTATTAAGGAGTAGCTTAAAAATTTGGGTGCTCAATCGGCTTCTACCGCGCAACTTGCGGCTGAGAAAATGAGAGGAGATTGGTTCTCCGGCCAATTTGCATTTCTTGTTAATGTTAAGAAAAGAAACTTCGATATAG
>Ga0315293_10002537_pt1 | contig 17507 bp, 13 predicted proteins | sample YL17G13_20_MG_FD_203071 | JGI IMG/M metagenome (GOLD analysis project Ga0315293, IMG submission 203071) | Sediment microbial communities from Yellowstone Lake, YNP, Wyoming, USA - YL17G13_20 | ecosystem: Environmental > Aquatic > Freshwater > Lake > Sediment | place: USA: Wyoming | collected...
GTCTTCAACGATGATTCCGCCTTCGACGACCGACCCGCCCTCGACCCGGATCGTGATGGGATGACGGCGGTGTCCGAAAATTCCGAAAAACCAGGACCCGCCCCTTCCTCTGATCACGATATCGCCCCTGACGCGGCTTTGGTCAAGGACGGCAACGTCGCCGTTGACGGTCGTGAGGCCGCCTCCGACCTTCGTCCCCGCAAGCTTAATCGAACCGTTCGTCGTCCGGAGCTCTCTCATGATTTCGCTGCCCATATCGCAGGCGAGGGAGCCATTGGTGGTTTTGACAAGACCGTTTACTATCACACGTCTGCCGATCCGGATGCTGCCGTTGACTGTCCTCAGGTCATCGACGCGGCTGCCGTCGCCGACTTCGATCCGGCCGTTCACGGTGTGGCTGCTGCCGCCCACGGTGCAGCTGTTCCCGATATGAATGGATCCGTTGACCGAGCTCAAGCCGCCGTGAACCGTCTGGTTATCGGCGATGTGGATGCTTTTGTTAACCGTGGCCAGGCAAAAACACGTCCCGGCGAGAAACAGAAACGCAAAAATCAGGGCAGATTTGGCTTTCATGGTAATCCTCTCCTCAATATATTAATCTCCACCCTATAGATACGAAATTTGAGGCAAAAAGGTTCGTAGCCGGGGTCAAAGCTACTTTTTACGCAAAAGAGCCAGAAACAAAACGACGCGGCTTTCGGACGCCGCCAAAAATTTAGCTCACAGGGGCGTAATGGCCTTGTGCGTAAAAAGTAGCTTTGACCCCGGCTTCACCTATTGGGCGGCCCCTAAGAAATGGAATCTTATCATGCCTTATTGAGCTTATAGAAATGGGATTCGGTCGAGAAAAACAGGACCTTGATCCAGATTCTCAGCCAGATGTAAGCCTGGCCCCAGACGAAAGCGATCAGGAATGCGGCGAGTCCCTCTTTGGGCAGGACTTTTCCTGCCAGAAAATAAAGAATCGTGAAAGCGATAAATAGGATTCCGACAAGTAGATAGAGAACCCAGGCCTTGAAAAATCTCCTGCCGACGAATCCGAGGGTTGATAAGGCCGTGGACAGGACCTTTTTGCTGTCCCGGATGACGAGGCTGACCTTGATATAGTCAAAATACATCTGGATGATGGTGAAGATGAGGAGGAAGACCAGCGTCCTCAGGTTCGAAGCGATGATCGTCGGCAGCTCGTTCGAAGCACCCTTGATCCAGGGCTTGAAGGCAGCACTTATCAGGCGGAAAAGTATCCCGAAGACGAGGACATAGCCGATGACCGTCAAAAGGAAAACCCGGAGAAAACGCCAGAAATATCTGCCGCAGTCGCCGAAGAAGTTTTGGAGGGTGACCTTTTCCCCTTCTGCGGCGACCCGGCCGATGATCCCCCCGTTGAGGAAGATGTAGAGGAATCCGAACAACAGCGTGGGGATCAGGAACCAGCCTGCGATCGCCTGGGGGATATTCTGGTATTTGTAAATGAGCTCACCCAGCCACGTGAAGCCCGGGGTGCGCAAGGTCCCCCCCAGGAGCGATTGTCCAAAGTCCTTCCGGATGAGCAGGAATAAGGGAGCGATAATCATCGATGCGAAAACGAAGTTGATCACCCAGAGATAGGCCTGCAGCTTCGAGTTTCGGGCGGCCGTTCGGATGCTTTTTCCGAATATCTTTAAAATGCCCATAGTCGTCTCCTTGCTCACATCAGGCCGCTTACGGCCTGGAGGAAATTCTGGACGCTGAAGAGGAGTTTTGCCGCCAAGTGCCATACTCCCCTCCTGACCGCCTTTAGCGTATAGCTGTTATTCGCCAGGTTGGAATCGATGAGCCAAATCGTCTCGGGATCGACGACGGCATAACGGGCTTTTGCCGATTTCTCAAAGGCCATCTTTGTCCAGCGTGCCTGACCGTCCCAGACGCGGGATTCTTCGGTTCCGTCCTCGAAAACGACCAAGATCTTCAGGGGGGCTTCTTTGCCGACCCTCGCTTCGCCGAACCGGCGGAGCGTCAGGCTCGTGACATACGTCTTTCCTGGTTCGCCGGATTTCGGCGCTTTTCCGCCTTTTTCCGAGGATTCATTCTCCTCGAGCTCCTTGATCTTCTTCCCGGTCATTTCTTCCTTCTTGCCTTCGATGTCGAACACTCCCCGAACATGCTTCTGTTTTTCCACCGAACGGAGAGAGGCGATTCCATAGTCGAAGTTGAGGGTGTCGAGGAAAAGCTCTTTGAAAAACCAGCCCATCTCTTTGCCCGTCACTTCATTCACGACCGTGACGAAACCCTCGCTCGTCGGGTGCTTAAAGCGGAAGCGCATGTGGAACGTTCGCATGACCCTGGCCATCGTCTCCTGCCCGAGAAGCCGCTCCAGAGTGACGAGGCCTGTCGCGGCCCGCATATAGACGTTCAATGCGTAGCTTGCGTCGCTGTAGAATTTCCAGGACGGCGTGAGCACGGGATCGTATTCGACGATGTTGATGGCCGCGGCGCGGTTCTGTTCGTGGTCGTAGCCTTTCGGAAACGGGATGAACCAATTGAGGGGAATCCCGTTAAAGACAAATCCCATCGCCCCCGGGCCGTAGGCTTTGGCCATGACCTTGCCCGTCGAATACGTATTGATTCCTTCGTCGAGCCAGGCTTCTTCGAATTCGTTATTGGCCGTGAGCCCGTACCAGTAGCCGTGTCCGAACTCGTGGACGATGACGCCTTCGGGGGAAAGGACGTCCTTGGCCGGAAAATAAGAGGTCCCGGCCGTGAAGAGCGTCGGATATTCCATCCCTCCGCTTTCTGTCCGGTAGGGAGGATCGACCATGGTCACGGTTTCGTAGGGATAGGGGCCGTACCATAAGCCGTAGTATTTAAGGGCCATTCGAAGGGCTTTGAAATGGCGGTCGACCTGATTTCTGTGCTGTTTCTGGATGAGGAGGATCATTTTAACGTCGGGAAGCTTGACCTCGCCGACGGTAAGCCCGAGCATCCTGGCCGTATCCTCGTATTCTTGGGGCGTTACCTCCCGGTCGGCGATAAAATCGCGCTCGACCTTGATAAAGTTCGGGCTCGCCGTCCAGGCGAAGTCGTGGATGCGGGACTGCTCGTAGCTGTACGTGGCCTTCTTATTAGCCTCGTCCTTGGAAACAGACGTCAGTTTACCGGAAGAGCCGACGACAAAGTCCTCGGGAACCATGATATGGACCTTGAAGTCGGCAAAATCGGCGAAGAATTCCGAACTCAAGTGGTACTCGTGGCAATTCCACCCTATCCCTTCCTGGTAGACTCCCGGTTTGGGGAACCATTGGCCGATAAAATAGGAATCCTGGTAGTAGCCCGACCTCAGGATCGTCCGCGGCACCTTGGACTCGAACTCGAGCTTGAGGCTGACGCTTTCCCCAGGTTTAACCGGCTCGGGAAAGACAATCCGCATGACCGTCTGGTCTCCCTCGCGGACCGGCTCGTCGCGTGTTACAAACTCTTTGGTCGGGAGGAGGTCTCGTCCGTCCGCAAGCTTGAAAGACACCACGTCGATCCAGCCCCATTCACCGTCCTTGGTTTGGATGCCGCGGAGGTTGGCGCCTTGTTTTGACTCCTGGAGGACGGTGCTTTTCTCGTTCTTGAAGGCGTTCCAGTAGAGATGAAAGAGCATATCGGGGACCGTGTCCTGGGTCGTGTTCTGCCAGACGATATCTTCCCGGGCCCGAACCATTTTCCGGGCGTTGTCCAACTCGACCCAGATCTCATACCGGAGAGGGCTCGTCCACCCGGGGCCCTGGGAAGCGGTTTCTTGAGCGCCGAAAGTCATGATTCCCGTAACGGCTGAAAGCGCCAGGCAAAGAAAGGCCTGGACGCCGCGCCGAAGAAACCCTCCCGGATTCTTCATATACTTCAGATCCGGACGATCCATATTCATCGGAATCCTCCTTGTTCTATCTTGCATTCACGTTTGATTTTCGCAATGGTATCCCGCGCTTTGCGCCATTCCTCAATAAATTGCCCATGTCTGCGGCTCCATTTAAACAGCCGATTACCAATAGCCTATCATGAATCGCCTGTGACCAATAGCCAATCCTTGATCCTTTGTCGCCAACCACGAACCGCCAACGACGAATCGTCGATCTCCAATAGCCACTGTCTCGTCTCCCCATCATGTCCGGGGTCAAACCTACTGGGTTTCCGTATAGACATCGTGAACAGTAAAACCGTAAGGACATCGTGAACACTTAGAGGAATCGCCTACACTTCTTCCGAAATCGATCGGAAGGAGAAGGCGATCATGAAAGAGCGATGTGAATATGAAATCCGGCTCAAAGCCATTCGAATCTATGAAGAAACCGGCCGGTTCGGCCACGCCGTGGAAAGTGTCCATCGAAGCCGTGGTTGGCTCTGTAAGTGGCTCCGTCGCTATCGAAAGTTCGGGCTCGATGGACTTCGTGACCAAAGTCGGGTGCCGAAACATATCCCTCATCAAACGCCGGAGTCTTTGGTCCGGAAGATCTTGGCCCTGCGCGACGAACTGGCGGCCCACAAGACCCGCCGCGCCGCCTTCGCCGGCATCGGCGCCGAAACGATCCATTATGAGCTCCATGACCGGGGTGTTCGTCATCTCCCGGTCATCTCGACCATTGAAAAGATCCTGGCCCGGGCCGGCAAGACGAAAAAGGTCAAGGTCAAGCGTACTCCCGGCGGACCGCCCTATCCATACGTTCGAGCCCGAAAGATGGGTGATCTCCAGCAAACCGACTTGGTCGGTCCCCGCTATCTGCGAGGACCCCGGGGAATCACTCGGTTCTATTCCTTCCACACCATCGATGTCGTCGGCCAAACGGTCTCGGCCAGCCAGTTCCCCGATAAGCAGACGATCTCGCTCTGCCGCCATCTCGTTGATTCCTGGCGATTTATGGGACTTCCCAGAGTCGCTCAGATGGACAACGAGATGTCTGCGTCGGGAGGAGGGCGGTATCGCTACAGCCTCTCCCAGGTCATCCGGTTGCATCTTCTCTTCGGCATCCATCTTGTCTTCATTCCGAAGGGGGAGCCAGGCCGCAACGCGACCGTGGAGAGCTTCAACAACACTTGGCAGATGCGGGTCCTGCGGCACCGCTGCGCCAATCTTCGGGCCGTTCGGCGTTGCAGCGATCGATTCCTCGAGTATTATCACGTCCGGAAGCCCAGCCGGAGTCTCACCGTGGCCGACCATGGAACCCGATTTCCCGGGGTCCTTCGAGATCAACTCTGGGCGACTCTCCGTCATCTGCCCATCGGCTTTACTATCGATCCATACTTTGACGCCCGGGGTCATCCGGCCCTTCCTATTGCAAAAGGATTGGTCTCTTGGGTTCGCAAGGTCGATGCCCACGGTTGTATCGAGTTCAACGGCGCCGAATACTTCATCCGCCGGAAACTGGAAAGACAATACGTCATGGCGACGCTCTCGACGTACCACCGTAGAGTTTTCATCAAGTACGAGGGGAAGGTCATCAAGACGTTTCCTTTTCCGTTCGTCGGAAAGGTCGTTGATCCTATCGCCTGACCCTTCAAGTGTTCACGATGTCCTTACGGTTGGAAGCATTAGAAAACTGTTCACGATGTTCTTACGGCTACCACCTACTCGTTACGCAGATTTCTCTATGAGCCAATGTCCGGGGTCAAAGCTACTTTTTACGCAAAAGCCACAAAAGAACCAGAAACAAAACGACGCGGCTTTCCAGCGCGGCCAAAAATTTAATCTACAGGAGCGTGATGGCGTTGTGCGTAAAAAGTAGCTTTGACCCCGGATTATTCTTGAAAGTCCGAGGTGGAAGAATATATAATCCGGGTATTCAATGAGTTGATGGAGGCTTGCCCATGAAAAGAAATCTACTTTTTGCGCTTTGCACTTTGGTCATCCTGGCCTGCCTGTCGTCGTTCGGCCAGGGGCCGCAGCCTGTCCGCAAATTGATTTATTCCCTGGAGCCGGGCGAAGAGATCTTGCAGCCTGAAAGCGCTATCGCCATTTCGGCCACCAAGGAAAGCCTGATCCTGGTCCTCGCCAAAGGAAAGGGGGAAAAAGGCCCGTTCTTCGTTTTTCGAAACGGGCAAAAGAAGGGCCCGTTCACCAAGCTGAAAGAGGCCATGGCGGCGGCCTACCCGTCGCAAGACGAATCGGCCGGCATCTTCCGGAACTGCGCTGACTATACTCCCGATCAAGGTCTCATCCCGCCTGACGCGATGCCCTCGACCGAAGGCGACGAGAACAGCCAGACAATCGTTTTCAAGGGCAAAACCTTCGGCCCCTATCTTTCCGTATTCGCAGTTATGGCCACGCCTGATGGATCCCGGGCCTATTTCGCGGTCAACGACAAGGAAAAGGTGTGGCTCATTTGTTCCGACGGGCGGAAGGTCTTCATCGCCAGCGCTCCCGATACCATCAAGATCAGTCCGGACGGCAAAAACGCCATCGTTGCCTGTACAGGCTCCCTCCCACCGTCCGAAGCGGTTAAGCTGATCGCCGCAGATCCCGAAAAGTATAACGCCGAAATGAATAAGAAATATGTCTACACGATTGACGGCAAGAAATTCGGGCCTTATGGCATGGATTTCAAGGATTTTTGGTACTCCGTCGGCAGCAACAACTTCTTTTTCCTTGACGGCAACCAACTCTACATGAACGGGACCCCGACTCTCACTATCAAGATAGAGCCGTTCAGCATCTGCGATTTTTATCCCAGCGCAGACGGCAGGAAGTACGCCCTCTTCACCCTCGAGAGCCTCGTCTTCAGCGACGGCAAGAAATATCCTTTTCCGTTGAGCATCATCACCTTCCAGGAGGCCGGGCAGACCATGATCAAGTGGGTCGCCCTGGAAAATAAAAAGGATATTGTCGTCTATCAGAGAGCGATTTAGCGTCCGAAACGGTCGTTTATTTTTTCAGCAGTTCCGCGACTAGTCGGTTATATTCGTCCCAGAGTTCATAAGGCGGATCGGCGTTCGGGTACTTGCGATAGAAGATGGCAATCGCCTTCTCGTAGGTCTTCATGGCCGCCATTTTATCTCCCGCTTCTTCGAGCAGCCCGGCCTTCAGGGCCAGTCCCTGGAGGCTCTCCGGCCGTGTGCCGAGCAGCGTGTCGACATATCCCATCGCTTTGGCGCGATCGCCCGATGCCTGGGCGCAGGCGGCCAACAGCAGTTGCTTTTCTTCGGCCTGTTCTTCGCTCAGGGGCGAGGGTTCCTTCGAAAGATGGAGTATAACCGGCTCACTGCTGACCTTGCCCTGCCAGATGCCGGGCTTTTTCACCCCGGACGTGTCGAGCCTGGCGATGACACGATAATCTCCTTCCGGGATTGTCATCGAATCCTCTCCGGCGAGCCACCAGCTCATCGACCCCATTTTATCCGCATCCAGCGTCAAGGCCGCTTCTTCGAGCGGCTTGAGCTTGAAGGGAAAGTCCATGATTTGGTCCTTCGAATCCTTTGCGACCAGGGTGATCGCCTGTGCCCAGGAATCGCCGCGCGAAGCAATGACCATGGATTCCACCGCCCTATCTCTTAGAAAGAGCCGCGGATGCCTCAGCTCCAGTTCCACCAGCACCGGCCAGCCCTGATACGTATCGATCTCTCCCAGGCGGTTGACCATCAGGCCCAAGATAGGCGCTTTTTCTTTTTGGACTTCAACGGCTTCCGGCTGTTCTCGGACCTCCTCCTTCGGAGGTGTCTCCTCTCCGGCTTTGGAGCGTTTTCGGCAGCCCGGATTCAAGACCAGAATTGCCAAAATGGCCAAACCTAAAATCAAGCCCCATTTCCCTTTCCGCATTGTTTTATTCATCATCTTCCTCAGGTATCAATCTCAAAATCAATGATACTTATCATTGACGCAGATCTGCTTTTTGCAATCTCCCTTTCCCGCAGTCGCATTCCCATAGCGCGGTTCAGGCTTGCGGCCGGGTTCGTTCACCCCCGTTCCCTGGCCATTTGTGCATAAGCTCAAGCCGGTTATTTCTTCATCTGCACAAACAACGTATCGGCCTGCGCTGTTTAAATAGATTTTGGCACATCTATAGCGCATGACACATTCTGTATCTCCGCTATGCTGCCCCTGTTTGCTTCCGACCCAAGGATTTATGCCAGCTAACAAGAGAGGTTGGTCGGGATCGATGATGAAGTTCGGTTCCTTGTATAAAATAATCGCCGTCCCCGGCTCAACAGCATTTCCAGCCGCATCCACGTTAAAAACGAATATGCGCTTCACCCCGGCCGCATCGGTTTTGGTCTGGAACTTGCGCCACTTCTGATCGATGTCTCCGTGATGCCAGACGCTGCAGCAGTGAAGGAGTTCATGAGCAACCGTATGAGCACGCTCATAAGCAGAATATCTCCTTCCCAAAATGCCCAAGCCAATTTTTATTTTTTTACAGGTTTTGGGCGGGCCATTGATATTTTCGTATCCTTTCTCTCCTTCGGCTTCACTTCCCAGTCCTGCATCCCCCTTGTCGATGAACACTCCATGCTGGTCCACGATATGAGCCATCTTGGTATGGTTAAGGTTAATAATCCGGCTTGCGTCCAGTTCCCCCGGCCCGGTTCTTCCTCCCGGCCTTAATTTCGAATGGACCGCAAGACCGGAGATGTCTTCAAATATGCTGAATCCCAGCTCGGCCATCTGCCCGATTTTGTTACAGATGAAAAGATCCTTCTTTTTCGGATCGCCGAGGATGTGTTTTCCATTTTCCATGAATCCCCGGTATTCCTCATAGAGGGTCAGGCCGTCGCCGGGATTGCCGTCTCCTTCGGGCGAGGACTCCTCATCGTCCTCTGCATAGCTGCCGTAGACGCCATTCTTTTTCTCCCAGACATCGGCGATGTAGTTGTCGTCGGCATCCTTGGGGATTTCCAGCTCGTGCTTGGATTTATCCGAATCCAAATAAGCGAGGACCTCGGACCCTGAGCCGCCATCAAGAATTGCGGTGACCTTCAGTCTGGCAAAGGCCCCCCAATCGAAACAACTGATCACGACCGCCGCCCCGGACACGTTCTTCTTTGTCTCCGCCTTCTGCCCCTCTTTGCCGTCCTTGACATCCAGGTCCTTGTTCTTGTCCTGTTCGATGCGCAGATCGTAAGTATCCTGCGCTTTGTCCGCGGGCCAGTTCAGGCATACCCCTTTTTCCCTGGTTGTATCGACCAACTCGAATCGGAATTGAGCCCTCTGAGATGCGGGTTTGTCCTTCTCTCCCTTTTTATGGAGGCGAACATTCACGATTATGGGTAGGGGTCCCGCTTTGTCCTCTGTTTTTTCGGCGGCCGGCTGCCAATTTTCATAGTCTTTGGGCGTTTCGATGACGGCCTCTACGTCCTCCTCGCCGGCCGGGGCGAGCTTCCAACTCACGTTCATCCTGGCCCATGGCGCCATCAAAGGCAGCTTCTTCTTAACCTGGGGGTCGACTTCATTGAGCGGCGCCAGCATAGCGAGAAAATCATGGGAACCGGATAGATTGAACCCGGAGTCGGGCAGCATGTTCTTTTTACGGTACTCCTCGTCCCGGGGAGTCAAGGAGATACTGTCTTGAACGATCTCCGGATTGCTTCCGCTTGGCGGGGAGATGTCTTTTCGGATAAAGTAGGCCACGGCGTGGACATCAAAGGTGCGCGCGTCTGGATTGATATCGAGCTTGGCCGAGCCGCCTTCTGGACTTTGGCTCTTGTAGCTCCATACGTCATCGAAGGTGCCTCCCCCATGTTTGACGGTGGCAGTCTTCTTGCCCTCATAAGACACCGATACATTGGGATTGTCGCCTTCGGGCGTGCTCCATTCGTAGGCCCCATCGTCTGGCCCTTTGACCAGCAGGTATTCTCCATGGCCACTGACTCGGACTGTAGACTTGACGCTTAGACTGCCGCCCTCATTCTTGAGGGTATCCTCGAAGGATCCCGAAGCCTGCCAGCTCACGCTGAGCTTCCATTTGGCAATCTTCAGGAAGCGCTCCGGACCGTCTTTAGAGTCGCCATGCGGAGTCAGCGCGGAGAAGGAAATGAGCGATGCGGCAATAAGGCCAAAACCCCAAATCAGTCGATAACGAAAATTGATCGTTCTCATGGCGGCATTATAAAGGGGAGCCATGAGCAATTCAACAGGGTTCTTGTTTTGCGCCTATCTTTTTAAGGGCGACTTCTCAAACTCGTTAAGAGAATCAAGCAATTGCTTCGCGGCGAAGGCGATATCGCTTGTCTCAGGTGGCGGCAATTTTGCCAGCAGAGCGATAAGAGTCTCCCTGGCGGACTTGAAATCCTTGAGTCCGATCGAGGCGTTGGCGATGATGAACCATGTTTTGATGCCTTCGGGGAACAGGTTTTCCGGGTCTAGGGTCACCGCTTCTTTGCCGTCCCGGCGCGCCTTCTCGTAGCTTCCCATGCTGTATTCGTAGTAGGCAAGTCTTCCCAGATGGCCTGCCCTCTCAGAGTCACTTGTTAAGGGCTTGACATCAAAAAAAAGCTCTTCACCCTTGAGTTCGCTACTTTCAGACCGCGAGCCGGCGCCGACGACACTGCCTTTCCAGGCCACCGTCAACACATATTGCCCTTCGCTCAATTTCGCGGCACCGGGAGAGATGGTCCATGCCGCCGAAGGGCTTGCCAACCCCAGATCGGCAAGCGACAACAATCCGGTCTCCGGCTTGACTCGATAGGGCTCCCAGGCGCCCGCCGGCAGCACAGAAACGCGCTTGCCCGCCTGGTCGATCTTGAATAAGCCGAGTGCGACCGACGATGCCCAGTCATTGGCGATCTTCGAGGGCACAAAACTCGATGGAGTTGGCGCCTGGCCCTGCTCGGCCTTCAATGTCTGCTTGTAAAGCTCCTGCCTTTCCCTTGGACTCCAAATGCGGACCACGACCGCCAGCGGGTCGCCGGCATAGACAGGCTGCCACCGCATCTCTGCCCCAATCGCTAACACCGCCGCGGCCCCCTGTTCCTGGCCGCCGGCAACCTGAGCCGGGGGCCGAGCTGACTTTTTACGACAAGCAAACGCGCCTAAAATAATGCAAACCCAAACGAAAAACCAAAGGAGAAATTTTCTTCGCACGTCAAGTCTCCTTCTATTTTCCAGCCTACTTGTCGGCAAGGTCTGAGACAATGATCCGGCTCCAACATCTGTCTGGGCAGAGTTCATCGGGCCAAGCGACTTTCAATAAAAATGGATCTTCCATCACAGCGCCGACGGTCGGAGCAGCCTTTTTTATAAAACCTCTGCCGATCACGCACGCGGCACTCCCTGATTCAGGCGGATTGTGGTGTTCGACTCCTACCCCATGGGCCATTTCGTGAGCCAAGACGACGGCGATCCATCTGATGAGCGCCTGCTTGTTCTCTTCCGGATGATTTCGGATATACTCCTCGATCCACTCATCCATTTCCTTTCCAAGCTTTTGCGCGTCGTCGTATGTCATACTGATCTTGCCCTGCATCACTGCCACGATGATCGGCATCTGCGGGCTCAGACACGAAACATAAAAGTTAATATATTCCTTTCGTATAACAAACGGGAAGATCACGATCTGGAACGTGCGCCTGGGCGACCCGAACCCCCCGGTCGTATCGGGGAAGGTGAAACCCGCGTCGCTCGGCATAGATCCCTTGAGATTGACGTTCGCCCGGTTGAAGGCGTCGAGATAGCCCTCGGGGAATGCGCCGAACGACGTATCAACGGCCACATCGAGCGCGTGCTGATCCACCGCGTGGCCGGGCTTCCAATCCGTGTTGAAGTTGACGATCCGCTTTTTCTCGCCGGATGATCCGCCGCCCGTCCAGTGATCGTCATCGACATACCTCAGCCGCAGTTTCGAGACGGCTTCAAAGCTCGTTGCCTTGACGTTCGCATCTTGAGCGACGCGGCGAACGACTTCATCCGGGTCGTGGACGAACAGGTACTTTTGGTTCGGGTCCAGCCGCTCGTGGATTCCCTCAAACTCGAAGCCGCGATATCTTTCGAAGAGAGAGATCCCGTCGCCCGGGGCCTTTTGTCCTTTCGGCTCTTCCGCGCCGTCCCAGTTCGCCGGCAGCTTTTTATCGAATACACCCGCCTGCTTCTCCCATTCGTCGGCCACACGATTGTCATTCTCATCGCAAGGGATCACCAGCCTTTCCTTCTGGGGCTTGCCCTCTACATGCGCTACCACCTTCTTCCCCCGGGCCAGGGTTGCCGTGACTCTCAGCTTCCCGTAGGCGCCCCAATCGTAGGAGCTGATGACGGCAGTTTCGGTCTTTTGATAGTCCTTGGACTGGGCGATCTGTCCCTCGTTTGAGACATCGAGATCTGAATTATTTTTCTGCTTGAACTTCAGGTCATAAGAGCGTTTGGCCTTGTCTTTTTTCGGGACGTTCAGGCACACCCCCGGCTCCTTGGATGTGTCGATCAGCTCAAATTTGAACTTCGCCTTCTCCGAAATCTCCTTGTCTGGCTTGCTTTTCAGCCGCAGCTCCACATCAACCACGATCGGGAAGCCCCCCTCTGTGTCTTCGTCCTTGCCACCCTCTGGAATCCAGTCCTCGTAGCCCGAGAAAGGGATGATAACAGCCTCGATATCCGATGGCCGGCTCAGGGTCAAGTCGTATCGAATGATCTCATTGTAGACACCGGGTAGATTTTCGCCGTTCTGTTTCTCTATCGTATGGCTTTTGGTCTTTTCGCCCGACAAGCTTCTCTGGTCTGGATCGAAGGGTACGACCACCTCGCGGTTCCCTACCGCGCCGGCTTTCGTCTCATCGTTCTGAGTCTTCGTGCTCTCCTCCGTTGTCGTGACCCAGGATGACTTTTGCGTCACATTTTCATCATCAGGATTCGGAGAGATCCAGAGACGGATCTTGACCGGCTTCCCCTCATCATCGGCTTCCGGAGTGAGATTTACAGTCGCCGTCCCGGAGCCGCTTTTCGTCGAGCGCATCTCCTCGCGGCATCCCTTGTAGTTCCCGTCGGGAGGGACGACTTTTAGGGTTCTCCGGCTTCCCTTGATGACGAAAGGCACCTTATCGTTTCCCCATTTATCGAGGTCGTATAAACGGGGCACCTGGTCCAGAGTGAAGGTGATCACCTGGCTTTCTTCGGACTCAAGGGATCCTCTTGGGTAGGAGGAATCCGGGATCCCTCGGCCCTTTTGGCTTATCTCGATCGTGATCGTCCCCGTCCAAAAACTGTCGTCGAGGGGGACCGGCTGGTCGTTCTGAGACTGGGGCCGACGGGATGTCAGAGCCGAAGCGCCTCCCAAGAGGAGGACAGCCAGACTCAATCCGAGCCATATTCTTCGCATGGTTCCTCCCCGATATCCCCCCTCTCGACCATGATGGAATATTAATCTCGGCCGGACGGTGATGTCAGTCGGCTGGGTATAAGGATTTACTTTTTTGCGTCGCACGACCTTCCCCATATGCAGCTCGGAATCACTGCAGTTCGTCGCGAGAAAAATGATATTCCCGACCTCGGGTCGAAGTCAAGAATATCTTTGCCTGAATGAGGACGATCTGAACCTTATAAAAAAATACAAGTTATCCTTTCTTCATGGGCGTGATCACCAGGATCAGCGCCACGACAAGAAAAATCAAAGCCAGGATCGGAAAACCATAAACCGCCGCCCGGCTGAGCGCCGAGGGTTTATCCATCCGTCCCCTCTTGACCAACCGGTCCTCCCAAGGCGCTCCGACGAGCATCATTCCCAGCATCGCCATGAAACAAGAGGCGATGACGAATGTGATTCCGGCCGAAACGGTGCTGATGATCCTGCCGGCAATTCCTAACAAAGCTTGGATGAACCCCATCAGCGAGCCGATCAGCCCCGTGATGGCAAAAGCCGGCGTCAACATCCTCCCTGCGGCGTCCCCGCCGACAAACAAAACCAGGGCGATCGTTCCTCCCAAGACCACGAGAAGGGACGGCCAGTAGATGATCCAATCAAAGGGCGAGAATTTGAGGTAGGCTATGCCCAGTACCGGCTTGAAGGCCGTCCATGACACGGCGACAAGGAAGAGCAGATAACCGAGGACATATTCAAAACGCAGCGAGCCGGCCCCTGCCGGATGAGGCTTCGCTTCGATATACGGGACATTCCCGGCCGGCTTTAGACGAAGCATTTCCCCCAATTTCCAGGCTGGAACAGCACAGATGACCGCCAGGACCGTTCCGTACACTGTAGCCAGGAAAGACTGCGCCATTCTGGTGGCGACATCGGCGATTCCGCCCGACATGGTACAAAGCGCAACAATGAAATTCAGAATCGTTCCCATAACACCGCTCATCCAAGCGTTCCGAGCGGCGGCTTCCCAGAAAGCCAGGGATTTCCGGATCTCGCCCCGGTCCCCCGGCGCGCCCGCCGCGTGCTTGAAAGCAGCACCGATTTCAGGAAAAGAAAAACTCGCCAGGGCTAGGGTCACGCTTCCGATCAGAACAAACAGCAAGCCGCGCACGTTCACGAACCCGCTGAATTTGCCGCTCAAGACGATGGCCGCAACCAGGACGGCCAGGACCAAAATTCTGAAAAGCAGGAGATATGGCCTTTTGCCGTTTTTTTCGGTGGACATGTTTGTTGCTCCTCCTTATCGACGAAATCGGCAGTCTATTGGCCGCTGCCGTTTTTTCTTAGTGTTTCCGGCAATATCAGCGACTGGGTTGATTCTGGCTGATTCCAGGTGAAATCGAGCCGCATGACCTCTTCGGCCGGGCCGCCTTTTCCGGCGCCCAGGCGCGATCGGGAGATCTGGACGGGTAAAAAGGTGTCGAGGTCGACGGTCATCTTTATAACTGAACCTTTTTCATGATTCGTAAAAGTGAACGTCCCCTGATGGCTCCCGGTTTCCTGCTCGAACCGCTCGAGCTGCCATCTCTGATCCATGTTCTCTGCGAGCACAGCAGGAGAAAGAAAGGCCAGGACCGGTTGAAACACGGAGTCCTTAAGCTGTTCGAGACTGGCGAATTTCTGAGACATATTTTTTAGATGATCGATAACGGCCACGTCGCCGTTCGTGATCCACAGCGTCGCTCGGACCTCCCCCGCCCTTTGGACATCCACTCGCGTCATGCCGGGCTGCACCCAGCGAATGACATAATCCGAGGGAACTCCCTCTTTCGCGGCCATTTGCACCCGGCACTCCATGAATCCGGACTGCCGCAGGCTATCCGCGACGGTGACTGACGTTCTCAGGCCCGTGAGACTCTCAGCCAGAGCGCTGCGGTGCCCGGTAGCCTGCAGGAATCCGCCGACGGCCAGCATGAATATGGACAAAAACGCCAAGGACTGCTTATTGAATATCCAGCGGACGACCGCCGGCCGGTATCCGGGCCCGAACAGCTTCCGCCAAAATCTCGCGGCACTCGTATCCGGCTCCTGCCCAGGCCGCTCGATTCTTTCTCTGAACTCAGCGAGGCGTCTTTGCATCCGACGCTCTGCCTCGGCGGGGAGGTTATCATCCAGGGCGTTCTTTAAAAGTCCATCGACGTCCACGGCTAAAGGTTTTTCTTTTTTCATCGGGACTCCTCCTTTAGGGAACCGGGCCGCAGATGAGAGAGCCAGCGGCTCAGCCGCGCCCGCCCCCTGGAGACCTGGATTCTTACGGTTACCTCGCTGCACCCCAACGCCTTGGCGATGGCATCATAGGGCTGGTCCTGGACGATCCTCATCAAAACCGCCGCCGCCTGCTTCTTCGGAAGGCGGGCGATAGCTTTAAGGACTTCGTCTTCCAGCCGCTTCCTTTCTTGGCGGCCGACATCCGACGGGTCGGAGATGTCCTTTCCCTGAGCGGACAGCGAGTCCGTCTGCCGCGGGAGAGAGCGGTTTCGCTTCCTTAACGAGTCGCACGCGGCGTTCAGACAGATTTTCAGGACGAGCGCCCGGGGATTGGGGTGGCGCCGGATGAGATCCCGCTTCCGCCAGATGATGGCCAGGGCGTCCTGCAAAGCCTCTTCGGCCAGCTCCGGGTGGCGGACGACACGCCAGATGGAGCGCATCATCTGGGATTCAAGCGGGGCAATCAGCTCTTCGTAGAAAGACCTATCGTCCGGCAAGGGGATCTCCGCGAGATAATCCCGGCCGCATTCGCCGCAGCGACTTGCGGTTTCTTGAGAAGCCAGCGTGAGATCCATCGTTCTTCCATAAGGGTAACCGTTTCAGGGGGAAGGAATGTTTACGGGCGGCTGACATATCTATTCTTTGATAGAAGGCCGGGTTCAGGCCTATTTTAGCTTTTCATGACGATTTTTTCCAATTGTCGTAAACAAAACGGCCGCGCCGGACGGTTTCTTGATTGAAAAGACAACCTGAATGTCTGAATTCAAAAAGAGGAGCTTAGGATGAAAAACAAAGTGTGTGTTCTCGTAGCGATCACGCTGCTGGCGTTTTCGTTCGGTTGGGCCGGGATCAAAGACACGGAAAAAATCGATGCGAAAATCAAGCTTGCCGGCGATCTTTTGCTGGCTAAGCAGCGTTCCGACAAAGATTGCAAAGACGGATTCCTGTCGTTGGTCGAGGCAATCACTCTGGCCGTTCCTAACACATCGTTTCTTGCCGCGCTCGGTGAGAAGATGACAAAGGCCAAGAGCTTGTTCGAGACGACATCGATATTCAATCAAGAAGGAATCGCCCTGCTCAACGAGTGCTTTGTCATGACCCACTCCGGCCAGAAATTCTCGATGCCCGCTGAGATTAAAAACGTAGCCGCAGCCTCGGAATATGCCCGCCGACAACTCCAAGCGTCCCGGTCAAAAATTCAGCAGGGAAAAGCGGACGAGTGCGCAAAGATGCTTATTGAGATCGCCGTCATGATCGTCACGCCCATGACGGCTGAGTGAGTTATTATTCTATCGCCTTGACCACGACGGCCGTCCCGTAGCAGAGAACTTCCGTGACTCCCTGCATGATTTCCGTGGCATCATATCGGACGCCGATCAGGGCATTGGCCCCGATCTCCTGGGCGTGGCTGACCATCATCTCAAAGGCGTCGGCGCGCGTCTGCTCGCAAAGCTCGGAAAAAAGGGTGATGTTGCCGCCGACCAGCGTCTGGATGCCGGCGCCGATCGTTCCGAAGACCGACCGCGACCGGACGATGATTCCCCGCACGACGCCGAGGGATTTTGTGATCTGGTAGCCGTCGATGGTGAAGGCCGTCGTCGTCATGGCGTGAATTTTCGGCGGCTTCTTGGCCTCCGCTTTTTCTTCCGGCGAGAGCTTGTCATAGCAATCGCTGCAGACGCCTCTCGCCTTGAAATAAAATTCCGAAGGAAAATCCCTGCCGCATGTGTCGCATTTCATGCCCGGCCTCCTTTCCGATAAAACCGTCCATGAATATTATACGATGAATTATAAATCGGGGACACACACAGTGTGTGTCCCCCTAACTCTTGTGTCCCCCTAACTCTATTTTAGCGCGGCGAGGCGCTTTTTGGCATCGCCGATTTCAGGAATGCCGGGGTCGGCGTCTCTCCAAAGATCGAGGAATTTTTGGTAATGCTCGACGGCACGGGCCTTCTGTCCTTGCTGCTCGGCGATTTCGCCCAGCATATAAAAGCTCTTGGCGTAAAT
>Ga0315293_10002538_pt1 | contig 17506 bp, 25 predicted proteins | sample YL17G13_20_MG_FD_203071 | JGI IMG/M metagenome (GOLD analysis project Ga0315293, IMG submission 203071) | Sediment microbial communities from Yellowstone Lake, YNP, Wyoming, USA - YL17G13_20 | ecosystem: Environmental > Aquatic > Freshwater > Lake > Sediment | place: USA: Wyoming | collected...
AAAAATTAGAGATTGTGTCGTGAGTCAAGGCTCGTGCACATTCGATGCTGAACTTTAATCATTAACAAATAAAACTTAAACAATGAACATACCTGAAATAAAAATCAGTTTATCCTTCGACAAGAAGGTAAAGAAGTCAGAACTTCGAACTATCACGGGCGCAGCGAGTTGCGTTGAGGTTCTAAGGGAAGTGTTCAACAAGGACACGTTTGATTGGACTGAAGAAGTTGTAATGCTATGCCTTAATAGAGCCAACAAAGTTGTTGGCTTCTATAAGGTAAGTAGTGGTGGACTTTCGTCCTGTATTTTGGACCCACGAGTTATATTTACAATAGCATTAAATTGTGCCGCAAATTCAATAATATTGTCGCATAATCACCCATCAGGCAATACAACGCCATCGGTACAAGATAGGGAGATAACGAAGAAAATAAAAGAGGCAGGTAAGTTGTTGGACATTACTTTGTTAGACCATGTTATCCTGACTGATGACAACTACTACAGCTTTATGGAAGAAAGCGATCTTTAACAATTAAAAATAAACAATGGTAAGCAAATCAATTTTATCAATGTTGGAACTAACTGACATTGAGGACTATTTCGAGTACATTATGGAACGCTTTGAGGATGGTCGAGGACTTGAGGCAAAGGGTTTATTCAGTCAGCTATCTGAAGATAGTGGCAATCGTAAAGGTCAGAGGACGCAGTTCTTTGATTGGGTAGAGACCACTTATTACTACGATGCTGAAGGTATAGACGAGATGAACACAGAGATGACAAACATTTATAATTTTTTCACAGGTAAAACTAAAATTTAAAAAAATGAAAGGAAACGCACACAAAACAGCAAATGGATGGATGGTAAGTTATTTATCAGGCATTAAAGATTTGGATAGCATAAGTGTTATCCCCTTGAACCCCCAATCATCAGGGGACGGATTAGTAGATGGCCAAGAGATTGACTTTGAATTGCAGATAGGCGCAAAGTTTGATTCAAGCGACACGTCTACATTTAGGATGGCAAAGTTGATACCATCGTACAACAAAAGCGAACACACGGTATCCGAGATAAGATTCACTATTGACGAGTGTCTTGACTTGTTCAGTAAAAAGATACATACATTTCGTGCCTATAGGGATGGCGAGATGATATACGAAAGAGAGTACGGATACGAGTTACTTACAGAATCAGATTACCTAACAAATTATTTATCACAAACTAAAATTTAATTAAAATGAAAAAAGTAATTCTTGGATTAGCTATTATCCTATCAATAGCAAGTTGTAAAAAAGTTCAGCCGTGTAATTGCGGTACGGTTTTAAGCGATAGAGTAGGTGACTACTCTGTAGTAATACGTAACAACTGCTCAGGCAATGAGCAGAGGTTTGTATTAGAACCTGGCGATTGGATGAACGCTTTTGTAGGAAGTAATTATTGTATTTATAACGTAACAAATTGGTAAAACTATGGACAGAGACACACTTGAAAATGTATTCATTACCGCCCTTGAGGGTGGCAGTAACTATTGGTATATAATCAGCGATGCTGCTAGGAAAATAATCAGAAGTCACGTACACGAGAACTTCGATCCTTATCTAAGCACGGCTATGTTTAAAGCCATAATGGACCACAACGCTATTGTGCCAATCAATGATGCTGAGCACCCTGATGAGATATTAGGGTGGATTAGCCAAGATAGAATTGAAGAGATGATAAACAAACTAATTACTGACGAGAATTATAATTGGGCATTAAAGAATGAGATGAATGATAATGGTGACGCTGAGAGCAGCGATATAGTATTCCAATACCTTGTCATTGGTGGTGTTGAGTTTTCATAATAAGGTCACTCAGGAGCGTAATGAGGCGTGGTAGCCGAGTCCACAATGTGGTTGCATATTGCATGTTCGAATCATGCCCTGAGTACTAAAAAAAATAGTAATAAATTAATTTGTTTTTAAAAATAAATTAGTGTATATTTGTAACCCAATAAAAAAAAGACACATGAAATTAGAAGTATTTAACAAGTACGTAGAGCAGGTCGCAGACTTGTACGGACTTAAGAAAGAAGACCTTTTCTTAAACTCAAAAAGAAAGGACATTGTAGACCCTCGTCATTTATTAATATGCCTATGCCAGAGGCGAGGGATAAGTTTTACCTACACAAAAATCTACATGGCAACCGGTGGGTACAAGCTCACCCATTCATCATACGACAATTCTTTGAAGTACTCGGAGAATAAGATGAGAGATGATGAGGACTACATCTACGTACTCAAAAGAATTGAGAACTCAGTATTTATTTAATCATTAAAAACAAAACAACATGGAAAAGAAAACAGTATTTGAAAGGCTATCAGCCATCAATGTGAACGCTCACGTTGAAAAGAAAAAAGACCTTAGCTACTTATCATGGGCTTGGGCATGGTCAGAGGTAAAAAAGAATTGCCCTGATGCTACGTACAGAATTGGCGAAACAGAGTATGATGATGCACTTGGTTTCATGTGCCATACTACCGTTACCATCGAAGAAGAAACATTGGAGATGTGGTTGCCTGTAATGGACGGAGCCAACAAGAGTATGAAGAAACAAGCGTACACGTATCAAACAAGATTCGGAGAAAAGCAAGTAGAAGGTGCTACTACCTTTGACATCAACAAGACCATCATGAGATGCTTGGTTAAGAACTTGGCTATGTTTGGCTTAGGTATCTACATCTATGCCGGTGAGGACTTACCTGAAGTTGAAACTACTACACCATTGGTAGCGAAGAAAGAAGAAGCACCTACTGAACTTATCGTTCTAAAGAAGGGTACGACTAATTGGGAGGCTGTGGTGAAGTACGTAGAGTCAAACAAGGACTTGAGTATGGATAAGCTTGTTCAACAATTAGGTAGGAAGTACACGCTTTCACCTGCAATACAAAAGGAACTATCATCATTACTAAACAAATAAATCATGCAAGACATTCTAAACAAACTAAAAGACGACAACGAGTATTACTCAGGTGTCGGAAAGAACTATCTGTCGAACTCAGACATTGACGCACTACTCAACAATCCCTACGACTTCAATAAGCCTCGTGAGGACAATAAAAACTTCGCAGAGGGTAGATACTTCCATCAGCTCCTAATCGAGCCAAATAAGGCTGTAAACGTGCCATTTGTTGATGTGAGCACAAGAACGACAAAAGAGTACAAAGCTTTTTGCGAGGAGAAAAACCTGCCCTTCGCAATGCTAAAGAAAGAAAAAGATGAGATCGAGCGTTTGGTATCGCTTATGAGAGGCAATATCTTATTCTACGATGCCATCTATCAGGATGGAAACCAATTTGAGATACCGATGATTGGAGAAATACACGGTATGATGTGGAAAGGTAAAGCTGATATTGTAACAGATAGCATGATTATTGACTTAAAAACCACGAGTGATATACAAAAGTTCAAGTGGTCAGCTAAGGCATACAACTATGACTCTCAATGCTTTATCTATCAGCAGTTGTTTAACAAACCGTTAGTTTTTTATGTAATCGATAAAGGTACAGGACAACTTGGTATCTTTAGGCCATCAGAGAACTTTATCAAGGGTGGCGAGTTAAAAGTTCAAAGGGCAATTAAAGTATTTAATACGTACTTTAGCGATACCAAAACAGATGACATTGCTAACTACTACATTGACGAGACATTAGATTAAAAATACTGAGTGCAATGCTTAGCCCCAAAGGTGTTGCACTCAGATAAATAGATTGGGGCAATTTTAAAAAAAGTAACATGCAACAAGAAGAAAAAATCTTTGCAGACGGATTCGTGTTTAAAAGAAGTGAAAACGCACCTGACTTTGTAGTCGGCAGACTTTCGCTTAAAGTAGATGAGGCTATTGCCTTTATCAAAGCCAATGAGAAAAGAGGTTGGATCAACCTTAATATCAAAACGGCAAGAAGTGGTAACCATTACATTGAGTTAGACACTTACGAGCCAAAGCAAGGCGGACAAAATGAACCTGCTTCGAAACCAAGTAAGGCAGCACCAACAGCAAAAAGTGATGCAGTTGATTTGCCGTTCTAACATTTTATGAAAAACCAAATAGATTAAGGGGAGTTCGCTCCCCTTTTCTATCCCTTTTACAATGTCGCAATGTCAATTAATTTTTCCTATATTCTCTATATATATTTTACTCTCTCTCTTATTTTTTCTGATTATATTTTGAATAAAAAATCGACATAAAAGACATTAATATTGATAATCAATTAGTTAGATAAATTAAATCGTCATAAAATAGACATAAAATGAGTAATAATCAGGTAACTATATTCCAAAACATCAGAGATACTGATACACCATTCTACCGAGATGTCTTCAAGATACTTGAAAGAGTAAAAGATGGTTCATCAAAAGAGTTGGTTAAGAAGATACGTTCAGAGAAAGGTAAGCCTGAACGCAACGAGATTAAGAAGCAATTACCTGCCGTTTGTTTTAGTGGTACCTTCAATAAAAGGTCAGACAGCTCACTCATTGAGCATAGTGGTTTAATATGTCTTGACTTTGATGGATACGAGAAGACAAAAGAACTACTACACGACAAAGAGAACTTGTCTAAAAACAAATACGTATTCGCTGTATTCATATCGCCATCAGGCAATGGCTTAAAGGTATTGGTAAAAATACCGGAAGACCCTGACAACCACGTAAACTATTTCAATAGCCTTGAGAAGTACTTCAACTCACCATACTTTGACAAGACAAGTAAGAACTTGAGTAGAGTATGCTACGAGTCTTACGACCCATTGATACACGTAAACGTGAACTCGTCAATATGGGACACGATAGAAGAAACTGAGTACGTTGAGGTGAACAAGTTCAGGGACATAGCAACCATACCAATTACTGATGAGAATAAAATCGTTGAGATACTTGTTAAGTGGTGGCACAAGAAGTACCCAATGCAAGAAGGACAACGCAACCATAACGCATACATACTTGCGATGGCGTTCAACGACTTCGGTATCAACAAGAGTTTAGCATCATACGTATTAAACCAATACTCAACAAGCGACTTTAATATATCAGAGATTTCAATTACAATTGACTCAGCATACAAGAACACCTCAAACTTCGGTACGAAGTACTACGAGGACGAGGAGAGGGTAAACCAAATCAAAGCCAAGCTAAGACGTGGTGTGTCAAAAAAAGAGATACGGAGTCAATTACAAGACTCCCACTTAGAATTAGAAACTATTGATTCCGTATTAAATAAAATTGAGGAGGATAACGAGAAGCAAACATTTTGGATTAAGAATGACAAGGGTATGATAAAAATCATACACATACTATTCAAACAATTCCTTGAGGACTCAGGGTTCTATAAGTACTGCCCTGAGGGTGGAAAGAACTACATATTCGTGAAGGTTACGAACAACTTAATCGACCACACATCAGACAAAGAGATTAAAGATTTTGTGCTATCGCATCTTTTAGATTTGGATGACATATCAATCTACAATTACTTTGCCGACAACACGAGGTTCTTTAAGGAAGAGTTTCTGTCGCTACTATCTACCATTGACATCTACTTCATTGAGGACACCAAAGAAACAGCATATCTGTACTATCTTAACTGCGCTGTACGGATAACGCACAATGAGATAACACCTATTGACTACATTGACTTGGGTGGTTACGTATGGAAGGACCACGTTATAGACAGAAACTTCAACCTTTGTAGCGTTACTGATACGTGCGACTTCAAGAAGTTCATAAGCAATATCAACGGCTCCGATCCAAACAGAGTGAAGACAATGGAGAGTACAATTGGATTCTTAATGCACGCATACAAGAACTTATCTTTTTGCCCGGCAGTAATACTTAACGATGAGGTTATCAGCGATAACCCTGAGGGTGGTACAGGTAAGGGACTTATAATGAACGCACTAAGCAAGATGAAGAAGTTGGTGGTAATAGATGGTAAGTCATTCGCATTTGAGAGAAGCTTCGCTTATCAGTTGGTATCAGCAGACACGCAGATACTTTGCTTTGATGACGTTAAGAAACACTTTGACTTCGAGAGATTGTTCTCAGTAGTGACTGAGGGATTAACGTTGGAGAAGAAGAATAAGGACGCTATAAAGATACCATTCAGCAGGTCGCCAAAGATTGCCATAACAACTAACTATGCTATCAAGGGTGCAGGTAACTCGTTTGCTCGTAGGAAGTGGGAGTTGGAGTTGCATCAGTATTATAGCAAAGAGTTTACACCATTGGATGAGTTTGGAAAGTTGATGTTTGGAGATTGGAGTGATGATGATTGGTGCGAGTTTGATAACTATATGATTAACTGCCTTAAGAGTTACATAGGTACAGGACTTGTTAAAACTACATTCGTGAACTTAAAAATACGTCAGCTATCGGCAGAAACTTGCCACGAGTTTATAGAGTGGTGTGGTTTGATAGATGGGCAAGACAAAAGCAATTGCTTGGATACAGGTATTAGGTTGTACAAGAATGACTTGCATTTAAACTTTATAGAAGAGTATCCTGACTATGGCCCACGAGGTAAGATGAGCATTAGTCGTACAAAGTTTTACAGGTGGTTAGTATCTTACTCATTGTATAAAGAGGGTGTTCAACCTGAAGAAGGTAGAGACCAAGCAGGACGTTGGATAATAATAAAAAAGAAACAAGATTCACAAATACAAAACAAAATAACCGATGAACAAACAGCAGAGATTGCACGTTGGGATGATAAACTCTTTTAACCTTATAACTGAGAGGGTTACGATTGAGGAGATAATAGATTCAGGCATATCAGTATTTGCACACGTTCCTGATAGCGACATAAAGTTCAAAGACATCAACCTTATGGTTATATACTTTAAGGACTTGGAGATGTTTGAGGAGTGCTCAAAACTCGTTGAGTACATAAAGCAAAACTTCAACGATGACGGCAGTCCTATTGAACAGGAGTGCAAGTGCGAGTATCCTGAGATAAATAAATACGTTAAGAAAATAAAATGTTCAAACTGTAAAAAAAGATTAAAAACATGATAAAAGAAACAAGAGGTCGTAAGCGACTGCCTGAAAATAAAAAGAAAAAACCAATTAGTTCATTTCTTTCAAATGAAGATATTGAACTACTCGGTGGTGAATTAGAAGCCAAATCGTTATTACAACAATATGCAAACTACAAAATAAAACAAGGTGAAAGAGTTAATAAAAAGAACATTGGGGTATAGCAATGAAGCAATGTTGAACTATTGCGAAGATTTGAAGACTGTGATAACAAAAACTAGAGAAGTCAAAACAGGATCAGGCAAGAACATAAAACTAACAACCGTTAGTAAATACAAGGCTGACGAGTACACTTTAAATAAGATTACCAATAGCATAGATCATTACAAACAATTACTCGAAAAAGAAATGAACAATCAATTTACATTCAGGGACTACCAAGAAGATATCATATCGAGAGGTACTGACATCATAAACAAAAGCGGATTCGTGTATCTATCAATGGAAGTTAGGACCGGCAAGACGCTTACAAGCCTTGGTATTTGCAGTAACCTGAATCCAAAAGTTGTATTGTTTGTAACCAAGAAAAAAGCAGTCACCTCAATTGCCGCTGACTATAAGACGCTCAATCCGAGCTACGGTATAACTATCATCAACTACGAAAGTTTACACCACGTAGTTAATGATGAAAATTGGGACGTGATTATTGTTGATGAAGCTCACGGTGTTGGCGGTGCCTATCCCAAGCCAAGCGCAAGAGCCAAAATGATTAAGGACTTGATCGAGAAGGACAATCCAAAAGTTATTTTGCTATCAGGTACGCCTACGCCAGAGTCGTACTCCCAAATGTATCATCAAGTGTATGGTATCCCTAACAACCCATTCAAAGAGTTTAAAAACTTCTACAGATTTTGCGATGTGTATGTAAAGGTAAAAGACAAGAAGATAAATGCACTTATCACTAAGGACTATTCTCACGGCCTAGAATCAATTATAGAGGCAATGAAGCCTTATACCATTAGTTACACGCAGAAAGAGGCAGGATTCAACGCTGAGACGATAGAGGAGGTATTGTATGTAGACATGAAGCCTGCTACGGTTAATTTGATTGCAAAACTGAAAAGAGATTTAGTTATAGAAGGCAAGTCGGAGATTATACTTGCAGACACACCTGTAAAGCTAATGACTAAGGTACATCAGCTATGCTCAGGTACAATTAAGTTTGAGAGTGGCAACTCAATGGTACTCGACACATCAAAGACTGACTTCATCAAGGAACATTTTGAAGGTTGTAAGATTGGTATATTCTACAAGTTCAAGGAGGAGTTAAATGCTTTGCAACAGGTGTTTGGTGATAACTTAACTACGGAGCTAAGCGAGTTTGATTCTACGGATAAAAATATAGCTTTGCAAATAGTATCAGGCAGAGAAGGAATATCGCTAAAGATGGCTGAGTATTTGGTTTACTACAACATAGATTTTAGTGCAACAAGTTATTGGCAGTCAAAGGATCGGATGACTACAAAGGATAGACTTAGAAACAATGTGTATTGGATATTCAGCAAAGGCGGAATTGAAGATGACATATACAAAGCCGTAACCAAAAAGAAAGATTATACACTAAACCATTTCAAGAAAACTTTATGAGTAAAACAAACAATACCTATTCATTGGCAAAGTCTTTGCACCACATCAATATCGCAAGAGAGTATATGCTTGATGTAAAGAGAGATGCCCATAGCAACGTAAAGAATATGTTCACCAATTACGTAACAAAGTGCGACTACATCTTAGCCGGAGTTAGAGATATGCTTAGCGAAGAGAACAGGATTATGTTTAAAAAAGAGTTGAAGGATTCATTTTTAATTGAAGCCATAAATGATAAGCTTATACATTTAGATGAAAATGAAAAGATAGAAGTGGAAAATTTCATAGATTTGATAATTAAAAAAAGCAAAAATGAAAAGTAAAAGAAACTCAATGGCGGGTAAACACCCCTCTTATGACAAATTAAACATGTCTCCTGAGAGAATTAAAAAGAAACTTGCATATGACAAAGCATATTCAGCTACTGAGGCAAGTAAAAATCGCAGAGTAGAATTGAATAGAGCCAACAGGCAAGCAGGTACCTATGGTAATGGCGATGGTTTAGATATGAGCCATACAAAAAAAGGAACATTGGTAAAAGAAAGAATGAAAACAAACAGGGCTAGAAATGGTCAAAACAATAAATCAACAAAAAAATAAAAATTATGAAAGAAGCAAAAAAATTAATCGGCATGGGTTTCCTTGTTGGGTTAATCAATCCCATTGCATTCACTAATCACCAACAATGGTATCAAGGTTTTGTCTGTTTACTGGCATCATTCATTGGAAGTGGATTGATATTTGGTTTTGATGGATACAGAGTGAATCCAAAAAAGATTGGGAATGCTGATGCAACACCACAAATCAACCAAGTGTGGATGATGTTTTTCATTGGTGCAGTTGCTAATTTATTATTCGCTACAATGTATGTATAACACGTACCGCACTGCATACCATAAGAACTGCTTTGCGGTCACTTTATATCAATATAGAATTTAATAAACTTAAAAAAGATTAATTATGACATCAGTAGAATTTATACATGAAAAATTATTTTGTGATGAGTATTGGTATGAAAAATTAACATTTGAACAAATCATTGAACAAGCCAAAGAAATGCACAAGCAAGAGATAATGAACACTTACATTATTGCAGACTCAGAAAGCACAAAAGAAGATTCTGAACATAATGCCTTAAAGTTTTATGAAAGAACTTATGTAAGTAAGGGAAGTGATACATTAAAAGATTATCATATTGTTGACGCCAACGAAATGGTAGACCAAGTTCCTGATGTCAAGAAGATGGTAGATGATGAGATTAAAGAACTAAAAATTACACTTGAGAAGGTTGACTATTATAGGATGGGTTATAATCGTGCCAAAGAAACTCTATATACAGAGGAACAAGTGTTAGAGTTTGCTAAATGGTTAGCATCTAATTGGATACCATTGCACGTTACTAAAGAATATCTATGGGAATACGATGAACTTGACCTATCTAAAATACCTCAAGATTATAGAGGATATAAAACAGAGAAACAACTATTTGATATATTCCAATCACTTAAACAACCTAAAAAAGATTAATTATGCAATACAGAAAAAAACCTGTTGTAATAGAAGCATTTATGTATGGGATTGAACCAAGACCTGATTGGTTTAATGATAAAGTAACATCTAATGAAATAATAACTTATGTAGGAACTGACATAAGAGATTCATCAGAATATTATTGTGAAATAAAAACCTTAGAAGGTGTAATGAGAGGTAATTGTAGAGATTATATTATCAAAGGAGTACAAGGAGAAGTATATCCTTGTAAACCAGACATTTTTGAAATGACTTATGAGTTAGCATCTACACTTCCCCAACAAGAAATATCAGATGAGTCTTGGGAAGGTTGTGATGGATGTACAGAACAAGATGAGATTATGTACAAGAATGGATATGTAAAAGGATATAATGCTGCATCTTCCCAAACAACATCAGATAAATGGAAAGAATATCAAGATTGGTTAAATGAACACCCCGAGGATAACCTCGTAGAGATAACTTATACAGAAAAAGACATTAGGCTTGCCTATATGCAAGGTTATAACAGAGGTAAAGATGGTAATCCTAAACATATGGAGGAGTATATAACTCATGTAAAATCTACAAAAACACCTGATGTAGAAATATCAGATGAAGAAATAGAGAAAGGTGGAGAAAATGCTTGGTCTGATTATGAATATCAAGAAGGGAACTTGTACTCCACTACTTTTAGAGATGGGTGGTTAATGGCAATTAAATGGTATAGAGAACAATTAAAACTTAAAAAAGATTAATTATGACATCAATAGAAAAAGTATTTGAGCAATTAGAAGAACAAGGAATTGTTTTTAAAAGTGCAAACAATTTACTACACATATCAATAGATGCAAGTGATTACCTTGACATTAAAAGATTAGCCAAAGAAATGCACAAGCAAGAGATAATGAACACTTACATTATTGCAGATTCAGAAAGCACACAAGAAGATTCTGAACATTATGCCTTAAAGTTTTATGAAAGAACTTATGGAAGTAAAGGAAGTGATACATTAAAAGATTATCATATTGTTGACACCAACGAAATGGTCATGTCGGAAAAACCGACTAACCAATCAGACAAGTGGAAGAGTTACCAAGATTGGTTAAACAATAAAATAGATTAGTAATGCCAATAGATAAACAATATCATTTTATTGCAGGAATGATCATCTACATTATTGCATTATTTTTTATGCCTCCAATATGGGCAATGGTGCCTGTAATTGCTATTGGAACAGCAAAAGAAGTGTATGACTATATTAGCAAAAAAGGTACACCCGATATCAATGATTTACTTTACACCATCTATGGTGCATTGCCTATTTTAATAATTAAACTTTTATTATCATGAAGAAATTACTATTCGCATTGTCATTACCAATGTCTTTGTCAGCACAGAAAATGCTTGAAGGGACTTACATCTCAGCATCAGGGACAGGCGGTATAGCACCATACACATTCAGTTTGGATGGAAGTGGTGTATACCAATCATCAAATACATTCTACAACGTGCCTCCGGGAAATCATACCGTGTACACAAAAGACTCAAGAAACTGCATAAACGTATCTACTTGTGTGCTATACGCGCCAATAAAATTGGCATTAGTTTCTACAACAAGAACGTCAATAACAGTATCAGCATCATCAGGTAAGCCTCCGTACTATTACAACATAAATAGAAACTCAAACTACACTTTGAACAAAACAAGATTCTCAAATCTTAGAAAAGGAACTACTTATATCATAACAGTTAAAGACTCGCTAAACTACACATCATCAATAAGCGTTGGACTATGACCGAACAACAAATACAATCTAAAAAAATAAAAGAACTTGAAGCTGAAGGGTACTATGTAATAAAACTTATCAATACCAACAAGAACGGCATACCTGATATAATAGCCATAGCGCCAAATGCTGATGTGTTATTTGTAGAGGTTAAAAAGAAAGATGGTAAGGTTAGCAAGCTACAAGAGTTCAGACTAAAAGAACTAGACAATCACGGACTAAAAACTCAAATACACAGAGGAACATGAAAAGACTACCAACACAATTTGCAGACACAGAAATGAACTCTTTAAAAGAAATAATTTCAGATACTACAAGCATAAACATAATGGATAAAAATAGATTCAGACAAGTTGTAGATGCTCGTATCGTATTCTCTAAGATTATAAGAGAGAGAGGTTATACCTTCTCATCAATAGCAAGGTATCTAAACAAGGACCACACCACAATTATTCATTACATTTGTGAGTGCAATTCCCTTATACAAACCAATGATAAGATAATGGAAACGTACTTAATTTGTAGAGACAAGTTCTTACAAGATAAAGATGCATTGCTTACCTATACAGACAAAGATGCTGTAAAGGAAATGATTGTATTGAAAAATGACATAGAGAACTTAATGCTTAAAAACAGCAGGATAAAAAATCTTGAAATAAAATATGAAAGGCTAAATGAAATCATAAATCTAATTGATAAAAGAACTCCCGAAGGTGATGAGCATAGAATACGAAAGGAAATAATGAAAATGTTTAACGGATTATAAATCCATACCCTATGGAAAACAACAAACAATTAGAAAATGAACGAGCATTTAGAATTGCATTGAGATTAGCCAATTGCCACATATCTTTGACAACTATTTACGAGAGTTTAGTGGATAGAGAATTTGACTCTATAGAAAAAGAAACTAAGCGTATTACAATGGAAATGAAATTTATTTTGAAGTCAATTAAAGATGATGATTTTTGAAACGGATGAAGCGTTAAAAAAAAAACTAAAAGCAATATCTGTATTTGTAAATATGTTCAATGGGTCGTTTAAAAAACTTGATCTATTTGATGTTGATTACAAGATACTTGATAAAGATAAAAATCTAATAGCATACTCTGAAGTAGGTATAATCTCAAAGACAATATCCAACGCATATCCGCTGCATATCCAAGCAAACAAAGTTATCAAATTAGCAGACAAGCGAATACCACCTGTAATCGTGTGGCATTGTAACGATGGCATTATCTACGGCAAAGCAAACAATCTTATTGGAACGATAAAGTGGGGGACTATTCCCCCACAAGTAAATGATGAACTGATAATTTATTACGACAAGCAAATTGAATTGAAGTACATCAAGTTCACTTAGTTGCCTGATTGATAAGACCTTTTATACGAGCTTTTGTATGTTCTTTTATACGTTCTTTTGTATGAGCCGTCCGAATTTCTCTTACTCTTTTTTTCTTTTACCGGCTCAGAGAATCCTCTTTCTTTATCCTCAGCTTTTTGCTCCAACTCTCTAACCTTCGCTTCCATCTTTGACTTAGCTTCATGCCTATTGTAATAGTCAGAACCTTCACCAAATGTTTTCTCATACAAAGCTTTATCATACCTTCTCATCTCGTCTTTTGAGTCGTACTCTCCAAGCAACGCATCAACCTCAGCCTTGTCTGCTTTCACTTCTTCTTTCCTTTCTTTCTTGTACTTCTTCTTCTCATCATCAGTCATTCTCAAATACTCAATACGCTTAACTGCTTCGTTAATGATGTCATTATCTGTTTCAGTAGTTATCAACTCCTGCAAACTCTCTAACTCTTTAGAGTTTGCATCTTCTTCTTTTACGTTCTTCTCTTCTTTTACTTGTTGCTCTTCCTCTCCTGTTGGTCTATAAGACGATGCTACACCAAGCATATCGTACATGTTGTCTTCATCAACCTCTCCTTCAACTACAGAGTTTATAACTCCCATAAATGGTTCAAATTGAAAACCTAATTTAGACTCAGCAATAGGACGCAATGCATAAATTATATTTCCCTGTTCTTCATCATAAATCTTAGCTATTTTTTTGCCTACTTGCAATAATGGATTTGTACTTGATGAATCATAAAATCTTTCACCATTAGCTCTTGATTTTAAAAATTCAACAGCTTCTCCAATAACAGGCAATTGAGTTAATAAATTCAATCCAATTAATGCTTCAAAAATATCTTTATTTGCTTTTTCTTTATCCTCATCATCTCCTGACAATAATTTAAACGCATTAGATGCAGCAATAAATAAAGCATTACCAACACCTACAGCAAATACAAGCTTACGTATGTCTTTTGTTTTTGGAGCTTCTCCTTTACTTACACTTCTTAAAATATTTTTAGTAGACTGCGAAACCGTATTCATCATAAGAAGTCCACTACTACCAAACATTGTAACTGTTCTTGACAGAAAATCTTGGTTATGCTGAATAGGACTTTTTCCACTTGGTCTTTTTGTTTGTAGCGTATCATTGTAATCATTAAACTTCTGTAATACTTTCTCAGGATTCATACCATTTTTTATATCCCTATTGTAGTTAGCCATATATCCAAACGTAGACACTATATCACCGGCAAAAGTAGCGAATCCTGCAGCAGATTTAAAACCTCTTTTGAATTTACCCCAAGCTGTATTTTTTTGTGCTGAAGGTAAAAATGTTCTACCTGCTGATTCTATTGATGCCACATTACCTGCAAGTCCTGAGTCGTAACGCTCTTTAAAAGTTGCAGATATGTTCTTGAACTTTTTTATATTAGCTCTTGGAGTTACCATGATTTTGGCAACGTCAGCTATAAAAAAAGGCAAGTCCGCCAAAAACATTTGCTTGTTCTTTCTAAAAGAATAATCTCCATAAGCGGCACCTATTGATGTAGCTTGTTTTACAAACTGCATACCTTTAAATGCCAAAGCAAAAGGAGTGAAATTGTTTATAATCTTATCCATACCTTTTGCTCTTATAGGAGCATTTGCATTTGGACTGATTGAATTATTTACATTAAATTTCAATACAGGTCCAAGTCCTGTTTGGTCAAGCAATGTCTTTACAGAAGGTATGCTAAAGAATGTATTCATCTCCTTTACATCTTCAGCGTGAGACTTGTACATCTCTATCGTTTCAACATGATTATCCAACACATCAGTAAATGACGGTTCAAGGTCAATAGGACTTTCTGTATCTAAACGCTCTTTAAATGCAGGTGATGTTTCAGCATTGAATATACCATTGAAATCACCTTTCTGCAAAAGTTCTGCGTTTGCTTCTTTTGAAACTTTTTTAGTAGGAAAGTAGTTTTCTATTTGGTTTAAATTTACATCATTTACTTTTCTGTAAACATCATTAACTGTACCAAAATAATCCGTAGATAAATACTCAACAATTTTATCAGCAAATTCTATAAACTCAGGTCCAAGATCTACTTCTATTTCATCAAACTTAGCTTTATCAAAACCCATTTTTTCAAAAATCCTACTTTGATCTTCGTTTTTATTGATTGCATACATTCTTAAAAGCTGACCATAGTTAAATGTGTATTTCTTACCATTTACTATTACATCTTTAGTCCCTTTACCTGCTAACTCATATTTTAATTTTTGATACCCATCCTTTTTAGTACCAAATATTTTATTGGCTAACGTATCTAAAAGTTTAGTTTGAGACTCTATACCGATGCGTTTTTTCTCATTCATTTTATTTAGCTTCTCATATACATTATCTTTGAACAACGAGCCTTTCTTGTCCAATATGTTAGTTATCGTACCAATGTTCGCTAACTTGTTTCTAAAAAAATTAGTTATGAAATTTTTACCATTGAAGTCATATCTTTCAAGATACTTTTTTACACCTTCCCATATCTTTAATTTCTTAAAAGATTCGTATATGTCTTTCTTATCCTGATTTAAGTCCTTCTCACTTTTAAGAGTTCCATCTGCATTAAACAATACACCAAATCCATCCTGTATACTATCGTTGGCTTCCAATACCATTGAAGCTTTCTTGGCTGCGCTATCAATTCTTGTTTGTTTTAATCTGCTTATTGACTCATCACGTACATCTTTCAAACTATCATATAAAGTTTCAATTTCATCAACAGACATATTTAACATGTCGCCAAACATATCAAAAGCCATAACCTCATTTAGCAAAATATTTTCATCAAGTGTTAACGGTTCTCCCCTCATTTCTTTTTGAACAGCATCGTCAATCTCAGATTGCCTACTTGCTAACTTAGTCATGATATCCATCATTTTATTGACATTATTATTAGCTGCAGCAGTAACAACTTCTTTTATTGACTGAAAAAATAATTGACCATCAGGATCTAATCCTCTGCTTCTTCTTTTACCACTAGCTAATATCTTTGTTTTGGCTTTTTTATTTACCAAATCCAATATATTATCTATTAGCGTTTTCTTTTGACTCGCAACCTTAGCTGCTTGTTCTTCTAAATTTCTCTTTTCGGCTTTTTCAAAAATAGTTTCAGCATACTCTATTACTTTTTCAACCTTAGCGTCATTATTAAGGTCTACTTTATTAATCATTCTAGCCAACTTGCCGGCTTGAGCAGATGTTATTTTACCTGATTTTTTAATAAAATCTATAGCCTCAGCCATTACTCTACGCTTTTCGTTAAGCGTATTTGTACCTTTTTTAACAGCCCTTAATTTATCCATTAGCATTTTGTATTCGCTAATTTCAAGTATGTCTGTTTTGGCATTATCTATAATGTCATTTATTTTATCTACTGCTTTGTCTAAAGATGTTTCATCTTTAACTTTTAGCATCTCTTTTGAAATTCTTTCTAAATCTTTTCTTGTAAGATTCCCAAATTCTTTTACAGATTCAAAATAATCTTTAACCGCTTTTATTTTCTCAGCAATACTTTTTGCTTTTTCTTTAGCAGCTCTTAGTCCTTCTTTTATTTTTGCTTTGTCTATTTTTGTTTTGCTGACTTCTACTAAATCTTTGTTTGCTTTTTCTATAATATCAGATACTTTCTCAACAGCTTTATTTAATGATTCCGCATCCTTTACGTTTACGTTCTTCATTATATCTATAACCTTTACCAAGTCCTTTCTACTAAGATTAGCAAGGTCTTTGCTTTTAATAACAGTATCTCTTATAAGTTTAATGGCTTCTTTAACTGATTTAATACCTTGCTTTGCACCATTTGAGAAATCTCTTAATTTATTGATTAATAAATCTCTTTCAGCAATGGTTCTCTGTTTGCCTTTATCAATACCCAATATCTTATCAGCCGATGGAGTTTTCTTTTGCTTTTCTCCAAATCTTGATTCTACATCACGGATTAATAATTCCTTTTGTATATCAGTTGCATTTTTATATAAGTCGCTTTCTTTAAGAATTTCTATTGCTTTGTTTTTAGACTCTTCAGCTTCATACTCAACATCTTCCATTGTTTTATCATAATCAGGCAATGATTCAATATCCTCGCCAAATGTTTCCTCAAACGTGTAATCAAGGTCTTCGCCTTTCTCAATAGGATTCTTAATTTTACCTGTAGCCTCGTCC
>Ga0315293_10002540_pt1 | contig 17503 bp, 15 predicted proteins | sample YL17G13_20_MG_FD_203071 | JGI IMG/M metagenome (GOLD analysis project Ga0315293, IMG submission 203071) | Sediment microbial communities from Yellowstone Lake, YNP, Wyoming, USA - YL17G13_20 | ecosystem: Environmental > Aquatic > Freshwater > Lake > Sediment | place: USA: Wyoming | collected...
TCGGCTGAATCAAATTTGGCTCGACTTTCGCTTCCCAGACCGCTTCAATTACCTGGCCGCGATCAAACAGACCCTCCAGATCGACATGCAGCTTCTTCGTTTCGGTTTTGGCTTGCTCGAAACTGAGGTCAGTGAAATCGACTCCGGTCGCTTCCTTGATCGAGTCGATCATTGTCACCCAGCGGAATTTGGGCTCGAAATCGATTTCGTGCTCACCGAATTTTGCCTTATAGCTGCCGTAGAGAGCGTGGACCGTGTGGCGGATCAAATCTTCGTAGAACGCTGCCATATCGTGGTAGTCGGCATACGCCCAGTACAATTCGATCATCGTGAATTCCGGGTTGTGCTTTCGGTCCATCCCTTCGTTGCGAAAATCCTTGCACAATTCCCAGACTTTGTCATAGCCGCCCACGATCAGCCGCTTGAGATACAACTCGTCGGCAATCCGCATGTACATCGGAATATCCAGCGTATTGTGATGCGTCTTAAACGGCCGGGCGCTCGCGCCGCCGTACAACGGCTGGAGAATGGGGGTCTCCACTTCGAGAAAGCCGTGCTGATTGAGGAAATCCCTGACGATCTGGATAATCCGTGTCCGCTGGACAAACAGCTCCCGCACTTCGGGATTCACTATCAGGTCCGCATAACGACGGCGGTAACGGATTTCAACATCGGTCAGACCGGCGTGCTTGTCCGGCAGCGGATGCAGCGATTTGGACAGCAGTTCAATGGTCTTCACTTTGAGTGTCCGCTCGCCGGTGCGAGTGACGAACAATGTCCCCTCGCAACCGACAATATCCCCGATGTCCAGCAGGTCAAAAAGGTCAAACGCCTGTTGACCGACTTCGTCAATCTTGACATATATTTGAATTCGCTCGGAACTATCTCTGATGTCCGCAAACGCCGCTTTCCCCATTTTTCGCTTAAGCATGATTCGCCCGGTCAGGCGCACGACCGCGCTTTCTGCGGCGAGCAAGTCGAATTGCGCCAGAACCTCTTTGATCTGATGGGTCCGTTCGTAGCGATACGGATACGGGTTGATTCCCTGGCCGACCAGCGTTTCTATTTTCTGGCGACGTATCCGAATCAGGTCAGCCAGAGGTATTTGTATTTCGCCGGTCTCAGGCGTACCGTGCGGATGTTGATTCCGGTCCTGTTGGCTCATGGATATGTGATAGTCCCAACTATTCGGCGTTACGGCGTGTTTGCTTCTTGAATTTCTGCTCCAGCGCCTTCTTGACTATTGCCGGAACCATGCCATTTACATCCCCATGGTTACGAGCGACTTCGCGGATAATCGATGATGACAGATACACCCACGACAACGCCGGCATCAAAAACACCGTCTCTGCCTCGCGGGCCAGTTTGCGGTTCATCAGCGCCATTTGGAATTCGAACTCGAAATCCGACACGGCGCGCAGCCCGCGGATGATAGCGGTTGCTTTCACTTTCTTTACAAAATGGGCCAGCAGCCCGTCGAATCCGACTACCTTGATCTTGTGTTTGTTGGGCAACTGTTTCACGGCGGCACGCATGAACTCAAACCGTTCCTCGTATGTGAACAGCACCGCCTTGCCGGGCTTGCGGGAAATCGCTACTACCACTTCGTCAAAGAGGCAGGAAGCCCGCTCGACCAGCGACAGATGACCGTTGGTCGTGGGATCAAATGTCCCGGGATAAATGGCTCGCGTGCGCACTCGCGCTTTAGACATAGGCACTCAATTCCAACTCTTAGTCATACCGGTGAGAAATCTAACCTGAGTGATTGCGGGGAGCAAGCTAATTGACGGTCAGTCCCAGAGCGGCAATACAATCGGAGAAACGTATAGATTCATCGGAGCAGCCAAAACTCACGCCGCCGGTCCTGAGTTGCGGCATGACAACTCGAGCGGAAAACAGCGGAGTGACTGAGTCCAGCATTGCCGGCTCCGCCAGACCGCCGCACATCACCACCGCCGAGAGCGGAACCGAGAGGCCATGCTGCGCACAATCGGCGAGATGAAAGTTGATGAGTGATTTCAAGTCGACTCCGAATGCGCGCATCGATCGACCGTCCGTCGATTCCATTGCGCCAATCGCCATATGCGTCACCGCAACCATTGTTCTATTGTAAAGAAAACAGAGTGACACGGCCCCACCCGCCAGATCAACCAGGCAAAGCAGACCGTCGGAGTCCAACTCAGCGAACTGCCTGTAGCCCCGTCCGAGCGCAACCGCTCGCATAAGGAACCGGGGTTCGGGCGCCGAGCCGTTTTGAAAAGCGAGCAGTCGGAGTTTCAGCGCCCCAAGTCGCTCCTGACGATAGATGAGTCCGATGAACCGGTTGGGGATTGAAGTTGGAATGGCATCGAACTGAAACAGCTCCGGCGGCTCCAGAACTGACTGCGAGAGTTCAAACGATACGCGCGACAGGAAATCAATGGAGTTACTCGGCGGCAAATTGAGCGACTTGACCGCAACTTCGTGGTCAGCGACCGCAATCGCAACAGGCGTAGTCGCGGACAACTCCACCGGCGCGCTCACAGCGCGTGACTCCACGGAGCATTCAATCTGGTCGCCCTCCCCGGTAGAAACGCGAGCGACGAGCTTTTGGCCCGCTCGAGGGTCGATTCCGATCCGCATTCCCGAAGTCATGGTTTGACTCTTAAATACGGTTTTATCCGCTCATACAATTTAGGGCCAATCCCTTTCACTTCGGTAATGTCGATCTCCTGACGGAATGGTTTCGTGTTGCGATATTCCACAATGCGGTCGGCAAGGATTCGCCCGATTCCGGGGAGCAATTCGAGAGAGTCGATGGGAGCCGTGTTCGGGTCGAGTACGAACAGACCGACATACTTCTCTTCGTCTCCCAGAAACACCGGCAACGACGGCGTCTGCGGGGTGGGTGTGGTATAGGCACGCACGAACAGGTAGCCGGTCAGAACTAGAGCAATTGAAGTAAGCACCGCCAAAGCGCGAAGTTGGGCTGATGAGAAATCGAAAAAGTGGTTTACTCGTTCCAGCATAGCTATGGCCATAGAATATAGATAGAATATAGACTGTACTGCAGAAAAAGCAACTCTTGGCAAGCTTCAGTTGCGAAGGCCGATCCGCGCAGCGCTCACTTCCGCCGGAAGCGGAATGAATCGTCCCTCGCTCCGAACAAGCGAGATAAGCGACTCGCGATCGGATAGTGAGGCGGATTTCAGCTTGTCGGCAAGACGACGGTTGTAGAGCCCGAATAACGGTTGACACGCGGAGCCGTCACCGGCACAGTAACCGAGAAAAGACTCGCCGCGGTAGTCGCGGATTAATCTGACAATCAGTTCGGGCGGAAAATCAGCAATCGCCGATGAACCGATGAAAGTAGTATCGCTGTCGGCGTTCTCAAGCGCCGCCTCGATGCCGTGCATGACATTCCTGCCCGGTTGCCGGTCGCATACATGTGGGTAGTTGAGATAGCGCTCCCGCGCCTGCTCGGTCTTGAGCACCAGCATTACTTTCTCAAACACTTTGGCGTACCGGCGATAGATCGATTCAAGCCGGGTTAGTTCCCCTTCCTGCTCGAAATCCCGGATGCTGCTCGTCTCCCCACCGGCCAGAACGAAGCAGGTTATCTCACGGTACGGATTAGTCATGGTTTCGCCACCTTTGCCAATTTGCCATCTTACTGTTGATGCAGAAACCCGTTCTGAACACCGAGATAGAAATAAGCTAATCCCAAGCGACACAGGCAAGTGGAAAATAGGAAGGTTCGTGTATCTGAATTGCCTTATGCTGCAATATGTTACAGCCGGATGTCGAAATGCACGGGGGGAAAGATAGAGAACTGGCTTACCGTCCAAGCGAGTCAGCTTCCTGAATCGTGCCCGAGACCTTGTTGAGAATCTTGAACCGCTTCAGCTTCTGGTCCGCCTCAAGCCCCCATCCGGTGAGAACACTGCTCCCCTGGGTAACGCGCACGAATGAATCTGTCTGGAACTTGCTGATTTCCGGATTCCAATGCAGATAATCCGTTTCCAGTTTGCGCGTATTCTCTGATTCGACGACTACCTGACCGAATATCTGCATGTGGTTGGTCCCTTCGGTTACCACTGCCGAATCACCGGTGGCCGTGACCGTAACTCGGCCCTCGGAGTCGTACGACGTAATAAGCACATGGCCATATACGGATTGCCGAATCGTCTTTTCTCTTATGAGCGCGGAATCACCTACCAGAGTTGAGTTCATGACTCCATTGGAGTCAAAGAACGATGCTTGCACGGCATACCCCATCGTCGAGTCTTTAGACTCGAACTTCAATATCCGCTGCGCTTGAATAGCGCTCGTCACCCGTCCCCGGTCGTAGAGACGGATCGTGGTCCCTTTGAGTTCCGTGTCCGGGCGAGTTATGCTGTCGGCTGATTCCGAATTCTTCACCGCGTCATCTCTGCTGGAGCACGAACTCAGCACGAGCAACAACAATGCAATGCCACCGATCAGTATCGCATTCCGGCTGCATTCAATGCGGCCTGGAATCTCCGCCGGGTACTGCGCGCTGTCAGACACCGGTCGCATAGTCGTTGAGACCAACGTGTGATCAAACTTGCTCATATCTTTGATACGCTATCGGCAGGGAACCAACGCAAAATAGCCGGACTGTCAAGCGGTATTCGGTGGGCGGGAAGCCCAGCGATCGTGCAACCAGATCCACTGGTCGCGGTGGGAGTCGATTATTTCCTCTAACGCCTTGCTGCACAACATAGTAACCTGATAGACCGCTTCCTCCTGCGACAGCCCGACAGGAACCTGGATGGCCGGACGTGCAATCAAGCGGTACCGATTGTGCGCAGTTCGCACACAGGCCATCGGCACGAACGCCGCACCCACCTTGAGACCGATCATCGCATGTCCAACAGGGGTATTGGCAGGAATGCCGAAAAACGGTACGAATGTTCCTCGAACACGGCTTGAATCGGTATCAATAAGCACACCCAGCGCCTTGCCGGATTGCAGCCACCGGATAATCCGCTTTGGAGAATCGGTGGTGGCGAAGTTGGTAAGCCCGACCAATTCGCGATTCTTTACTAGCATCTTGTCGAGCCGGGAATCGTACATCTCTCGGCCGATCACGGCGACATCGTAGCCAAGCGAGGCGACATATGCCCCCATAAGCTCAAAATTGCCGATATGTCCGGTCACGCCAATAACGCCCTTGCCCTCTTTGTAGGCCCGGTCAAAGTGCTCAAGTCCCTCGACCGTCACTAAGGGAGCGATCTCCGAACGAAATCGCCGACCGAACCGGAGGAAATCAGCCAGATTCTTGCCGCTGTTGATAAAGAACCGACGGCCAATCCGACTTCGCTCCGGTCGAGAAAGTCGGTCCCCGTAAGCGCGCTTGAGATTGGCGTCGATCTTACGCCGGTCGCGTCGTAGCATCAACCACGCCAGCCATCCGATAGAGGCTCCTTTCCAGAGCGCCACCCGCCGAGGCAGCCGGTTGAACCAAAACCGACAAGTGCAGGCGAAGTAATAAACCAGACTCCGCTTGATACGCTTGGTGAATGGCACAGACATGGGTGGAGTATAACGTGCTCGCCCTGTTAGTGGCAAGCAGATGGAAATGATGGGCAATCCAGCGGAAATGGGAGTTTCCAACCTCGCAGCTTCAGTTCGGTAGTGCTATGCAGCGACGCCTCCAACGCACTATATTGGTTCCGGAATGTGTTTACTAGTTGGCATTTGACAACACGGAGATTAGATCATGCACAATCGAACGGCAGCACGGATAGTAGTGGCGATGACGGTAGTTGCCGCTGTGGTAGTTTCATCAGTGCTATCTCAGCCGAAAGCTCTGCCTAAGCGTACGGACATCGATGCTAAGTACAAGTGGCAGATTGAGGATGTTTATCCGAGCGAAGCCGCGTGGGAGAAGGAATACTCGTTTCTCGCAGAGAACCTGAAACGGTTCGATGAGTTCAAGGGCCGACTGAGTACCTCCGCTGATTTACTCGCTCGCTGCCTGTCCCTTAATGACAGCATTCAGCTTGTCTCCGAGAATCTCAGATTATATGCCAGTCTAAGGCTCGATGAAGACAATCGCGTGAATGCAGCGCAGGAACGGAACGACCGGATCTCCAGCCTTGGATCACAACTTGGCGGCGCATCGTCTTTCATTGAGCCGGAAATACTCGCAATTGATCCGAAGGTGCTCGACTCTTTTGTGAAGGCCTCGTCTCAACTGGCCGCATATCAGTTCTATTTGTCCGATTTGGCACGCACAAAGCAGCACATTCTGTCGGCAGAGGAAGAAGCGCTACTGGCGCTGTCACGACCGGCGACCCGGGCTTCGGGCCGGATATTCGGCATGATCGATGATGCCGACATTACGTATGGTTCAATCAGGGATGAGAATGGCCAGGATGTAGTTCTGTCCAAAGAACGCTACTACGGTTTCCGAACTTCGACCGACCGTTCTGTACGTCAGGACGCATTTAACGCCTTTTACCGAGCCTACGTACCGTATCTCAATACCCTCGGAGCCACGCTTGGCGCATCGGTGAAGGCTGACCTTTTTTACGCGCGGGCCCGTGCCTATCCGACTTGTCTCGAGATGTCACTCGACCGGAACAACATTCCGGTGGCCGTGTATCATGCGCTCATCGATGCCGCTAACGCCAATCTGGCTCCACTTCACAAATGGGCGTCCTTGCGGAAGCGCATACTAGGTATCGACACGCTTCATGTATGGGATCTCTGGGCACCACTCGGTGAAGACCGCCGGAAGCGGTACGCCTATGAAGATGCGACCGGGATGGTGGTGCAGGGGCTCGAACCGCTGGGAAAGAACTACCAAAGCGATTTGCAGAGAGCATTCGAGTCAGGATGGGCGGATGTATATGAAACTGAAGGGAAGGGGTCTGGCGCGTACCAGGCGGGGACATACAGCTCGCATCCTTATGTTCTGCTTAACTACACGGGAACGTTGGAGTGGGTGTTTACGGTGGCGCACGAGATGGGACATGCCATGAATGATTACTACATCAATCGGCATGAACCGTACCAATACAGCGGACAATCGTTATTCACCGCCGAAGTCGCATCGACCTGTAACGAAGCCGTGCTGCTAAAGTACATGCTGAGTCAGGCCAAAGAGAAGGGTGAGAGACTCACGCTATTGAATTATTACATTGATCAGATTATCCAGACATTCTTACGTCAGATCATGCTCGCGGAATTCGAGCTGGTGATCCATGAGCGGGTGGAATCGGGCGGCGCGCTGTCAACTGACTTCTTCAGGGCATCCATTCGAGACATCTTTCAGAAATACTGGGGTCCCGAACTTATCATCGACTCCTTATATGAACTCGATGGACTGCGCATACCGCATTTCTACGGTCAGTACTACGTGTATCAGTATTCCACCTGTTATGCGGCAGCGCAGATGCTGTCCGAGCGGCTGATGAAGAAAGAGAAGGGGATTCAGGATACGTACGCTCGATTTCTCAGCACCGGTGGTTCCAAGTATCCGGTTGATATCCTGAAGGAAGCAGGTGTTGACATGACTACGCCGGAGCCGGTAGCCGCAACCATAAAGCTATTCGGTAGACTGGTTGACGAGATGGAAATACTTCTACAGAAGCCTTAGAGATTGCCGCTCACGATCGCCGACATTACGTGCCGACAAATCCCCGCCCGCTCAAATAAGAACGCCACCCCGGTCATAGACCGGAGTGGCGTTGACTCTTCGCGAACAGCCAGTGAATCACCAGCAGTGACTACTTCTCGTTCAGCAGCTTCTCCATCTCATCAACCAATTCGCCGAAAAGCTTGATCGTTCTCGCCACCGGTTCCGGCGTAGTGACGTCGACCCCCGCCTCTTTGAGAATATCTATAGGGTAGTCGGAACTGCCCGTATACAGGAACTGCTGATATGCCTCAAGCGCCCCTTTCTCTTTGTTCAGGATACGCTGTGAAACCACCTGTGCCGCCGCGTAGCCGAGCGCATACTGGTAGACATAGTATGGGCGGTAGAAGTGGTACACTCGCATGCCGCCAAGCTCGTTGTTCGTATCCAGCACCAGCTCCGGTCCCCAATACTTCTGATAGATATCGCGGAATGACTTGCGGAAGAAGTCAACTGACAGCGCACCGCCTTTTTCAACCTGTTCATGGATTGCCAGCTCAAATTCGGAATACCAGAGCTGGGTGTAAAAGGTACCGATAATCTGCTCGATATACCGCTTCAGAATGAGCACTTTCTCCTTCTTGTCCTTTGATTTCGCCAGCATGTGCTTCATCAGCAGGGCTTCGTTGCAGGTTGAGGCGACTTCAGCAGTAAACATGTAGCTCCCGTAGTAAATGTATGGTTCCCTCTGCTTCTGGTAGTGCGCATGCAGGGCGTGTCCTATTTCGTGAGCGAGCGTGAACACTTCTTCAAGTGATCCATTGTAGTTGAGCAGGATATAGGGATGGCTTGTGTATGTACCCCAGTTGTAGCCGCCCGATTCCTTGCCCCGCGATTCATAGACATCGATCCAACCGGAATTCATTCCCATTTGCAGATCGGTTGAATATGTTTTCCCCATCGGGGTCAACCCGGCGGCAACGATTTGTTTGGCCTCTTCCCAAGTGTATGTTTTGGGGACATCGGTACCCAGCGGCGCGTACAAATCGTATGACCTGAGAGTGTCCAGCCCCAGAATCCGTTTGCGGATGCTTGCCCACTTGTGCAGGGGGGCCAGATTGGCGTTGGCCGCGGCGATGATATTCCGAAATACGCTGGTCGGCACGTTGTACCCGTCGAGGCTCCAGTCAAGACAAGTCGGGTAGCTCCGTACCTGGGCCAGGAAGTAATCCTTATTGACTGATGCCGCCAGATTGGCCGCGAGCCCGTTAATGTACTTCCAATAGGTCTTATTGAATTCATAGAAAGCATCACGGCGCATGCGCCGGTCGGGACCCCGCATGATAACCGAGGTTCTCCCTTTGGTAAGTTGCAGGTCGTTTCCCTTCTCGTCCTTGATAGTGCCGAACGAAATGTCACCGTTATCGATTATGTTAAATGTATTGATGAAAGAGTTGGTCACCGGCCCCGCTTTGGCCAGAATATCCTCTTCTTTGTCCGAGAGCACGTGGGCTTTAGTGCGAAGGAGGTTTTCCAGATAGAAGCGATAGACCTGAAGTTTCGGAGTGGTCCTCAGGAATTCCTGAATCTTAGTCGAGTCGATCGTCAGTAATTCCGGATCGATGAACGATCCGGCGCTGGAGACACGCGAACCGAGCGAAAGAATGCGGTCGGCCAGTTCCTGCGACGCACCAACCCTCTTGTCCTCGTCGAGCTTAAGATTCGCATATACTCTGAGCCGATGGGAGAGCGAACTAAGGCTGTCGTTGAGCTCAAGGCATTGAAGGAGAAGGGCAGGAGATTCACTCAGGCGTCCCTTAAAGGCCTCTAACCGAGGGGTAGCGGCTTCGAGGGCCGCAAAGGCGCTGTTCCAGGACTCGACGGTGGGATAAATGTCCTCCAGTTTCCACTTGTACTGCGGATCGATTTCCGACCGCTCTTTGGCGGCCTGTGCCCACAGGCTGCCCGCGAACAATAGAATCGCGAACGCCGATAAGCCGATCATGATGGCGCGAGTGATTTGTTTTTGCTTCATGGGGTCTCCGTATGTAGTTTGTTCTATATGCATATGGTGCATCGCTCAAGTAAGATACGGATTTCATCACCCCTTGTTTAGCGGAAATTGATCGGAGAGAGCATGTATATTCATCAAACTATTGTCCGCCTGCACAACACCGACGCCGCCGGCCTGCTCTTTTTTGCGGAACAGTTCCGGCTGGCGCACGACGCCTACGAGAGTTTCATGGAGTCAATCGGCTATCCGTTCGCCCCGCTGATCAGGAATTCCGATTTCCTGTTGCCGATAGTTCACGCCGAAGCAGACTTTCTGAAACCGCTTTCGACCGGTGACCGGTTGGAGATTCAGGTCAAAGCGGAGAAGGTCGGCGACAGCTCATTTACTCTTGCCTACGCGCTTATGCGAAATCGAAGCGAACCGGTCGGCACAGTCACGACCGTCCATGTCCTCATCAACAAACGGGACGGCAGCAGTCTTTCGCTCTTGCCGGAACTGCGACAGAAGCTGGAGACAATCGGTCAGTGACTATGTGAATACAGTCGCTGTGCCAACAACCGGAATGAGTTTCGATCCGGTTTGAATCCGGCGGTCACGGCGCCAATCGGCCAGGTGAAAATTCGGTCGGGGATCTTGTAAGAAGGGAGAAATTCACTAAGTCTCTCGCGAACACCATCCAGATCAGGTCCGGATGCTTGATCGCCCCGGACAAAAGCGCACGGCCGGAAGCCGTACTCCGGATGCGGCACCGGCACCACCAGAGCTTCCACAATACCGTCTATCAATTGCAGCGCTCTCTCGATCTCCTCCGGGTAGATGTTCTCGCCGCCGGAGATGAACATGGTGTCGGTGCGGCCAATGACCGTGAGGCATCCCTCGCTATCGACAGAGCCAATGTCACCGGTCGCATACCAGCCGTCAGAATCGAATGACGTTATCAGGCTCTGGCCGTCCACATAACCCGCAAAACGGGTCTCCCCTCGAACTTCGATTTCACCCGATTTGCTCACGCGCAGTTCCCGATACGGCAGCGCCCGGCCCGATGTGTAGAGTTTTTCAAGCGGCGATAACGCGGGCGTCGTGGTGACTTGCGAAGCCATTTCGGTCAGACCGTAGCTGGTGTGAATCGGCAATCCGCACTCGACACTCCGCCGAATCAACTCCGGCGGTATGCCGCTTCCGCCGAGAAGAACCGCCTTAAGTTGTCGTTGAATAATTCTGCGATGTTCGACAGAAGACAGTAACCGATGCAATTGCGTTAAAACAAGCGACAGGTGCGTTACTTCGTAGCGCAAGATGCTCCCGTCCAATTCGCTGTCGGAGTTGTCGAGAACGACTGCCCCGCCTCCTGTCAGCGCCCGGAACAGAATTCCGAGTCCGCCAACATGATAAAGCGGCAGCGAAAGGAGCCACCGGTCGCCGGGGCCAAACGGAATGTTCTGATTTGATCCCTGCGCGCTGTAGTAAAGATTCCCCAACGTGAGCATGACCGCCTTCGGTTCCCCAGTGCTTCCCGAAGTGAAAATGATCATGGCCGGTTGATCGAGCGAGAGATCATCGTCGGCTATCTGGTGCTCGTCCGAACCGGCCGCGATGTCGCCGATATCGATAGACCGACAGGTACCGATGCGAAGTGACTTGTGCTCGATAATTAGCAGCTCCGCGCCGACCTTCCGTAAGCACGCTTCGATTCCTGCCTGTGGTGATTTCGAACTAATCGGACAAGCAATCGCTCGCAGCCTAATCAACGCCATCAGCAAAATAATCTGGTCAGTACTATTAGGGAGGACGATTCCCACTCTGCTCTCCGCATCGACACCGATATCCCTGAGCCGCTGGGCAATCCTCGCCACCCGCAGGTCATATTCCCGATAGGATACGGTTTGTAGCGAATCAATGAGAGCTGGGGCTTCTCCAAAGAGAATTGCAGCCTGAGCAACAAGGCACTGCATCAGGGCACCGGAATCTCGACAAGAAGTTCTCTGCGAACAGCCATGCAGTCGATACTATAGTCTGCGAGGTGAAGCCTGCCATCAGCCGTCCGCACCGGATTGACAAGCAAGTCGTCGGCGAACCATGATGCTGTGTCCAACCCACAGGCGATGGTCGGTGCGGTCGCACAGGCCAGATTGGCCAGTGCCAACAGACCAATTGAACTCTCAAACGCCGAACTGACAACCGGCTTCAACCCGATCTCTTTGGCGTGTCGCACAAACCGCCATGTTACGGCCAGCCCACCGAGGATAGTCGGCTTGAGGATTATGGCGACAAGTCCTTTTGCAGGGGCAAGTCTCTCCGGTGACATAGCGGTTACACTTTCATCCACCGCATAGGCAAGGCCGGTCTGTTCATGGAATTGTTCAAGCCTGCGGCTGTCCGCAAGCGGCTCCTCGATATACTCTATATCCAGATGACTCACACTCTTGCCAAACAGGACCGCAGTATCAAAACCCCACGCTTGATTGGCGTCAAGGCGGAGCTTGGTGTGCGGCGGTATTATCGTCCTGACCGACTTCACCTTGTCGATTTCTTTGGCAACGGACTCCGATCCAACTTTGATCTTCAGTGCCTCGTACCCGCTTGAGGTCATCTGGCGAGCCTGCGCCACAACTTCCTCTTTGGAGCCGGTCAGAAGACCGTTGATCGGAATCGAGTTGGGTGCGGACGGATCAAACAAATGTCTTGGTTCGACTCCCCGCCAATGCGCCGAAAAATTCATTATTGCTGTTTCAACGCCACATGCCACTGATGGCGGAACCTGATCGTCCGTCAGCAAGCCAATACCCATTTCCAGCAGACTCCCTGCTTCCGGCAAGTCGCGCGATCTGAGGTTGCGGAGAAAACGGATTGCGGAATCTCGTGCTTCGCTGAGCGTCTCAGCGCTGAACCCCGGCAAGGGCGCAATCTCTCCCCAACCGACATGGCTGTCCTGGTCAGTCAATTGCACGACAAGCCCCTCTCTTGCCATGACTCGGTGTGACTTCAGTATGAGCGGCCTGGCCAACGGCAAGCGGTACTGAAATAGACGGGCATCGACGATCTTCATACCAGCCATCCGATCGAGAACAGCACGCTATAAAGCAGTAGCAGTTTACCGGTCGCGGCAAGGGCGGCATTGAGCGTCGGGCCGTCCGTCCGCATCAGTACTGTCTTGAGGGTGGGAATTGCCGCGAGCACCGTCGCCGATGCGCAAAGTACGGCCGGATGCTCTCCGGTGACGGCAACCAGAACGGCCGGGATGGCGCAGGCAGCGAGTACGCATGCGACAAATTCAACGCGAGCGAATATCCGGCCAAAACGGGCCGCGAGTGTCCGCTTGCCCCCTTTTCGGTCATTGTCGATATCGCGCAGGTTGTTGACTGTGAGAATCGCCACTGACCAGAATCCGGGCGCGGCGCCGGCAATTATCGTTTCCTGAGAGACGGTCAGCGCCTGCACGAAATATGTTCCGCATACAGCCACAACGCCAAAGAAGACAAACACGAAAATGTCGCCCAGACCATAGTAGCCCAACGGAAATGGTCCGGCGGTGTAGAGGATTCCAAACAGGATGGAGAGAAGCCCGACCGCGACTATCGGCCAGCCGCCGCGCCAGACGAGATAAACACCGGCAAGCAGGGCCAGGCCGAACGCAATAACGATCGCGCGTCTCATTATCCCCGGTTTCACCAGTCCGGCCTGAGTGACGCGGGTTGGACCAATGCGGTCCGGTGTGTCTGTCCCTTTCCTGTAATCGAAATAGTCGTTGGCGAAATTGGTCCCGATCTGAATCATTACGGCGCCGAAGAGCGCCGCCAGCGCGGAGAGCCGGTGCGACACATTATCCGCCTGCGCCATAGCGGTGCCGATAATCACCGGCGCCACTGCCGCCCAGAGGGTCTTGGGGCGGCTGGCCAGGATCCAGACTTGTAATCGGGGCGGTGGCATGAACAATAGACTGCCTACGGCCGGCGCGGGAATTTGCCGAAATTCGGCTTTCGTTTTTGTACGAAGGCGTTTCGACCTTCCTGGGCTTCCTCAGTCATGTAATAGAGCAAGGTTGCGTTCCCCGCCAACTCCTGCAATCCGGCCTGACCGTCGCAGTCGGCATTGAGCGCCGCTTTCAAACACCGAATCGCTAACGGCGAATTGGCCAGAATCTCGCGGCACCATTGAATCGTCTCCTCTTCGAGCCTGGCAAGCGGTACAACACTGTTAACCAATCCCATGTCGAGTGCCTGCTGAGAATTGTACTGACGGCACAGAAACCAGATTTCGCGCGCTTTCTTCTGGCCGACAATCCGCGCCATATAGCTCGCGCCGTAGCCGCCGTCGAACGACCCGACTTTCGGTCCGGTCTGACCGAAAACCGCGTTGTCGGCGGCGATTGTCAGATCGCACATCAAATGAAGCACATGGCCGCCGCCAATCGCATATCCGGCCACCATTGCAATTACCGGCTTCGGGCAGGTGCGGATCTGGCGCTGGAAATCCAGGACATTGAGTCGATGCACCCCTTTGTCGTCCTTGTAGCCGGCTTCGCCGCGAATTTTCTGATCCCCGCCGGAGCAAAACGCTTTATCTCCCTGACCCGTCAAAATCACAACGCCGATCTGCTCATCCTCGCGGCTATCGGCCAGCGCCTGCGACATTTCAAACACCGTCTGCGGCCGAAACGCGTTGCGAACTTCGGGGCGATTCATCGTGATCTTGGCAATCCCCTCCGCCTTCTGATAGAATATATCTGTGTAACTGCCACTCTGCTGCCAGGCAATAGTCGTCATTGATTTCTCACTTCCTTTCCATCAGGAAACCCTGAACGGCGGCAATATAGCGATCGGGAGCCTCGAAGTGAAGCGTGTGCCCGGCCCCCGCAATTACTTCCGTTCTGCTGTGGGGGCAGACGGCGGCCATCTCCTGCGCAATACGAGTGCATTTGACATCGAACTCGCCGGTCAGGAGCAAGATCGGGAGTCTGATTGCGGGAAGAAGATCCCACAACGTGGGCTGCGCGCCGGTGCCCATGTGCCTGAGTGAAAGGGCTAGAGCTTGCGGATTGTTACGGTACCTTCGCTCAAGAAGCTCTCCGAACCGGGTGGAATTTCGCAACGGTTCAAACAACGGCTGGGCGTACCAGTCGTTCAGAAACCGGTGCGGTGGTTCAGCAAGCAGTCTCTGCGCAACTCCCTCGTCATGCTTGCGACGGGCGATCCGCTCTGCTTCGGTGCGCAGTCCCGGTGAGGCCGATTCGAGAATAATGCGGTTACAGCGGTCAGCATGGTGAACGGCAAAGTAAAGCGCCATCCGCCCACCCATCGAATATCCGGCAACTGAGCACGTGTTGACTTTGAGGGAGTTCAGCAAACCAACGAGAAGTTCTGCGCATCCGATCATAGTATAGTCCCGCTCGGAGAATCCTTCAACACTGTCCCCGTGTCCCGGCAGATCAACAGCGACTACGAAATGGTTGTGTGACAGCGCGGGCGCAATGTCGCGCCAGTCTTCCTTGCAGCCGAGAAACCCATGGAGCAGTAACAGAGCCGGGCAATCCGGCCGGCCATAGACGCGATGAGACAGCAGACCGCTGGGCATTGATTGCGCTCGTTAGAGTTTGAGAGCTGAGCCGATTTCGTGAATTAATCGCTTGTGAAACCGCATATTCTCCGCTCGATCAACAGCCACTTCGATAACCGCCGACCTTTCTTGAATAATCGCTTGGCGGTACTGACTACGAAGTTCAGCGATAGTTTGCGCATGGGTATAGTCGAGACCGAACTGCTTTGCGACAAACTCAAACCTGAAACCGTGCGGGTTGACAAAGAACTTCTCATACGATTCACCGAATTCCGAAATCGGCAAATGGTCGAAAATTCCACCGCCGTTGTTGTTGATCACGACTACTATGACCCGGGTTTCGCTGTTGTGCAGCATCGCCAGTGAATTCAGATCGTGCAACAATGCGAGATCACCGATAAGCAGCGTGACCGGTTGGCCGATTCCGACAGCGTATCCGGCAGCAGAAGCAACTGTCCCGTCGATTCCACTGACACCTCTATTGGCCGCCACCGGAACAGCAGCGCCGCCGGTTGCGGCGAAAATATCCATGTCCCGAATCGGCATGCTGGAGGCCAGAAACAACGCCGTATCGGGGCTGATCTCTGTGCTCAACAGGCGAGCCACACCGGCTTCGACCAACTCACCTGTCTCCGCAAGGAACTGTTGCAGAACGTGGTCAATAACCCCGGAGGTTCGTAACCAAAGTGACATATAGTCGCTGCGTGCAGTCTCACCGATGCGACCTGAAAGAGTGCGGCAAAATGACTCGATGTCCGTTTCAACGCGGTGAGTAACGCAATGAATTGGATCGATCCGGGTTGGATGATCGACAACATGTATGTAGCTCTTTAGCGAACTTTCTTCAATCCACTGCATCAACCGTTTCGACACGACTCGGCCTCCGACATGAAGGATGGTGTCGGGGCGAAGGGTCTGCTTAACGTGATCTGATGTCAACGCCAGATTGAAAAACGGAATGACCTCTGTCCTGGCAGCGCCAAGACGTGCGCCGGACGTGATATCGGCAAATACGGGCCACTGCATGCGCTCGGCGAGTGCCAGCGCCGCGTTGCGATCCGATGCTCTCGGCAAATGACCCAGAATGACTATGCCCGCCTTTGCTCTGTCGAGAATCTTGGAAATCCGGTCAAGCGCCGGAGTATCGACCACCCGCTCGGCTTGCTCATATTTCGTGTACGGCTCACTTGAATCAAGCCATCCCGTGATACTGGACAAGTAGCTGCGGAAATCCTCCCCGGTTTCGACCGGCGCCAACGGCTCTCGAAACATGCAGTTCAAGTGCACCGGCCCGGCTGGGACTCGCGTGGCTTGTTGCACGGCATAGTCGATCGTTGTCAGCGGCATTTCCGGCGGAATAGCTCGGTCCGGACAGGGGAGATTGAATGACCATCGCACGAATTCACCAAACAGGCAAGCCTGTCTTGTCGTCTGATTGGCTCCGGTTTCCAGCAACTCCGGCGGCCGGTCGGCGGTGAGCAATATCAGCGGCAGCATATCCGACGAGGCTTCTACCACAGCCGGCAAATAATTGGCCGCGGCTGTGCCGGAAGTGCAGATAAGTACCGCCGATTTGCCAGTGGCGCGAGCGTAGCCAAGTGCGCGATAAGCCGCGCCCCGTTCATCGAAATGCACAAACGTGTTCGCTCGCGCATTATTCGCGATTGCCATTGCCAACGGCGCCGAGCGGGAGCCAGGTGAAATACAGAAGTAGTCAGCGCCGCTGCGAATCAGTTCCTCGACAAGCAGCGAGCCCCAGACTGAATTGATGTTGGCGACCGAAATGCTCACGGCAGAATTGTATCCAGTGTGCTTCGAATTTTTTGTTCCGTCTCTTCCCATTCGGCCCCGGCGTCGGAACCCTCGACAATTCCGGCTCCGGCCGTCAATATAAGCTGATTCCCAGCCACAAGCACTGAACGAATGGCGACGGTGAATTCAGCACCATTGGCGCTCATCCACCCGATCGGGCCGGCATACCAGCCACGGTCGAACGGCTCGATCTCCCGAATAAGACTGAGCGCCGTCTCGCGCGGTACACCGGCAACGGCGGGGGTCGGATGGAGCGCCGCTAAGAGATCAGGGTTTGAAATGCCGTCACGAACGGTTCCTCGAACCGTGGTCCTCAGATGCTGCAATTGCGGCAGAGTGAGCACCGAGGTCTTATCAACCGATAGCGAATCTGTTAGCGGTTCGAGAGATTCTTGCAGATAATCAAGCACCAGTTCGTGCTCTCGCCGGTCTTTCTCCGACGCCATCAGTTGGGCGGCAAGTCGGGCGTCTTGTTCATGATCAAAACTGCGTGAGATTGTGCCCGCTATCGCCTCAGTCTCGATAGTGCGACCACA
>Ga0315293_10002541_pt1 | contig 17498 bp, 10 predicted proteins | sample YL17G13_20_MG_FD_203071 | JGI IMG/M metagenome (GOLD analysis project Ga0315293, IMG submission 203071) | Sediment microbial communities from Yellowstone Lake, YNP, Wyoming, USA - YL17G13_20 | ecosystem: Environmental > Aquatic > Freshwater > Lake > Sediment | place: USA: Wyoming | collected...
CCGGTGTTGTTCGCAGGGTGCGTATGGTTGATATCGTGGGTATGCGCTATCGAACCCGTATTGTTCGCCGTAGAGTTTGCAACCGCTCCAGATGTTAAGGCTAGAGTGCCTGCACCGTGAAGGTGGATGAGGGAAGTCGAGGCCGCCCCGGTGTTGTTCGCAGGGTGCGTATGGTTGATATCGTGGGTATGCGCTATCGAACCCGTATTGTTCGCCGTAGAGTTTGCAACCGTTCCAGAGGATAAGACTAAAGTCCCGAAGCCATGATTGTGAATTACCGCAACGCCTAAACCTGAAGGTGCAGATACCGCCGTGGAACCCGAGATCGTCTGAGCGGCTGCGGATCCTGATGACGCTGTGTAAGTCCATGTCTGCGAAGTCGCTACAAAATTAGCGCCTAATATGTTATACGTAGCATTGTTGGAGCCGTCTCCGGCTGCGAGAGTACCAGCATTATTGTGCCACAAAGCGTTATTGTTGCCGGTCTGAGTGACGCCGATAGGGAAGTTATTTGACACAGCCGAGTTACTGTTAGCACCAGTTACCCCAGTTACCAAAGATGGAGCGTTAACAAGGGCACCTACGCCATGGGTGTGCGTGAGGTCCGTGTCTGCAACAGAGCCTGTAATCCCTGTACCCACAGATAAAGACCCTGCAGCATGCAAATGCGGAATATCCCCAGAGGTCACCGATTGGGTGACGCCAAGGGTTAGCGCAGGGGTTGAGTGGGTATGCGCAAGGTCCGTGTTTGCAACAGAGCCTGTAATCCCTGTACCCACAGATAAAGTTCCTGCAGCATGCAAATGCGGAATATCCCCAGAGGTCACCGATTGGGTGACACCAAGGGTTAGCGCAGGGGTCGAGTGCGTATGCGCGAGGTCCGTGTTTGCAACAGAGCCTGTAATCCCTGTACCCACAGATAAAGTCCCTGCAGCGTGAGCATGCGGGATATCCCCAGAGGTCACCGATTGGGTGACGCCAAGGGTTAGCGCAGGGGTCGAGTGCGTGTGCGCAAGATCTATCGCGGTAGCAGTTCCCGATGCCAACCCATAAGTCCATAATTGCGCTGCTGCAGTTGCTGTCAGTGCAGAGGGTGCATTTGCCAAACCGTTCACAGCTGTGGCATTAGCCTGCACTGAGCCTACTGAGTTGCCGGTGTTACCGCCTGCATTTGCTGCAGTTCGTGTCCCTGAGTTGGGATCCCTGCCCGCAGCTCCATCGACGCCCCGCAAAAAACGCCCCCGAAGGTCGGGAAGATGGAAAGTCGTCGAACCATCACCAGAACCCCAGCCAGTGCCGATTACGGCAAAGAGGACTGCATAAGTAGTTCGTGACAATAGCGAGCCATCGCAAGGGAGCCAGCCGGGAGGAGGTGTACTGCCGGCAAAGGCCATCACCATCCCAGCCGGAAAGGGGATAATGCCTGCCACTGTCTCCGTAAGAACTTTGGCCACGGGACTACCTCCTAGGTTTTAATTATGTAGTTGACGTTCGCATTCAGCGGCCGCGTTTCTGCGTCCCCGGAAAGTACCTGCGCGGCGGCTGAGCCTGAGACAGAGTGTGAATGAGCCATGCTCACCGACGCTGCTGCTGTAGAGCCTGAGATAACCTGTGCGGCGGCACTGCCGGAGCCTGACTGGGACCAAACCTGTGCGGCTGCTGATCCAGATCCTGACTGGGACCATACTTGTGCGGCGGCACTGCCGGAGCCGGTCTGCCCCCAGGTTTGCGCAGCCGCTGATCCGGATCCAGTCTGAGACCAAACCTGCCCTACTGCCGAGCCACTTGCTAGGGCAACGTTAGTCAATGCCAGTGTTTGGCCCGCTGCTGAGCCACTCGCTAGAGCTACGGCTGCAACAGTTAAGGTTTGGCCTGCAGCGACGCCACTCGCTAGAGATACGTTAGTCAGCCCAAGAGTCTGGCCTGCTGCAATGCCGCTCGCTAGAGCTACGGCTGCAACAGATAAGGTCTGGCCTGCAGCAATGCCGCTCGCTAGAGATACGTTAGTCAGCCCAAGAGTCTGGCCTGCTGCTGTACCTGATCCGGATTGGTTGAATGTTAGCGAGGGGACCACGTGAGTGTGGTTAGCCGTCGAGCCTCCAAGGGCCGCGGTACCACTAGCCGTCCCGGTGTTCGTGTTGGCAAGTCCTCCCGCACTGTAGATATCATTTCTTGACCCTATAACCGGGCCACCGCCCCCTACACCGAAGTCTTGCTGGAAATGCGCGTGACCGGAATCACTGTGAGTGTGGTCAACAGATTGGCCCAGTGAATTGTCAGCAGTGGTTGACCCAGTAATCCCACTAACTGTAGACGTCCCATGGCTGTGAGCGATATTGGTAGTACCACTAACCACAGACGTCCCATGAGTGTGGTCGATAGTGGTCGTTCCAGTGACAGTAGACGTCCCATGGCTGTGAGCGATATTGGTAGTACCACTAACCACAGACGTCCCATGAGTGTGGTCGATAGTGGTCGTTCCAGTGACAGTAGATGACGCATGGGTGTGGCCAATATTGGTCGTTCCGCTCACTGCACTGGCCACGTTGGTTCCGGTGACCCCTGTTACTGCGCTTGCGATGTTAGTACCTGTGACACCTGTCACGGCGCTTGCGATGTTAGTGCCTGTGACACCTGTCACTGCGCTTGCGATGTTAGTACCGGTGACACCTGTCACTGCGCTCGGAGCATTTGTCAGCCCCGTGGCTGCGTGGGTGTGAGCGAGGTCCACTGACCCCGAGCTAGCCGTAAGCACCGAACTTGCATTTGCCAAACCGTTAACTGCCGTGGCATTGGTCTGCACCGAGCCTACTGAGTTACCAGTATTACCGCCAGAATTCGAAGCTGTTCGAGTCGCAGCGTTCGGATCTCTGCCTGCAGCTCCATCGACGCCGCGCAAAAAGCGGCCCCGAAGGTCGGGTAAATGAAATGTAGTGCTGCCGTTGCCCACTCCCCAGGAGCCACTCAGAGCTGCGAACAGACCCGCATAAAGCGTGCGCGAGACTTGGGAGCCGTCGCAAAGAAGCCAACCCGATGGCGTTGTCGTGCCGCCAAAGGCGAGGATCGTACCTGCTGGAAGAGGGCTGAATGCCATCATCTGACTCCCTTATCTGATGTACCAGTTGGTGCCGTCCGAAATAAACTCAGCCGCATCGTATTGGGCCCCTAAAAGATACGAGGCCGCACCAACAATCGTCCCTGAGCCGGGGAGAACCGTAACCAGAAAGACGGGCGACCCCCTCAGCACAGTGACACTCGCCCCAATCAGGTGCCCTGGCAGAGTCACATCAATGTTCGCCGCTGCGGGAATTGCAAACACGAGGTTGTCTGCCGTGCTCAGTGTCGTCGTAGTCGTGACGATTCTTGAGCTCCGCCGCTCGCGGCCGTTGATATAAAGGCTCCCTTGAATCTCAAGAGCGCCGATAAAGAGATCATCCAGCTTAGGCCAATAGGCATCCTGCGTCGCCCAACGCGCGTTTGTGTCGTCGTAAACCAACTCTACCCATGTATCCCGAAGGTCCAGAGTAAGTATGGGGTCCGCGACATTGTTGTAGAAGATGTCGATCGCGCCGCCATTGAGCGTCACGTTATTCGGGTTACCCCAAGAGAACGTCGGGTCAGAGAAGCGAATCGTCTCCCCACCCAGAAGATCCGCCGTAGGCAGCGTAACCGCAATGGCCCCCAGCAGGGCATTGGTCAAGTAGTGCTTACCTGCTTCAGCAGTAAATGAAACGTCCTGATACTCAACAGTGAGCCCGCCGCCGCCATCGCCAGCGCCCGATCCTAGCTGGTTGACTTCAGCAATCTCAAGCGTGCCTGCGTTATTGAGCAGCGCATACTGCCCGATGGACTTGCTGCCCGTAAAGACAGCCCTGGGTGCGGTTGTGAGCACGGCGTTGTTAGCGTTACCGGCGTTGATCAAAATGGTTGCCGTAACCCTATTGTCAGCGCCCACAGCTAGCCGGTTCATCGCAACTGCGTACCAGCGGTAGAGCCCGGCACTTGGTGTCGCAACTACGAAGGCGCCAATGGGGGTGAAGCCGTCGGAAGCAAAGATGGTCCCTTCGTCAACGCCCTCGATCACGATCTCCGCACCTGTGAAATTCATGAGCAGCCCGCCGAGAGTCTGCACCCTCACCGCACTGTCAAGCATCGTCACGTCAGCGCCCGTTAGTATCAGGCGCTCTGGGTCTGTCGGGTGCGGGTAAAGGCGTAGCTGGCCGAAGAACTTATCAATCTGATCGTCAATGCCTTCGAGGGCTAATTGTGCATTGATGGCCGCAGCATCGAGAGCCCGAACGAAGTTTGTGGTTTCGACGGATATGGCCGTAGCTGGGTGAGTGTCTACAGCGTCGCGGCCGACGAGGTTATTGTGAGCGCCAGCTGCGACCGCAGTCACGCTGTTGTCTTGCACAAAGCGAAGATCCCGTGCATCGACAAGCCGCGCATGAGGCGTATTCACATAAGTAGTCGAGGTCTCAAAGATAAGCCGATAAAGGACCTTCATCTCCTGGCTAGGCAAGAGCCCGAACAGAATCTCGTCGTAGTTCGCCTGCTCGAGAGCATCGTTCAGAATTGAATACTCAGCCTGCCCCAGCATTGCGACAACCGGATGCCGAGGGTCATTCGTCGCGAAGATCCACATCGGGACAAAGTATCCCTGCTGCGCATCGACCTGCGTCCAAGGGCCAGCCGGGTTGTTCCAACGAATCCGTGCGGTACCCTGCAGTACAGGGAAAGCTGTTGCTGCCTGAATTCGCCAGTCACCAGCTGCACCGTTCCGGTAGAGGATGGGGAGCTCAGCGGCTGGATCCAAGATCTGCTCGAAGGGGTTCGATGGGGTCGCATCGTCGACTATATCGAATTGGATATCCTCATCAAAGAGGATCATATCCGTGAGACCAACCTGGGCGTCCGCAGCGAGCGCACCCGTTCCTACGGTCGTGAAATTCGCCAAACTGCCACCGGACTGCAGCGCGGTACCTACGGTAAGGTGCAGGTATTTGTGCGTGGCATGATCCATGACCATGCCGTGCCGCTCATCCCCAAAGGCGACTGAGACATTGTTCGTGGCGTCCCAGTACACAGTAGCAGCGTAGCCAAAGCGGGTCAGGATATCAGAAGTAAAGCTCGTCGCGTACTCTAGCGTCTCGCCGTTGAAGTAGATGAAGTAAAAGCCTTCGACATCCGGGATGACGAGCGTCTGCGCCACGGTCTTCCGGTGTCTTGTCCCGGCCGTATAATAATCGAAGTAGGCACCAACGGGTGTAATGGAGAACGTTCGCGTTCCGTCAACAAAAGCAATTGTCGATTGAGTGCGGTCCGTAAATCCTGTGGGCTCCGAGTTCTCGTCCGACGCATTCGCTTCGCGCCAGCCAAAGGCATCGCGCAGCAAAATCGAGTTGGCGTTTTGATCGCCAAGCTGCACATAGACCATCGACCCGTTATCGGGGCTCGTATCCCCTGCGAAGGTGTCGAGCTTGGTCCAAACCAGTGCTACGCCCACTCCTGACAGGTAGTAGACGCCATCGAGCGAGGCGTGGGTGAAGAGCACGCGGTCGCCATCGACTAACGTACGACCGTCTATGATTGAGGAGACGCCTGAGGGTAGAGCGCTGAGGGTCTTCTCGATTACGGTCGCAACGACGATTGCAGACTCTCTTACAAGAGAAGCGACATCGCCAGGCACCAGCCTCAGTTCGCCGCGAGACCCAATGACCGAGCATACCTGACCGTTGCGCCGAGCGAAAATAACCAGATTGTCGTTGGTAGTGGAAAGCGCAGAGATGAGGGCTTTTGAGACCGTAAGGTTTGCCGCCACACCTGCTGTGCGGTTGACAGAAACGTAGGCCACCTCGCCATCAGCCAGAACTATGGAAGCAGCTACCAATGTATTCCTGGTGTCGGCAGTGCCTGGCACTTGAATGTAGGCAGCACTCGACCAGGACAGTGTCGAGGTTGCAAAATTCCACGCCCAGCGGCCGCCACCGATCGCACCGATCTGGCGATCCTGGTTGCTGCGGTTTTGATTTGCCTCCATCTCAGCGTCGAGCTTACTGATAGCGGCAGGGTAATTATCCCCGCTCAGGATATTCACGGTCGAAGTATAAGCCTGAAAAGCCACATCGCTCGTAATACCAAGCCGGGCTTTCAGCGCAGTCGAGAGGTTCTCGTCGTAGCTAATCTCTTCTGTCGACTCCAGCACCTGAAGGTTAGGCGTGCTAGGGATAAACCGATTCTCACGAATTACGCCCAAGATGTTGATGGGCAGATTCCATGGGAGCGTTGAAATGTTGGTGACGAGCGGTGTTGGGGTCAGGTCCGAATTGTCAAGGATAACGTAGATCGCCTCGCCCTCAAGCATCGGATAGCTGCCAGGGGTCAGCACGTATGCTGTCGAAGTGAAGAGATCAGTAAGAGTAAATCCGCTGCTGAACGTGAATTCACCGGCCGCTGTCAGTTCCCAATCGTAGGTGAAGTTGCCGTGAGCCAGCACAAAATCTGAAAGGCTGCCTGGACCTACGGGCGGGACCCAGTTAAGTATTGTTGTGCCTGGGGGCACGATGCGCGCGAGAAGAATATCAGAGTCAAGACTGAAGTAGCTGAACACCTGCATAGCGTGTTCGGATACCGACTTGACGAAGCGCACCGCATTACCGTCAGGAGCCTGGAAATTACCGTTTGCAGTCGAGGGGTGTTCCGGCCCGGCAAAGTTCGTCGAAATCGTAACGAGGTAGACGTCATCGAGCGCATTCAAAGAGCGTAGCTCGACAGCGATGATGGGCTTAGTCCCGTTGTTACCGCCCACGCCGGAGCCTGAAACTACAACCCTATCGCCGATGTCAGGCGCTTGGCTGAGTGTGGAAGCGGTAACGAGAAGCTGGTTGGCGCCGACGTTGATCGTTGCAAAACCGCCCACTGCCGAAACCGCACCAAAGCCCACGAGGGAGGTAACGGCGTCGTAACTTGTAAATGTCCCTGGGGCTGGGTTTGAGTATATATGCAGCAGCGATCCCAGCTTGTCACGTGCCAAGGCCACACCGAGACTGCCAGTCCCTGAGAGGTTCAGAACAAAGGAGACCTCCCTGTCGTAGAGCTTGATAAAGTCTACGGACGCTGCCTGATGCGCCACAAGCATAAGCGAATTGAAGACGGGGTCCGTCTGTAGGTCAAAGCCCAGGAAATTCTCGGCAGGTCCGGTGAGCTCCTGCATAAAGGAAGCGCCATGAGCGTGCACCGAGATACCGAATACAGATCCGCCCTTGTCCTGGAGAAAGGCGATGATAAGCTCACGATTGCCTGCAACGAGCACGCGAGGAGCCGACGCACTGCCCGTAAGAAGGCCAACACCAATTTGCTCCACGTTAGTGGAAATGGTTGTCGCCGATGCAGCAAAGGCCACACCAATATCATCAAAAACCCTATAGAGAACAGCACCAGTGGTTTGGTTGGCCCAGGTGATGTAAACAAAGAGATCCTCGCTGACGAAGATATCGGCTGTTATCGTATTCTGCGCATTGTTGGTTACATTCAGCGGCGCAGTGATAAGAGCTCCACCAAGAGCCCTGGTAGTAAAGAATATCTGATTGTTGGATGGGCCCAAAAGCGCCTGATAGACAATGAATACTTTGGTGTCGGACGGGTCTATAGAAATCTTGGGTGAGCCGCAGGCACCCGACTGGGTGTCGACCACAGCCTCAGCGAAGACGGGCACACCGGCAGACGTGAACTTCCTAAAGAAGATGTTCCCGCTACGGGTGTAGGTCAGGTATAAATTGTTGGAGCCATCTATTGCGGCACCGAAGTTCTTCTCACTCATGGATGCTACGATAGTGACGGGCGCGATAAGAACAGTCTGCCGATCGCTCGACAGCTTGGAATATGTGATGGAGAAGATCGTTCCGTAGCCCGTGGCGGAGAAGATGTGAGCTGTGTTATCGGATGCGATCAGCACGCGCTGCGTCTGATGCGGTACGCCTGCTGTTATCAGCTGCGTATCGTATAGCGTGGCCGGCGTAACATCATAGGTTCCGCCAAGCGCAAACTCACGAATACCGATGCGGTTTTCGGAGTCTCGGGGGCGGCGGTATAGAATTCTATCGACACGAGCCCAGTCAGGGTCTGCAGCGACAACTGGAAAGGAGGCGATGCTTGCGAAGCTCTGCGATTGCCCGTTTTTGTCAACCAGGGTGCCTGGGCTATTGTCGTAGTTCGGTCCATTGAGCGAGGTGCGCAGGCCGGAGAAAGGCCCGATCCTGCCGGTGTCGATGTTGAGCTTATCAATGTAATCGAAGATTCCAGAAATCGAAAGAAACGGCGGCAGTCTCCAGTCGACCCCATCGTAGCTCCCAAGGAGGACTTCGTTGATGCTGATATCCAAAGGGGTCTTGGCAAAGCTGAAGATCAGGTCATCAACCTGTACCCCGGTGGGCGAAGTTACAACCAAGTAAAAGGGAGCATCAAGAGATGGCGCGGAGAGTGTCGTCACCGTCGTCTTGCTAACGATCAGGCCGGTCTGGATAAAGCGGAAAGCCGGTACCGTAATTGTGGGCCCGGCCTGCGAGATGAGGCCATCCACTGACAAAAGTCCGCTAAGCCCAACCTGGGCGTCGGCGATCTCTTGGAATGTTGAACTACGGTAAGGGGCTCTCCACCCGTTGATCTTTGATACAGTCACTTACTAACCCCTCTTGCGAGCGACCACGCGAATAAACCCGGTTGTCCGCACTGTGCCGCCGTAGTCTTTGTAGAAGATGCCAGCTTCCGCATTCTTGATCCAAATCTGGTTTCGATTCCACTTTACTGCAACGCTGCGGTCAGGCTTGATCGAGCCGGTAAGTGATCCGGTCACTGCCCCAGTCAAGTTCCCAGTAACGCCACCCGCGAGGGATCCAGGCGTATAGGACGCATCCGAGGTGCCCGGGTTGAAGATAGCTGCAGTATAGTTGAGGGTATCCACGATATTGACCGCGAGCGTACCGTTGCCGACAGTTACGCCGAGAGTGCTCGTCATGGTCGCGAGCGTCAGCTCTTCGACCGCGCCAGTACCATCGTTGGTTTGTGAGACCTGCACCGAAAAATCGAGCGCGTCGCTGCCGAGCTTGTGCAGATAGATCTGCTCAAATGTAGTCGGGCTTCCGACGTCAACCGCACGCCATTCCCCGATGAAGGAATCGCCGAAGTGTCTTGCGCGAACCGCAGTCACTGCTGCGCCGTCATAGTCGGCCTCGCCGAGGTAGAACTTACCAGCTGCGGGCAGCTCTGCAGTATCAAATCCGAGCGTAAAGGCTAGCGGATCAGTGATTGTATAGTTGATCGAGGAAAGCCCAGAGGTCGGGAAAAGACCGATGATCTCGAGGCGATCCACGACAGCCCCAGGTGCCACGGCTTTGATCACATATACGCCGGCATCCGCGCTGTCAAGGAGGGTCAGGTAATCCCCAGGCTGGACGTTTTCAGTTGTGAAATCCTTGGTAGCATCGCTGAAGTAAACGGCATCGCCGTCGATATCATTTGATACCGTGCCTGCCGGGGTTGCGGGTGGAGGTGTGCTGGAGTCGCCGTCGACGGTGATCACCCCGTCCACTTGGAAGGTGCCGTAAACGTATTTGATGCCGGCCCCGCCAGTGAGCGTCAGCTCACGGAGAATACGGCCACGGGACATGAACCCGTCGATCGTCAGCATCAAGGGGTCCACTGACCCGTCGACCTGGACTTTGTTAGCGATAAATCCCATCCAGGTCGGATAGCCGTTGATGTCCTTGGAGCCATCGAAGACCTGGTTTTTAATTCCAGGCATGCGGAATGCTTGGGCGCTGCGCAGCGAGACTTGCCCTTCGCGTGCCTTGAGCACTTCCCAGTCACCCTGGTCAATTCGGACAGAGAGGCTATAGTCAACAGGCGCCGTCGTCTCAAACCCGTAGACGGGCGAGCTCCTAGCTAGGATGACCTCGGCAGCCGGCTTCTGGGTTCCGTCTGGGTTCAGCGCAACAGCCAGGAACGCGGATAACGATGGCAGCGAGAACCGCGAGTCGATGATCTCCTGCCCAAAAGCCTGGGCCCAGACATCAATCTTGTCGGAGTTACTGTTCGCAGGCACATTCCAGGAGTTCCGGAACTCGTTAAACCCTGGCTGGGTGAGCTTGAGGTACGGGGTCTCTGTTGACATACTCTCACTCTATAAAGATGGTGTACCGAATTGTGACGGCGATATCGTTGGCTGCGACAAAAGGCACAGACCGATAGGTTCTAATGGAGTACATGGCCTCATCGACAGGAGGCGCTGCAGGGGCGGCCACGGGCAGTCTAGGAAAGGGCGCGCCACCGATAGTATCAGCAGTGATCAAAGCCACCTCGTTAACTACCGGCACTGCTTGGTTTGAGAAGGAGGTGATCGGCACATCCACGGCCGAGAAGGTCCGGATAAACTTGACCGCATGGTCGGTGGGAGTCCCCGTGTTGAGAATCACGGCGTCGATGTCCGCTCTGTATATCTCGTTGTAGAGGGCCGACATGGTGTCCACAGGGACCTTGGGTACCGTGGGATCACTCGGCAGTGTGCCGCGGTCACCAATCGCCATGCGCATAATTGGATTGAGCGAACCTGCGGCCAGAGCCTCGATGGTTTTGTCTTTCCCAACGTTGACGATAATGTTGCGGTGGATCTCTTCGCGGAGAACCTGGCAAACACTAAAATCCAACTCGTGGCTACGGTAGGTGTTTGGTCTGCCGGCGACGGGTGCGCTTAGGATCAGCCGTGGCCGTCCTATGGTTGTGAAAATCTCCACAACACCTATCGGGGCTAGGCCGTCTCGCAACAACTTACTCATCCAGCGTTCCTCTTGTTTGTCTACATACTACACGACCTTAGACCGTGAAGGTATCAATAAGTACGGCAAAACTCGTGACATCAATCTCCACACTCTCGCGGACTGTGACCCCCTCTGGGTCCAGATTCAAGCCGTCATTTAGAGCCGTCTCGTAGGCCAGTAACGTGGCAGGCTCCAGGAACGTCGTCTCGTTTGCATCCAGATTTGGCGTCAGATCTATATTCGAGGATGGCGCCAGATCATCGTCAAGGGGAAGGGTGTCCTGAAACTCTCCGACAATTACTTGGAAAAGGTAAGTATTAACCAACGGCTTGATCGCATTCAGAAAGATCTGCACGTTGCCAAGGTCAATATCGCGATTGACAAAAGCGTCGACCTGGATCTGGGGGAGAAAGGTATGCTCCTCCAAAGTCTTGAGGGCCTTTGTCTCATCCGTGTCCCCAGGCCCAAGCGTAGCGTTCTCCGTCAAAAACCGATCCAGCCCTGCCCTCCCTATCTCGGTAGCGATAAAGCCAGGCTTGTTGATCTTGTCGAAAACGTCAATCCCGCTTATCAGTGGGTCAAATCTTAATACCCGCTGACCCACCACGACCTCAGGCATAAGGCCCGTCGGGATCTCCACAGTCCGGCGGACTCCATTATCGCCGAGGGTGCTTACCTCTGTCGAGGACACGGCGGTAACTACCCCGTCCTCCTGCGCAACGGCCAAGCCGAATAGAAGATAAAGAGCCCGCCTTACGTTTTGCGGGGTAGGTCCATTCCAGAATGCGAACCAGAGGCCCTGAAGAACGTTGATATAACGAGGGCTGTTCTGAGTATAGACGCCCATGAGAAAGCCGAAGTTGTTCCAGGGGTTTTCTTTGTCTGTCAGACTTCTCTTGGCCCAGAGCTTTGGGGTGAGCACGGGCTCTGCCGCAAAGCTAATGACCCCCGTACTCCGGTCGATGCTGTAGTCCGCGCCTTCGACAAGAGTCGTCAGGACGCTCTCTTCCCGGATTGCATCCTGGAAGGTCGGGATGGATACCACGCGCTCATAGGGCAGCGTGTAGGGATAGCGGAACTCAGGGAAGATCGTAGGCAAAGATACGGAGTCCACCCCCAATATAAACTCACTGGCATTCTCAAGAGGCGGGGTCGTCTCAAGAATCTCGATGGACGAGCCTACGCCGGACGTGGGAGAGACGAGCTGCACGATTGTATTGTCGAAGATGGCTCGCGCAAATGCGAAACCCACAACGAAATTGATCTTGTCCACGATCTCGAAGATTGTCGTCACCAGTGGATTGATCCCCCGACAGTCGACAGTATAGATCGTAAGGCCGTCGATTCTGAACTTGAGGAGGTGCTTGGACAGCATGTTAATGCCGTTCGAGATGTCCTGGTTCGATGTGATCACTGCGGGGCGGTTGATGAAGTTGTCCGCCCCAAAGGTGTAGGGCAGCCAGCGTTCAGAGGAGTACGCCTGAAGGTCCCGAATAGCGATATTCAGGTTGACCTCTGCATACTGCTGGTAGACCGCCGCGATAACCTGCTCGTAGGCTTGCCACAGCTCGCCCATTCGATCTTTGTCTTCGTCGGGCATCAGGCCCCAGACAGTTCCGATAAAATCGAAATAGTGCGGCGCTGCCATTAGCCAGCCCGCCCACGGGTAAGCAGCTTTTTACCAAGCTGGTGGATATAAGGCGCTGCAAGAGTACCGAGCCCTGCGATCTCCATGAGGTCCTTGGTCTTCTCCTTTACAGGCTTGCCTCGCAGTGATTGGATGCTTGGCACTGCGAGAAGGCCGAGGCCCGCTAGCTCTGCAGCAGCATTAGCCCGTTTCATAAAACCATCCCAGAAGGCTGTTTTTTCCATACTTTTAATCCTATCCATGCGAAAGGACCGGAGGGCCTTGCGCTTGTGATCGTATGCAATGAGGTTGGGCCCTTTTATGCTGAGAGGGTCGACCTTGCGTTTGACGTGCCGCTTCGTGCTCATCTTATGATAATGGATGTGCACGGATTTACGCTCAGGATTAGACTTATTGTGCGTTATAAGCCCTTCGATGTGCCCGACGTCTGCCGCTTCCATGGTGCCCCTCAGTATCTGATATGTGGATTACTCTCAGCTTGAAATTCTGGACCACTATCACCAATGCCGAAGTCCCTAGGGTTTCGCTCGCGGTCCAGTAAAGTGTGGTCTGTCTTTACCGAATCCTCACTTGGCCCAGATTGGTTGACATTGCCTGAGAGCGGACCTGAGTATGTCAGCTGTCCGCTCAGAACACCCTTGCCAACCCCTGTAAATCCGCCGCCAGCATCGAGCGCCTCAGCCCGTTTGTAAAAGCCGTCCCAGAAGGATCTCACTACGTGACCCTCCCAAAGAAGCCCCTAAGAAAATGGGCTTTCTTCTCTGCCTTCTCCTTGCCGCCTACGCTGATATTAATCGTATGGTTGGCCGATCCGCCAGTCTCCGGCTTGTCTTTTTTTGTAGGCTTTTTCTCTGCTTTTGCTTTAGACTTGCCGCTTGGCCCGGCGGCCCCGTCCTGTGCGGCAGATCCCATCTCTGCTTCACTTGGCGCAGGCTGTCCGAGGCCCTCTCCATCCTGAAAGCTCTGCATAATCTGCTGAGCCATCGGATCACCCTCTGCCGTTGCCCCTCCCCCCATAACCGCTTCTTGCTGCTGCTGCTGCTGCGCCTGCTGGTCGGCTGCAGCAGCTTCTGCTGCAGAGTAGCTGCCAGGATGCTCCCAGGCAGAGCATAGCATGCGTTCGGTCACATCTTGTTTGACCGCAGGGTTCGTACAAAAGCCCGCGCCAAGCTCAGGGTTTAGCGCACGGAAGTGAACGCAGTTCTTGCAGCTCGCCCCCTCTACCTCCCGTGGGAGAGTGATCAGGAAAGCTGTTTCAGCTGTTGCCATATCCTCTGGGGATCTTGGGTCCACGCCCCCAAGCTCATTCCACTTAAGCATTTTTTCAGGGGCACTAGCGTCTGCCTCTGGCCCCATGCCCGCACCAACTACCGACGGCTTAGCGGACATGTACGTTGCGGACGCCCGCTTATAAAACCCTGCCCAAAAACCCTTCCTCTCGCCCATACTCTCGCTCCTGTCTTGTGCTTTTTTGATACGCTCTGGCAGATGCTTTGGGGTGTCCGCCTCCCACTCGTCAATTGTCTTCTGGCTCATGGACCCTTGGCCTTTCAGCTGGTAGAACTTACGCCTCTGCGCCTCTGACTTGAAAGGCATCAGTCTAACCTCACGAGCTCAATGTTGTCTGCAACCCAGTGAGTAATTCGCGGGCTTAGAGGGTGCGGGGTGTCTTTTGGAAACGGATTCAGCGTAGGCACCGTGAGCTTGGCGGTTCCCGTTACGGAGGTAGTCGTAGCATCGGTATCCTCGATGGTAGCCGTCAGGACGAATGGTTTTATAAAGGTACCGTAGCGACTGAAGGGGTCCGTCGTCAGTTGAATGAACTGGTAGATATCTGAGTACTCCAGCTCAGTGCCCGCTCGTCTGGTCGAGATGAAGTCCTTAACGAGGCTCGTCAACTGGTCGTTTGTCGGGACGCTGCTGTCGGTAGTATCAACACTGTATTCGATCTTCCCGCTGACATAGGCCGGGAGAAAATGCTTCATCAGCATATCCCCATCCAAGACCCGCTCCTGCTCGGAGCGTACGAAGTTGTGCAGGGTTATGACCTCTGGGACATAATCATAGTCGACCCGAAAGCTGAGGCCTATAAGCCCCGACGTAAGCACGATGTAGGAGTCCTCAAATGCTGAGAACCTGGCCGTGGGCTCGTTGACTAGCATGTAGAAGTCTGTCCCGCCGCCGACGCCGTACCCGCCCTCACCCCAACCACCAGAACCCCAGCCGCCGCCAAATTCTAAGAACTCACCGGAAGGCTCGAAGGTGACCGGGTCTATAATCTCGATTGCGTTGATCCGCAGAAACGAGACATCCTTTATCGTGTAGTCCTCACGCCCAGGACGGATCCCGCGCACCCTGCCGAGCGTGTCCAGCTGCACGAGCGGCCCGATATCAATAGAGAGCGGGTTAAACCAATACTGGATGTAGACCGCTTCGTTATCCTTGATTCCCGTGCGCCGCACATAGTAGCTAACCCCGACCGCTGTGACCGAGAATTCAGCGTCCAGGATCAGAAGGTTATCGCTGACCTTGGTGAGGACTCTATAGTCCTTGGCATCAGGGCCTGTCAGCACCGTGAGGATATCGTTGGGGAGGACGTTCAAAAATACGTTCAGAACCGGGTCGGCAAACTGTGGGCTATCTAGCGTCGTGGCACCAGTGACTTGTGTGACAAGAACGGAGGGTCCAATGACTCGCCGGATATTGCCGTTCACGTCATCGAACTCGTAGTGAGTGATGTCGATGAAAGTTATAGGGCCATCGCCTGGATAGACGTAAGGGCCGCCGCCCAGTGTAAGGCCGAACACAGCGAGCAGACCGGAGGTACCTGAGATAGGATCGTCGAGAACGACCTCGCTCGAAAGGCCAACGGTCGTCGAGCGAACAAGCAGGGTATTTCCTGTCGGAAATGCGACCAGAGTTCCAAACGCTACGTTGATAGCATTCAGAATCTGGTTTCTCGTGGTGGTCGAAGGCGTAGGTCCAGCGACCTTGACGTTCTTGAAAACGCCGTCTATACCTACTTTGACGAACTGCGCCAGCGAGAGGTCCACCGGGTTTGATAGATCCACGGGGCTGGTATACGTCGCAGCGGAGGAAGGCTTAACCTGCTGAACGATTGGGTCGTGATCGTTGCTGCGGTCCAGGTTTATCTCGCCCACGTTCTGCCAATCGGTGAGCGTGAGCTCAAGGTTTGTTGACGACGCCGATTGACGGGTGGTGTCGGTAAGCAGACCTATGAAGTTGGAGCTGCCTTTTTTGATCGTAGTCGTCTTAAAATACCCATCGACGTGTCCGCCGACATGCGCATTGTAGACGATATCCCGCATCATCTCAGGGTCACCAAAACCAATCGGCTGAAGCTCCGTTACAAAGTTCGCGAAGTTCTCAAAGATAATGGCGTTGAAACCCTTACCCGTTACAAGGTCACGAACGGCAATGGACGCGCGGATACGCTCGATGAGTGCGGTGTTAGTTTCTCTGTCATTACCCCCGGCAATGGCCGCAGGGTTTCCGACCAGCACCGCATCGCTATCGTTGGTGATCGCCACCAGCTCGCCGGCAGCCAGATCAGAATCAGTGCCCGCCTCTGAGGCCTCAATGGGAATATCGTAGTAGTAGTTGCCGTCTTCGATTTGAGCCGAGACTTCAGATGCGAGTATTGCGAATGGCGCAGGGTTTGTGTAGGTCTTCCCGTTGCTCCCAGTGAAAAGCGCGCCGCCAGCCGGCCACTCTCTGCTTACCGGGTCCACGTAGGATACGCGTGCTGAGCCGCCAGCCTTGTTACCCTCCACGCGAGAGACGAAAAGGTTCGAAGCAAGCGCGTCGACAGCCTCTTCGTCAAAGGCATCAGGGTTGTCTGTTTGCAAAATGCGCAGAAAACTCTGAGAGACTTCGAGCGTGTTGGCTTCGTCGGCGAAAGGTTGCAAGAGAAACTGCATGGGTTTGAAGAAGAGGGACTCGAACCCCGTACCGGAGCGAACGTCGAATTTCGGGTCGAACTCCAGGAGCCGGGTCTGGATAAAGGCCGCAATCGGAAGTTTCGCCATATTAGACCACCACGTCGAGTTGTTGGCCAAGTTCGTTTATTATGCGAAGCCGCACAAGCACCTCATCGGACGATGCCCCTGGCCCAATCAAAAGAATCTGAACTTCTTTCAGACGCTCGTTCGCCGCGATGGTAAGGCCGATCTGCTTGCTCAGCACTTCAGCCTCAGTTTTACGGATACGCCTGGTCAGCTCACTTGTGACCTCAAGCATATCGTCCGTACCGATATTGAAGCCGATAAGCTCAGGAATACCCCCGCCGCTGGTCGGGTCCAGTATATCTTTCCCTGGTACATTAAGTAACGAGAGTATCACGATTTGCGTGAGTTTTAAAACACCAGTAACCACCTTTGGCTGAAGCCGAAAGCTCACTCTTCTAGTAACCGGCTCGATGTCGATAAGCCTAATCTCCATGGGGTCCCCTAAAAGCTGGTAAGATCGCGTAATTTCGCAAGCGCCGCACCGATACCCGCCTCGTTAATCAGCTTGCAAAAAACTTCCTGGAGTTTGAAGGAAAAGCCGAAAGATTTGAGGCGCAGGCACGCAAGAAGATTCGCCTGAATCGCCAAATCAAAGTCGATAGAAAACTTGATGCTCAAAAGGTCGGCATCCCTATCCAATTGGTCCTGCACGTATGTTAGCTTTGCGCGGTTTGCGGGATCTGGCAGGCACTTCTTTAGTAGCGCCAACGCAGCCAGCGCGGCCCCAACGTAGGTCGCATCTTTGCTATTGAGCTTAAAGAATTTTGTGAAATTTCCCGAGGTCAAGAGGTCCACAGCGTTATCCAGGCCAGCGCCGGCAAACATCTCAAGGATACCAGCACCCACCTGCGCTATGAGACTCTCCAGCTCAAAGGGCGTCTTTGCAAAGCGATCGAGCGCGACGGCGATATCATTATCACGAGAGACCGTGAGTGCAAGGCGCCTTAAGACAGACCGTGAGACTGCGAGCACCTCCTGCCGAAGTTTTGCGCTCACAATCGCATTGTTGGC
>Ga0315293_10002544_pt1 | contig 17485 bp, 11 predicted proteins | sample YL17G13_20_MG_FD_203071 | JGI IMG/M metagenome (GOLD analysis project Ga0315293, IMG submission 203071) | Sediment microbial communities from Yellowstone Lake, YNP, Wyoming, USA - YL17G13_20 | ecosystem: Environmental > Aquatic > Freshwater > Lake > Sediment | place: USA: Wyoming | collected...
GCGCCAGACCGGCCCTACAGTATGTATAACAAATCTTGCAGGCAATTTGTATCCTCTGGTTATTTTCGCCTGTCCGGTTTTGCAGCCATTGAGTGTCCTGCATTCAGCCAGAAGCTCATTGCCTGCAGCTTGATGTATTGCGCCGTCGACACCTCCTCCTCCCAGCAATAAATTATTTGCCGCATTAACAATCGCATCTGTATCCTGGTTGGTTATATCTCCAAGGATAATCTTAATTCTTGTTTCCATTTTTCCGGGATATAAAAATGTCAAACACAAATAAAAATTATTTGTTATTTGTTTTTCTCTCCTTCAGGACTATAATCCTCCATTATTTTCACAAGTTTTCTCCGCCTTTTGACCAGATCAGTAAGTTCCTTAAACATGTTTTCATTCACCTGCTGCGCCATGGGAATAACATACTTTTCCGTCTGATCGAGGTAACCTGATATCTTCTCCTCAGATTGAATATCACGGTGAAGATCTGTCAGATTACTTATCCTGTCAGCACACTTCAATATCTTGGCTCTCAGGGATCCATGTTCGAGAATTCTTTTAAGGTAATCAGCCTTTGGCATATCCTTAGGTCTTGTAACTTCCTTCACGAGTTCCAAAACCTGATCTGCCTGCCCGTCGATGATGCGTATTTCGAATTCGTTGGTACCGGGCACATCTTCCAGGAGGTCATGGATCACTGATGCTTTCAGCAGTACATAATCATCGAAAAGTTTATAATCGAGCAGTATTGCCATCGTTGCCATTGCATGCCTGAACTGGTTCCCTCCAACACCTCTCTCGATTCCAATAAGGGCTGTGGCTTTTATAATATAAGGTGCAAGCACAAGGTTCTTTAATTTTTCTTCAGCAGTCATAATTGAAGCGAGTTTATCTGACAAAATTAACTGGTTTATTGTTTTAATGGCAAACGGGATGCCACAAATCATAAATTGCTTTATATCAATATATTAGTAACGAAGGAAGAAAATGATATCCGGATAATACGGGGATTTGCACGCAAATACAGCTATAAAACGGAAGGATAATCTTACAAATATTTCGTAATGTTTTGTATATGTGTATGTTATGGAAAATGGCACAAGATATGCCTTTATACCATTTGAAATACAACAATAAAGATATGAAAACTACATCTAATAAAAGCACCAGATTATCTGATGATATCCGTCAGGTTTTTGTCAATGCATATGGCGAAAAATCAGAAATGGTAAGACTATGCAGAGATCATCTCAATCCGTTTTTGCTCCATGATAAGAGACCGGTCCTGAATATAAGCCAGGATGAATTTGTCGGCATATTTGATGTGAACTCAAACCACTTTTTTCTTCCGGCCGCCCAGGCTCTTCGTCTGGGAGCTTTTTGCAGGCTGCCTTTACCAAATATGATTGCCTTAATTTTAAAAGCAGAATGGGAAGAATTTTTATCAGGAATTTCAGGGATCTCATCAGAATCAGTATTAATATTTACCGATCAGGAACTGATCGAAAAGCATATCTCAGGTTTTAAGCCGAACACGGGAAAGATTTTTAACCTGATCAGGAATGAAACAAACGGATCAAACGCTAAAATAACATATAGTCAAATTGACTTTTTTATCAGTGATCTGCTGGGACAAAATAAATTTCTGGCCGATAATTACAGTATAGGTCAATTCTACTCAGAGAAGGAAATAACAGAAGATATGCTTCTTCATAAAATTTCCGTACTACAGAGGGAAACATACTTACGGTCAAAAGAACTATGGCTGACAAAATCTACGGAACTTGACGAAATGTTAATGTATCTTGAACGGAAAAAGAAATTGAACCTGGGGCTCGAAAATAAATATTTCAGGATCTTCGGAAGTCTTGAGAGTGAAAAATCAAAATTCACATACCGGCTAGAGAAGTACAAAATTATGCTGGAAATCATGCAGGAACATCCGGAATTATCCTATAGAGAATTAATCAGGCTGTCTGGGGACAAACTAACGTATGCAGAGAGAGAAAGGAATGATCTTAAGAATAAAATTACAAGAAGCCAGAATCGGATTGATAATATTATTATTGACAGTTCACAACCTCCGGTATCAGATGAATTCAAAGATTCTTATATGCAGGAGTGCAAAAAGCTCCTGAGAAAACTTTACTTTTTATTGCATACTGATACCTGCCCGAATTATTCCGGATTATCAAAGCAAAATAAAGCAGAGATTAATAAACTATGGCTGAAATTAATGAAATCCACAAAAGATGAAATGTACTCTTTTTCACCATCAATGCTTCTGTACAGTCTGCCCGACTACGAGCAGCTTAAATCGATCTACAAAAGAGCCTGTGAAATCCTGGGAATGGATCCTGACTGTTATGATACCGGTAACCGCCTTGAATTCATGATCATAAAGGGGGCTTCAATTGAATCAATAATGGATTTCCTGAAAAGTGAGACAGAACAACTGGAACTTCACCTTGCCCGCCTTGAACTTGTTCAGATTGAGTACACCCATGAAGATCAGACCCAGGTATACAGGCACGCTATTGAAAATATAAATGGTCATACTGAAAGTATGAAATGCGAAATTTCTGATCTGAAGAAGCAAATCCAGAAGCTTAAGAAACAAATTACCAGTGAATATATAATTGTCGCCAGATAATGATGAAAAATGATATTCTGAAAACTGTAAACAGTAATAATTCAGCCCCGGGCGGATATAAAAATGACCGTGAAAGAGAAAGATTCGAACTCAGTCACGCGATCAGAACTGATTTTGGCTTAAATAGTGTCCGGTCAGTTAATGTAACCTCAGATAACCGGTTTCTTATTATAACCTTTGAGAAAAGCATTCCACGCATCCGCATTGTGGATCTGGAAAAGCTTGAATTTCTGCCTTATGAATATTCTGGTCATACTGATTCAGTAAGAATGACACGCGTAACCAGGGATAATAAAGCTTTTCATACAGCCTCCTGGGATGGTTCATCGCGCAGGTTTGAGATAGAATCCGGTAAATGCGATTTGATATTAAGCGGTTTTGGAAGAAGTCCGAGCTGTTTTCTTGAACCTGAGCAAAAATTACTGTTTACAGCCAGTTATGATGCCGATTGTGATCTGGAATCGAAAAACAGCGGCAGATGCTGGGATCTCACATCAGGTAAGACCATAGGCTTATACCGGCACACTAATGAGAGATTAAGTCCTGAATCAATTGATATAGTGTTTGAAAATGGCAGAGTGTACACCGGAAGTGATGACGGATGTGCTTATCAATGGGATATAAGCGGTGAGAAAAAGCTTATAAAATACTTTTCATTTAATGGTTGCGTAAGAAAACTTGCATTGTCCCCAAACTATTTTGCTGCCGCATGTACTGATGGCATTGCAAGAGTATATTATAAGCATACTGGTGTTTTTTTCAGGCATTTTTTTCATTTTGACAAGGATGTAAGAGAAGTTCGTATATCCAAAGATGAAAAAAGATTATGGACTGCTACTGATGGCGGGACAGTTTCATGTTTCAACCTTTTAACCGGCAAATTGATATATAGCCGGAAGGTACATCCATTGTGGATATGGAGCGTTTGCCTGATGAATGATGAAAAAATACTTGTAACGGGAAGCGGGGACGGATCAGTCGCATTCTTATCTGCTGAGTCAGGTCAGATAGTGGCACAGCTTTATAATCTGCCTGGGAATAATGATTTTCTGATCACCTGTCCGTCGGACAAGGTTTTCCCGACAGGTTTTTTCTATGCCACTGACACCGATCTTATTCAGGTAATCAAGGACGATAAAGAGATGCAGACTCAGGAATTACTGGATTTAAATGATCCCAGACGAATAGAATATATCAATAAACTGAACCTTAAAAATCTGATAATTACAAAATTAAGAAACACTAAACATTATACCTCATTAACTGAAAATTATATGACGAATAAAAATCTTCTTGATCAGTTAAGTGGGGGGAACAGAACCTATATGCTGAAAGCTTAGGTATAACTAGTCAGCAGATCTGCAATATATTTTATTGCCTGTGGTTGATGGTCTGTTTTAAATGCGTACAGGCCCCTGGTTTTATACTCTTGGCAGTGTTCCAAATTTTAAGTATATTGGCTATAGCATTTTGAGACCTGGTAACACTGTTATATTATGAGTTTTATAATCCCTGAATTTACAACCAGCATTATCGATTCAGGATTTACTCCTGAAGATGAAGATACCAAACAACTTTATAAAGAAGTCGAAGCATTTGCAAAGCAGAGCCAGCCCGTTGTAATCTTTGGCCCTGCAGGTTCAGGAAAAGAATTTCTTGCCCGGCATTATTACAGTGCTTTTGTAAAATCTGAAATTTACCAGCAATATAAGACTATCTGGAATTCAAAGTATAATGAAATCAGAAATCGCTATTCTGCTTTTTATTCCGGAAAAAGTCTTGATGTATTTTTAAACTCCTTAAAGCCAGGTATTTTTCAATCAATAAATTCAACCACGATCTATCCGAATTTAGCAGAAAGCATTCTGTTCGGACATGAGGAAAACTCATTTACCGGGGCATCAGCAAGACCGGGTTTACTGGAATTGATAAAATGCGGGGTACTGTTTATAGAAGAGATCGGGGAGCTTTCCAAAGACCTGCAGGCAAAACTACTCAGGGCTTTCAATTCAGAGATCTCCCAGGGTTGCCGTATTTCTGGCATAATAAATTATTCCCTTAAAGATATAATTATAATACCAGCAACCAATCAGCTGCAGGACGAGATCAGAAGTACTTTTTTTTACAAAATGGGTATTCAGGTAAGCATAAAAGGTATTGACGAAAGACCAAAAGATGTTCGCAAGTCTATTCCTCACTTCATTCGCAAAGCTATCGGCAAGAGAAAAGACAGCTCAGTCATAAGCAGTTTGTTCGGGATAAACTGTTCCGGGGAAATTACCAGATTATCAGAAACTAAAGAGATAAAAAAATTCGCAGAGGACCAGGGTGATTTGGTGGCAGATGAAATTTTAATGCGAAAATGGCCTGGAAATTTCAGAGCCCTGCGCACAGCATTGGAGGCATCAATATTAAGGATTGAAAAACCGAAGGAAACCATTTCCTTTTCTGAAGAATTCCGGAAAAACCTTCAGTATTATATTACACAATACAGTGACGATGCCGAAAAAACTTCGGTGTTCGTGGCAAAGTCTTTCCCTGATACCGCATATCCTTCACGATATCCGGATCTGGACAGAAGGATTCTCGAAGAACTTAAATGCAAAAAAAAATTAAATGACATAAGTGGTTTTGAGAAAAAGATCCTGGCCAACTTTTTAAGTTCAACCCATAAGACAGGCTTCATACGAAGGGATCTTGAGGAATACTATAAAGAGCATAGCAGCATCAGGCATACTTCGGAAGCGCACATCAGAAGCAAAATTAATAAGTTGGCTATTCTGAAGCTCCTTAATAAGACAGGAGAGGGTAAAAGTACACGGTACAACCTGACGAATTCTTTTCTAAAGCAGGTAAAGAATAATGATTTATTCTCCATGCCGGACATTGACAATGACTGGGTAGACAGGAGTAATGAAATCGATGATCTGGGCAGGAAACTTCTTTCCATACAGCGCGTTTATATCCGGGCTCCTGCCGGATTTGGTAAAACAGCCTTCATAACCATGTTTTGCAGCGCAATGCAGGAACGATACAACTTCTACTATTATCCATTAGGTGAAGCAGGAATAAATAAAATGTTCGAAGATATACTAAAGCTTCTGCAGTCAAAAAAAATCAGCCTGGATCCGGATGAATTATTGAAAGATGCTGTTAATAATATTCAGCCATTCTTAAAAGAGATATTCAATAGTAGAGAGGGAGACAAGCCTGTTCTGATCCTGGATAACGCTCATTTCGTTTCTGATCCGGATGGGATTGAAATAATCGCAGAACTGGCAAAGAAATGGCAGGAGGTCATATTAATATTGTCAGGCGATAAAATGGATAATACATTTCAGGAGCATTTTCATGAAATAAAGCTCGGACCGTGGGGGAAACAGGCGTGAATAAAAAGGATATTTTACATCAACGCAACATTAATGACGAACAATGTTAATATTTAATTATTTATCTGTGCCAGAAGGTTTTTGATTAATGCTTTCCGCATATCCTGTGCCAGTTTTTGCTTTACCAGATGGTAGAACGGAGAATAGGGGACAAGCATTTTCTGACAAAGGGCAAGCTCATGAGCAAAGTAAGTCAATCCATAATAATTTCGGTGGGCATCGTTCATTGATAAAAGGTATTGAATGAACGGATGCTTCAGATTTAGTCCCAGCAGTACCTTTGCTTTCCCGGAATACTGTTGTTCCTGGTTTTCATTTTCATCAGCCGGTTTCAAAAAATTCGAAATGATTTTTTCATTTAATGGCTTTCCGTTTTCATCAAACAATCCTGAAGATATCCTGCAACCGGATTCTTCCATATCAAAGAAAACCGATTCAATACTATTTACGTTCATATGAAGATTATTCTCGATTACATTCATTATCGCCGGATCGCTCAGAAGCATATCAATCTCTTTTAACAGGTTCTTTTCCTGGGGATTAAGATTCCTGATTCCAATTATATTGGTCCTGGGCGATAATGCCTCTTTACTGACTATATCCCGCTCTACAAGTTCCATGATCTTTTTTTGATTTCCCTGTATTGTGTCGAGGTTTACAGTATCTTTAAATATAGTGGAAAACAAACTTTCAAAAAAATGAGTTGCGCCTCCGTTTATCCGGCACGTTTCAGGAATGACTATGTAATCGTGTTTAAAAGAACCGCCAAGCCAACGGAGGTTTGTACGCACAGGAGAGAAATAGAAAGGAAGATCTGACCGCTTCATGTCTTTCAATGCTTTCAGGGAATACTTGCCGCTACGGCCATTGATCCGATAGACTGATAATGTTGCAAGTTCTTCAATGAGCCTGTTTTCTTCTGAAGTCCTGTTAGTAAAACCGGCAGGATTAGCAAGATATGATTCTATTTCATTTCTGAATATGAATTGATTTGCCGTTATAAGTTCGGCGCTCACCCCATTGTTAATTTCCCTTAACAGGTAAGATTTAAGATTACGGATCAGTATTGCCCGTACCTCATAATATGCCCAATCGAGATAATATGAATCCCTTGAAATAGTTACATTTAATTTATCAGTATTCAGAATCATTTCAATTTCCGGGATATAGGGCGTTCTGTGATTATAGAAGTCCTCGAGGTCGTAGTGTGCATTATGACCGCCTGTCAAAAAATGATTCAGCGATGTTTTCATTACCCGTTCATATTTGCATAGGATTGTTATATTATCCCAGTCCCTTCCATTTTGGATAAGGCCGCGGCAGCCGTTTTCAGCAAACATTTTGATATCCTTTTGTCCGGGCTTTTCCCAGCATGAAATAAAGAGTTCACCATTAATTTTCATCTTACATGGGTAATATGTAAGTGATTTACGGGCGAATGCAAGACAGTCACTGACCCTTAAAGAATTTTCAAATTCAGCTCTTATCAGGGTACTGTATTGTATTTGTTCCTGAAGAATGCATAGCGCAATCTCCGGGCGTTTTCCCTGTTCCTTTACTCTGAAGGTCAGTTGTACTGTTTGTCGTTCACAGCGGGTTTTAACTATTATTTCCTTTGTACCGAGCTTCCGGTTGAACATCGACATAAATCCCATTCCAAACTGACCTATTTTACCAGGATCGTTGTATTTATCGCTTCCTCCGAGGGTAATAAGTAGTTTGAGTCTTTCAGTGCTCATGCCCTCACCATAATCTTTTATAGATATCCAGTTGGGACCTGTACAGATTTCACCCATCCGCTCCTCCCAGGGGGTGCCATTTGGATAGCTGTCTATTGCATTCTGTATCAGTTCGCTGAAAGCGCGGCCAGGATTGCCTCCAAACTGTCGTTCAGTCAGTTTTGCAAATCCTTCATCGAGATCAATTTCCAATCCGTTTGGCATTAAGTAGGTTTCAAGAATATTGTTTAGTGTTTCCATACAAGTATGTTATTAAGTAAATATGACTTTTCAGATCAGAACTTTCCCGGAGAACGGTTGATACAGTTCCTGACAAAATCCATGAAGTTCCGGTCTATATCTCCTGACTCATCTTTTTCCGGATCAGGCACCTGATCATGTCCCATCCGGGTAATGGCGTCAATGATGAGAAGATCTTCTCGTGTTTCTTCACTGATGTGCGGAAGTATTTTATTATCGGCAAGGCACATGGCCATAGTCCAGTGAGCTGCCAGATTTGGATTCAGGGTGGCCATCTGTACAAATTCCTTTATTTCGGAATGATAAAGGTTTAGAGTGATCGCATTATTTCTGAACATGAATTTCTTTCTCATGCATGGTGTAACACCATCTCTCTCAACCAGGTAATTGACTTTCCAGACTATATCCAGCATATCGCGGTTTGCAGTTCTTGCTTCTTCGCTTATTCCTGTATAATCACTGAGTTTCATCACAGGTGATTTCCTGAAACGAAAAATATCAGAATCCTTGTTTTCAGAGAGCCCAAGTTTTCCGAAATCAATCATCTCTGGCTTAAAAGCAAGAAAACTTTCAAAACGTTTCTGCTCTTTTGTTATTTGCATATTTTCATTTAATGGCATTTCAATAACTGTATCCTCATTGTTCAGATTGACAATGGCTTCAGGATAAAGAGATTCTAACAGCTTAACAGTTCCTGCCGGCTGTTCAAGCGACAGAACAGGCGCATTGAAATGACTGAAGTCGATCCCTTCATTGTTTGCAGCCTCGATATAGAGACAGTGGCTCTCCCTTATTTTTTTATTCAGTTCGGTCATCGAAAGCCTGCCACCCTCTACTATTCGGAAAACAGGATAATGCGACCATGCATAACCTGAGTGCCCGAACTTAAGCAAGCCTATTGTCATCTCATCGGTTTTCTCCAGTATTTGAGGAACTCCGGCACACGTTTTAAAATCAAAATGACCTGTCAGAAAATCAAAATAGGCAGGCACTATTTTTTCTCTTATATCTTCAGCCAGACCGGCGAGAACATCTTCATTGCAAAGGCAGTGCCGTCCGAACGGAAGCTCAAAAGCTTCACTGTCGACACGGATCATAAGATTCGGGATCCATGTGTTTTCAGGATTGCCAAATGAAAACAGATTATATTTTGAAGAAATGAAAACCCTGTTTTGGTAGACTTCATGCACTCCTGTCCCGATTCCAAGAACAATTTCACAAGGTTTACCATTTAATTTAATGTGATATGACCGGCCGTACCATTCAGGAGGATAAGCCCATTCCTGCTTAGGTAAAGACCTGCCTGAAATGTCATTGCTCCAGTTTTCATCATTTACAAAAAACCGTATGCTGATTGGTAAAAATCTGACATAGGTATAAAGAATATCGTGCAGCTTCTGCACCAGTTTAAGCGGTGTAATATCCTTTCTGATGGTTATCTCAAACAGTGTGCCCTGTGGAGGTATAAGGCTGTTTTTCTTTATTATAATTGGATGATCTTCAAGCAAGCTGTCGGTTTCAAATTCATGGCACTCCGAACCTGTTGAGGTTAAAGCCCTGAAATGAGTCAAACCCGGGTGGGCAGCAACGCTTAGTTTCCCTATTCCATGACGCCCGACCGATCTGATCGACGGATTGTCCTTTCTGGAGCGAAAGACAGTAAGGAAATCTTTCAGTCTTTGGAGATCCATGCCATTTCCGTTATCATGAATTCCAATCTTTAGTGATGTTTGGTCCTCTGATACTTTGATCAGGCAAAAGGTTGCGGATGCATCATAGGCGTTGACAACATATTCACGGATAAACTCATAGTAATCAGCAAACTGGGTACACATGTTACGTTTCAGGTGCTGGCGGTCGGCCTGGATCCCATTGCGTTCGATGTCTGAAAGTGTTTCGGCAAGTGACCGGGGAGATTTTTCTTCTGGATTCATATAGGTGTTGATTAATAAAATTCTTTATAATAAACACCAAATTCATGCCAGAGCTTGTATGATATTGATAGACAGTTATTTATAAAAGAGTTAAGAATTTAATGCAAAAAAGTCAACTGTTTTTATGTGATAATACGCGCAATTTGTCTGAAATGTTAATTTAGCACATTAAACCTGGAATCGGATCATGGCATACAAGGCTGAACAAATTGAAAGTGGCGCTTTAAGAAAGCTTGTTTCTCAAAAGCAACGTAAGGCCCTTAAAAAAGCAAAGAGAAAAAAAACGAGGAATAACAAACTTAAAAACGTTCCTGCTAAAAACAAATATGAGGTTTTGCTATTTAATCCTTCAAAATCTACCGCGCGTGCATTAAATAAACCCGGATTTGAATTACGATAGCATGGATAACCATCCTGTTGAAATAAGATTTTATTTGAAAAGAGATCCATACGGATGTTTCTCCAATTTTGCCGGATATCCTGTGGAGATTGATGGCAAGATCTGGAGGACCAGCGAGCATTATTACCAGGCACAAAGATTTGCAGGGACTGAATATGAAGAAGTCATCCGTGAAATAAAAACCCCGTTTGAGGCAAAAGTGGTTGCCAAGAGAGGTGTATACCCCAGAAGAAAGGACTGGTTTGAAGTCAAATTCGATATTATGATGAAAGCTGTAAAATCGAAATTTGAGCAACACAATAACCTGCGGGACATTCTTGTCTCAACCGGGAACGCAATTCTAAAGGAACATACTGAACTGGACCATTACTGGGCAGATGGAGGTGACGGATCGGGCAGGAGCCGTCTGGGAGAAGCTCTGATGAGTATCAGAAGCAGTTTTCCTGAATATGATGAAATATTTTTTGAACCTCCCTGGGATGCTTTCCCAACCCGAAGGTATGATACGCCATTCTGGACTGAAGGAATTGGCAAAGAATATCTTGGCAAATATCTGGTATGGCATCGAAAATTATCTGCAGCCGCCCTGAAGGAATATGATGCCTATTTTGCTCTGCCGGGGAAATGGGAAGATTTCCGGGATAAATATCTCATATGAAGAATGATGATTGGCAAAAATTGCTTGTTGCCAGTAGCTGGTTGCGAGTTGCTGGTTTGTCTTTTCCTCGTACCCAGCACCCTGTAAAATAAGTTGTTTAAACGTTTGGGGGCTCTATCAAAATCACTTTTTCATACTCCGCCTGATGAGATCCCAATCCCTTTCTTCAAATATCTTCTGATATTCTTTCAGGATGGGTAGCATTTCAGGGTGCTTCTGACACTGTTTTTCAACAGGGCATTCTTTGCAGACAGTTTTGCCGGAGACTCCGATGCGTCCAACTCCGGCAAGCTCTCCCGCACCAGCAGCTTTAATCACGGTTCCATATCCGTCCTTTGTTGTCCAGTAACCAAAATGACAATGCAAGGCTTCAACTTCAATCCAGTCACCGGAATTCAGCACTTCCTTTTTCCAGACCAGGGCGCCGCGTTCATACATGGGTTTGTACCACAAGACAAACTGTCCTTCAAAAACACCATAGATCTCAACAGCCGGTTGTCCGTGGAGATGGATATCCTGCTTGTCCTTTGGTGTAAAGAAGCTCCAGGTAAAGCCGAGTCCCTGTCTCTGGTATGCCAGGTATGGATCTGCAACCCGAAGGTTGAATGCACGGTTCCCTGCGCTCAGGATATCCGAAATTGTATTTTTCTCCAGTTTGCGCACACCTTCGCTGTTTTGTTTTGCCCACATGCTGGCAAGTGCGTCCATGGTGGGTTTTCTCTTTACCAGGCCCAAAACCGGATTTCCTTCCTGGTTATTGTCGGAAGCTGTAATTTCATGAAGTTGCTTAACGATTGCTAAAATGTTTGGTTCATTTGTCTTTTGCGGTATTTCATCTAAGGTATGCCAGGATATGTTACTGTCATTTTCAAGTTGTCCCCATGCTTTTTCAGCAAGTGAAATCTCTACCGGATATAAATAGTAATCTTTTTCAAGTCCCTTATAGTGCCTGCTTTTTTTCCTGTTTTTCAACATTGGCAGTTCGGTTTCAGGGAAAAATGAGTTTTGATCGAGAGACAGATCACAGGTTATTATTCTTTCGAAGGCTGTATAAAGATCCTCATTATTCCGGTACCTGGTTGCAGGAAAGCTGAGCTGGTAACCTACCTTGGGCATGAGCAGATATTCTGCTTCATCGCTGTTTTCCCTGATTCTTCTGATAATACAAAATAGAACTACAGATGAAGTGTTATCCTTCATATCCTTGCGATTTGAATCGTTTAAAAAACTTTATGCATAAAATTATGAAAATATTAAGAAACAAGAGACTGAACAACATGCAGGATGCAGATATTCCTTCTTTGTCCAAAATAAACATTAGAGCACTTAATAAGTTAAAAATACCGGCAAAAAATAAGGTAAGCCTGATATTCTTTTCGATATTATTTGTTTTTGAAAAGACCGGGATTAAAAATAATTCCGCTAAACCCACAAAAACTGTTACAGCTATTACATGGACTGAGATAATAAAATTACTAAAAATTGAGTGAGTATAATATAAAATATAATCGTCACTCGATGTATGAATATTGAAGTTCCTTATAGCAAATTGTCCGATAAAACTCAAAGTGCATAAAATAGTTGAAGATACAATCAGACTTAAAGATATCCCTGTAAATATTTTCATAGGACGCGGGGAGTAATCGTGGAAACAGGCAAATAATAAAAGTATTAAAGGAATCACTAAAAAGAAAACAGCTCCATTGAAATCAGATATGAAACCGTCTGAAGTCTCTATTCTGTAATAAGAGGTTATGGCAGGTCTCCATTCAGGTTCATGACCTATTATTAATGGTAATATTAGTCCGATTAAATAAATGATAGTCAGAATAATAATTCCCCAGGCTGAGAAATGTCCTATCCGCAGAGTGTTCCTATTCATAGGAATTGATTGGTTAATTGAAATTAATGTTTTTTGACGGGTAAGTATTTCCATATAAAGGGTTGGTTGCTTCACGCAATTCATTTGTAACAAATGATACAATTTTATATCTGGAGCATTTCTCCTTTGGAACAGCCATTTGACAAACAAACAATTTATTCATTTAATAGTCTGTGAAATCTTCTACTATTTAAAGCCTGAATCAAAAAGCCTCTTATGAATTTCTGTTGCGAGTTTTGGTTTTGCGTTTTTACTTCTCAGGAAATCAGCAAAAACACAAGCCTGATCCATGTTATCCGGGAAATTTGTCGGGTAATCTCCCGGATCACCTGACCAGATCAGATCGGCAGTAGCTCTGCGTTTCCCATTTGAATCGAAAAACAAATCAAAGGGATCTGTTATATCAAAATCAAAATCAAATTTTATTGTCTTTTCAACAAATTCCTCATTTACATCTACATACAATCTGTCATTGCTGACAATATTGAGCCATAAACGCATTTTAGCGGGGAAATATGGCTGACCATTCATAAGCTGATGGATGAACCGTCTTAAAGAAAACTGCATATTTGGATCTTCACAGGCTCTAAGTCGCTCTGTTAAAAAAAACAATAACCCATTTACATCAAGGCAGGAGTTTAATATCCCCTTAATTTCTACTTCTGTATTTACAATCCCGGAACCACCATCAACTGATACCGATAGCGCCTTATGGATATGATAAACTAATAATGGAAGACATTCAAGACGTTCATTAACATTTAAATCCTGAATTTGATATCCAATATCTAGCCACGAAAGTGTCTGGTAAGCATTATAGATCGATGTGATATGATAAAATTTTGCATCTTTTTCAGGATCATTTAATAATCCCATATCCTCTAAAATTTCTTTTGATTTAAGCTCTCCATGAACAGTTAACAATGCCATTACTGAAGCCGGGGATTTAATATTTTCCAGCGCTCTCTTAGTAATAAAATCCTGAAATCGATACGGTGCTGATATCAGAGATAAGGCAAGCAGAGCGGAAGGAGTTGTCTCAGATAATTCTTTAAGGAACTTAATAGAGACCGAACATTTATTGCGCATTGCCCAGATAATTATCGCTAATTGATTCCTTAGCATATATTCGGGGAGTGTTTCGCTGAATTCATCCTGATCATTATATTCATTTAATAAGAATTTCAAAGACAGAAAAGTGTTGGGATTTTTTAATAGCGGCAACCACTGGGACATTGAAAAAATCTCTTTGCCCGAAATGCCACCATCAAGATCTGAATTATGATGGGTTAAAACATTATTAATTAAGACATTAGGTAGTTTCCCGGGAATGTGTGTTCTTAAGAAATGAATAATAATAAATATTTCGGTTGAGTTGGCAAACCAAACAGATTCTTTTATAAGAAAATCAATAAGAGTAGCTGCCGATTTTTGTGATTTCCAGAGCAGGGGAAATAAAACTTCTTTATTACCATGATCAGATGATTGCAAACTTCTGCTAAAGACCAGTTGAATAGAAGAGACAGTATCAATTTTACACAAAGTAGCATCGACTCTGGAACAAGTGGTTCCGGATGTATCCGAAATTATGGTATCAGGTAATTCGCTCCCTGTTAAAACAAAGCTTCCAAGTATAGCCTCAAGTTTTCCGCTAATTGTCTGACAGCAACCAGCTAAATCACTTATAAGTGTTACATTCTGAGCTTTCCTGGCTCCAAAAATCAATGCCTCCTCAATAAAGGCCGGGCATTCCTGATATAATTTTAAAATAGATTCCTCTTCGGTTGGAAAGCATAATCCTATTTGGGACATTATTTTCTGCAAGTATGTCTTATATTCTATAACAAGAAAAAGAATTTGAGGTGCTTTGATATTTTGATCTGAATTGTCATTGGGGATATTAACATCAAATGTATTTTCAATTTCCCAATTTTCAGAATGGTCATCATACCAGAATAACCCGGTCAATGACTTAATACGGCCAGCATTATTTACGAGTCTTAAACTGGTCAGGGAAGCCAGGTTAATACAATAGGAGGTTATCTTCTCCTTAATTATCTCCCTCTCCTTATCTATATCGCTATTTACATAAGTTCTATATCCAGCCAGTGCTCCGCCATCGCTAACTCCAAGAAGCTTCCTTGCTTTCACGACACCGTTTTCATCAATGACAAATATTACCGCCTTATTGACCTCATAAGCGTTTGCCAGGACTGAATCCCGATTGGATCCATCCCTTATTCCAAGACATGTGTCGAAATAACTTCCCATGAGGAATATTCTGAAAGGATCCCTTGCAATTTCTATTGTCATTTCTCTATCTGAAATCCTGCATTTAGTTACTTCGGGATTCAGCCATTTTTCAATTTTCAGACCTCTCTCAGAGGCTTTGTCTATCCAATCTTTATTAATTGACAAATCAGATTTATAATTAGGTCCACAGTTCTTCCATGCCGTTACAAGTTCATCGAAAACTGCTTTCATTTTATCCTGCAAGCTCTGTTCCCACTTCATAATATCCAGTAATTCATGAAGCCGAAGCCAGTCAGGGGGAGGAGCAATAAATCTTTCTTTAAAATACCGGATTAAGTTACTTTTGATTATCTGTGATAATGCTTCAAGGGCTAACCGGGCTGAAATTTCCTCTGCTTTGCGGCGAAGTTTATTATCATATAAGACAATTTTTTCGGGATTATCCTTTACCTGGTTTTCAAGCTTCAACAACCTGGTATAAGTAGTATTCGCAATTACCTCGTCGACTTTTTTGTCCAGCAGGTCACTCAATTCTAATTCCCTTTTTTGTAGAGGGATTAACAGTTTATTTAATGAAGCCGGCAAAGCCTCTCCTCTTCCAAGCATTTTTTGATAGTAAAGCAGAGTCCTCAACCTCATTTTAGTTTCGGAGGAAATCTTCCCAAATTTATCCAGCTCCAATCTTTGCTTTGGTGGATTAGCCCATAAATGCACTATTGAACTACCCGAATCTTCAAGCCCGTTCAGCGCTAATCCGCTAAGCATTATATTCCATGCTGCCCTGGCTGTTTTTTTGTCCCAGTATCTTTTTGGTATTCTTAAAAGCCATTCCGAAAAGGTATCAATAAACCATGTGCTGCCACTGGATACCAATCTGTCCAAAACGTAGGTTATTTCATCATCCTTACAGATTTCTTCGCCATATTTTTCCAACACTGTTGTGACCAGATGCAATGATCCTGGGGACAATTTTTTATTACCAAACTCACGTACAGTATATATACCTGATTCCTGATGAAATAACCAGGTAATGTCCCCGGCATCAGCTCCGGCCATAAGCATATTAAATATACTTCTTATATCCTCGGAATAATAAATGCTGGTTTGAATCTTATCCAATGCGTTAAGCAGGGTTTGATAATGATTTTCGTTTGAAAGCTTAAGGAGGATTTTAATAAATTCTGTTTTACCTTTAATCGGATTGTTCAGGATTTTAACTGGGAAAGCAGTCTGTGATCCGTCCAGAGATGTAATAACAGAACAAACAGCAATATTTTCCGGATCAATCCTGTGGATATTTTCATATAGTTTTTCGATATGAGGGATTTGTTGTCTGAGATATTCTTCTATTGCACGTATTCGCCTGGGTACTTTTATTTTAATCTTATCAAGTATTTCAGCAGGCACATTTCCCAAAAGATCTTTAACATGCAGAAATACTGTCTGATTTGAATCGCGTTCAAGTTCTCTCTGAAAATGTGTGAATTTTTTATGAAGTTTTTCAATGCAGAGTTGAAGTTCATATTCATTTCTTGTTGGACATACTTTAGAAAGCGCAATAATAAACCTTAAGAAGCTGACCTCTCCACCGATCCACCATGTGATAGCTGCGAACCATTTCCATAAGGGTGGTAAGACTTTACCTTGAGCAATTTCTGTAAATACTTTATCTATTTGAATTTCATCAGAGTCTGAAGGGATCCATTCGGTTTTACTAATTTCAGATGAGGGTTTCTGTGATCTTAAAACAAATAACAAGTCACGTCTTTGTTCCAGATATTCAATTTCAATTTTCCATTTTTTCAGTTTCTTTTTATTTTCCGATTTTTGTCTTTTCCCGGAATCCATCATCTGAGCAATTTTTTGCCATTTAAGCAAAGCCTGGCTCCAATCGTTTAGTTCTTTATTACCAACCGGTCTTATGTCAGGTGCAGAGAATCCCAATTTCCTGGTATCCGGTTCTTTCTCATAATCCGGGACCTCATTTATTAAACAGAGGCATTTAAACAGAATTTCAGGATCCGGATTGCCATTGACGATAAAGATCTTACCTGACCGTACATAAATTCGTCCCGCAAATAATCTGGCCACATTTCGCGATCTTTCTGCGATCATCTGGTTCCTGGTCTTTATATATTTCTCTTTCATTCAGGAATGGATGAACATTTGTAACTTGAATTTTAAAATTAAATAATTGCAGGAATATTGATGCATATAAGTCATTACCTTTTATCTGTGTATCGAGTGAATGTTGAATTCTATAATTAAGGAGATTGTAAATTTAGGATTTACGGTTTGTTGTAAAGTTTTACCTTTATAATGAATTGGAACAGATGGTCC
>Ga0315293_10002547_pt1 | contig 17480 bp, 15 predicted proteins | sample YL17G13_20_MG_FD_203071 | JGI IMG/M metagenome (GOLD analysis project Ga0315293, IMG submission 203071) | Sediment microbial communities from Yellowstone Lake, YNP, Wyoming, USA - YL17G13_20 | ecosystem: Environmental > Aquatic > Freshwater > Lake > Sediment | place: USA: Wyoming | collected...
TCTTGCAATGGTGCTTGGCGCGGCGGCCATTCTCGCCGGCGCGTCCCTAGTGGCGCCGGCCGTCCGCGCCGAAACAGTGCCCCCCGGATGCTGGGTCCATGAGGCGCTGAAATCATTCGAGCTGCGCGGCCTCGTGAGGCTCGGGCCGACTCTCCCCTACACGTTCGACCAGTGCGAGGCGTACACCCGCGAGATCACGGCGAATATCGAGAAGGAGCGCGTCGCGCTCGGGCCCCGGCACGCGTACCTTCTCAGGCGCCTCACGAAGCAGTTCGTGGGAATGCGGGAACGCCCCGAGGACCGGTGGAGCAAGCCCGTCTACGTCGCCCGGGAGGACGAGCGGTTCTTCGCGATGGACTTCGGGCTCGGCGGCGTCGTTCAGAGGAAGGCCGACGAGAAAAAGGGGGAGGCGGACGGGCTCTTCACTCCCGATTTTCTCCTCGGCTTCGGGCACAACGTCACGATGGAGACGAACTACCGGCTCGTCATGGCGCCCGAGCGGGGGAACAACGTATCAGGCGCGAAGCCGAGTGCGCGACTCAGGAGCTACCATGGTCTCACGGCCGAGCTCGAGCGCGCGGTGATCGACGCGAGCGGCTCCTGGTGGGACGTGCGTCTCGGGCGTGAGTATGTGCACTGGGGGAGCAACCTGCGCGAGGACCTCATTCTTTCGCGGACCGCGGGGTCGCTTGATCACTTCGGCGGACGAATCGAGCTCGGGCGCTTCGCCCTCAGCACCGTCCAGGCGTCTCTCGATCCGGGAGGATCCCGGAGACACCTCGCGGGGCACCGCCTCACGATGGCCCTGCCGCGGGGCGTGTCCGTCGGCGTGAGCGAGACGACCCTATACGCGCACCGGAACTTCGACTACATGTATCTCGTTCCCTTCGGGATCTTCTATGCGCAGCAGTTCAACGAGGCATCGAATGAGGACAATATTCTCTGGGCGTTCGATTGGAAGGTGCCGCTGCGCCGCGGGCTGATATTCTACGGGGAATTCCTCATCGACGACATCCAGTACCAGCGCGACGAGAAGGCCGGCCCCGACAGGCTCGGCCTCTACGTCGCGGCGGACGCGCTCGTCATGGTTGCGGGGAGGGAACTCGAGCTCTCCGGCGGATACACGTACGTCGACGCGTACACCTACGGCCATTCTGCTGAAACGCAATACGTCGCCGGCGACGGCGACGCGCGGATGAATAAGCCGCTCGGCGCTTCCAGCATGGGACCCGACGCGGATCGAGGCTTTATCAAGGCTACGCTCGGCGTGAGCGAGCGCGCGGCACTCACCCTCGAGGGCGTGAGCACGAGGTACGGAGGAGGGAGCCTTCCGGCCCGGGGATATCTCCTGGATTGGCGTCCCGGCATGGACAACGATTCCCCCTTCCCGAGCCCTCCCATCCTGTACGTGAAGTATGCATCGGCGAGCCTTCGCTATGATTTCTATCATGGATCGTATGTCTCCGCGGGCGCGTGGATGAGATTTCGCGATCGCAATGCCGATGATTTCCACAAGGATGAGCTTTTGGGCTGGCTCGAGGTCGTTCTGGATCTCTGATGCGAAGAATCTCAAGCCTCATAATCGTAATGCGGCCCCACAACGTCGCCGCGGCGGTGCTCTCGGTCGCCGTGGGCTTCGCCATGACGGGATCGACTCACTGGCCGTGGCTGGTCCTGGCCGCGGCCGCGTTCGCGACGGCGGCGGGCAACACGATCAACGACATCTACGACGTCGATATCGACCGGGTCAATAAGCCCCGGCGGCCTCTTGCCGCGGGAGCGATCAGCACCAATGCCGCAATCGGGCTCTATGCCTTTTTCTTCGCCGCGTCTGTTTTCCTAATTCTCTTTCTTCCGAAGGTCGCGGGCGCCTGGATCGGCGTCTGGATCGTGCTTCTCCATATCTACAGCTGGCGGCTCAAGAGAATGTACCTCGCGGGGAATATTCTCGTCTCCGCCGTATCGGGCTCGGGGTTTCTTCTCGGGGCATACGCGGGCGGCGACATCGCCGCGGGGGCGATCCCGGCGGCGTTCACCTTTCTCTTCGTCGTCGGAAGGGAGATCGTGAAGGACGTAGACGACATCGAGGGGGACAGGGCCTGCAAGGCGACGACCTTCCCGATCGTTTCGGGGCGCCGCGCCGCACTCACGACGGCGCTCGTGATCTTCCTCGCGCTGTGCATTACATTCCCGGTACCGGCGTTTCTCGGCGTCTATCGAATGGCGTACGGATTTATCATGCTCGGCACCGTCGTGCCGATGCTTCTCGTTTCGATCTGGATAATTCTCGGGGGGCGCTCTCTCGGGCTCGTGAGCTCGCTCCTCAAGCTCGGGATGTTCTTCGGATGCGCCGCGTTTTATTTCGGGCCGCGCGGATGACGGCAGAGGAAACAGTGAAGGGAGAGAGATGAACGTCAGCATATGGATGGTGATTGTCCTCGCCGTCGTTCAGGGGCTCACCGAGTTTTTCCCGGTGAGCTCCTCGGGGCATCTCGTGATACTCGAAGCTCTCTTCGGAACGCGGCAGGGGGGCGCGGGGGCGGGGCTCATCTTCGAGATAGCGGTGCATATCGGGACCCTCGGCGCCGTGATCATATTCTACCGCAAGAAGGTAATTGCTTTGTGCAAGGCGCTCCTCGCTTCGGTCTTTTCGGGAAGGGGCGGCTACGAGAGGTATCGAAACGAAATGCGCTACATCGGCCTCGTCATTCTCGGCACGATACCGGCCGGGGTCATCGGCGTCCTCTTTCACGATCAGGTGGAGGCAACGTTCGACTCGCCGAGCCTCTCCGCGCTCCTCCTCGTCGCCACGGGGCTTTATCTACTCATGACGAGGCTGCGCAGCGTTCGGGGAAGTCTCGGATGGCAGTCGGCCCTCATCATCGGGATCGCCCAGGCGATCGCGATCCTTCCCGGCTGTTCCCGGAGCGGCTGGACGATCACGACGGGGCTTCTTCTGGGCGTCGGCTTTGCCGAGGCGGCCGAGTACTCATTTGTGCTCTCGATCCCCGCGATCCTCGGGGCGCTCGTGCTGCAGCTCGTGAAGGAGCCGGGCGCTCTGAGCGCCGGCTCTGTCGCGCCGCTCGTGATCGGGGCCGCGGCCGCGTTCCTCGCGGGCCTCGTCGCCCTCAAACTCCTCATCGGGATTCTGACCCGAGGCGGCTTATATCGCTTTGCGTATTACCTCCTGCCGGTGGGCGTTGCTGCGTATATCTATTTTGGATTTTTGGCTTGATTGCACTGCAATAGATGTGGATAGGATATACTCCTGACGACGACAATCGCCAATAGGTACTGCATTGGCGCCTCGAATGAGTGAAGACGCGCGCAGAGATGCCGGGACCGAAGATGTATCCTTCGGCTACAAGTCTGTCAGCGCCCCCGAGAAGAGACGGCTCGTCAGCGGACAGTTCGACCCCATCGCGCGCAGGTACGATCTCGCCGATGCGCTTCTGAGCTTCGGGCTGCATTTCCATTGGAAACGATGGGGGATCGATCAGCTCGCCCTGAAGGAAGGCGAGCGGGTCCTGGATGTCTGCGGAGGGACGGGCGACCTCGCCGTGCTCGCCGCCGAGCGCGTCGCTCCCCAAGGACAGGCGTTCATCTATGACTTCAACCGGCCGATGATGAACGCCGGCCGCGCGAAGGTGACACGCTCCCGCTTCGCCGGGAGCATTCTCTTCGTCGAGGGGGACGCGGAAAGCTTAAGCTTTCCGGATGCGGTCTTCGATGCGGTCACGGTAGGGTTCGGTATCCGAAATCTCGTCCATCTCGATCAGGGCCTGGGCGAGTTGCACCGGGTCCTCAAGCGGGGAGGACGGCTCATGATTCTCGAGTTCTCTCTGCCCGTACATAGATGGCTCCGCCGCCTCTACGATGTCTATTCATTCAAGGTGATGCCTCTTGCGGCCGGAATCATCTGCGGCACCGCGGGGCCTTTCCGTTATCTCGCCGAGTCCATCAGAGTCTTCGATCCGCCCGAGCGGGTGGCCGAGAGACTGAAGAACGCCGGGTTCTCGGATATCCGTCTGCAGCGGCTCACGGACGGTATCGCGGTCGTGTATCTCGCCCGGAGGTGATGAATCTTGAAGAGACCGAAGATTTCGAAAGAAGCCAAAGAGATCGCATCCCATTGCCGGCATTATGCCATGTGCAAGATCGATTATCTCGGAACGGGGCTTTGTCCGTCGGGCCCGAAGAGGCATTTCGTGGCGTACTATCCCCAGGGACGGATGGATATCTACGACGCCCTGGCCGGGGAACTGATCCCCGTGACCGAGGGCCTTCTCGATATCGCCGACACCTGCACCCTCTGCGGAATCTGCGACAGGCAGTGTCACTTCTACACCGGCATGCGGCCGATGACCGTGATGCGGGCCCTCAAGGATTACGTGGCGTCCTGGCGCAAGGAAGGCGGGAGGGCGGCGGCGACCGCGGAAGATGAGGTTCTTAAAGAATTGAGGAAGATCGTCGGTCGCGAGTGGGCCACGAGCGACCCGGCGATCCTCGTGACCTATGCGAACGACCCGTTCCCGCTCACCGGTATGCGGATGCCGGGATACGTGGTGCTGCCGGGCTCCCGCAGGGACGTCGAATCGATCATCAAGCTTGCAAACGATCGCGCTCTGCCCTTTGCCATCCGGGGAAACGGCGGGAGCGTCTTCGGCTTCGTCTTTACCGAAGGCATCGTCCTCGACATGAACAGGATGCGGAAGATGGAGATCGACCCCGACAACTGGAGCGCCGACGTGGAGCCGGGCGTGACCTCTTTCGATCTTCAGCGGGAGGCGTACCGGCGAGGTCTCCGGGTGAACGCCGCGGAGCCGGCTGCCACGGTATGCGGCAACATCGTCTGCACGGGCACATTCTCCACCTGGTCGAACGTCTACGGGACCGCAGCGGACAATTTTATCGACATGGAGTTTGTCGATAGATCAGGCCGGGCCTTTCATCTGAACGACAAGAGCATCGTGAACCATTTCGGCTTCGAGCGAAATGTCCTCCCGTCCCCAGGGGTCTGTACGCGGGCCGTCGTCAAGCTTCATCCCGTGACCGACGACGAGGAGGGGGTCCTCGTCCCGTTCGCGGATTTCGATGAGGCCGTGCGATTCGCGCGGAACTTGAGCCAGAGGCGAATCGGCCTGGCCGTGGCGGTCCTCGGCGCGCATTACATCGCCAATTTCATGTCCCCCTCAAAGGAGCTCGCGGCCCGGCTCAAGCAGAGCCTCCCCGATGTCCTCGGCTGCAGCTACATGGTCTTCGCCGTCGGCGACCGGTATGCACGCGAGGCCATCAAGCGAATGGCCGGCGCGGTGATCGATCAGCGCCTCTTCCGGATGCTGATGCTCGGACTTCCGAGGCTCCTCGACCCGAAGTGGGTGGATCTCATCCGCGAGTACGAGGGAACGATGCGTCCCTACGAGCTTCTCTGCAAAAGCGAGATGCGGCCGCTCCTCGAAGCGGTGCTCGAGCCGTCAGCCGAGACGATCGCCGGGGCGGTGGACGAGGATTTGCGGAGCTTCTATACCGGGCTCTATGAGCGGCCCGAGATGACCGACATGGTCTGGCTCAACATGTTTCGCATCGTAAGCTCGCGCATGTCGCGGGAGAAGCATATGCTCGCGTTTCTCGTGTACGTGCCGCTCGATCACATCGACGTCATCAAGGGCATCAACGAGGAATTCAAGAGAATCGCCGACGCCGAGGGCCTCGACAACGACTACGGCTTTCTCACCCCGATGGATTTCGGCAAGCGTGCCATCCTCGAGTATGATTACTACATCGACCAGACCGACCCGGCCGAGGCGGAAAAAATCGCGCGGGTCATGGGGAAGATCGAGCCCTGGCTGGACGCTCTGGCCGCGAAGACCAGGGGCGTCCAGTGGCTGAAGTACGTCTTCTCACAGGGGTGCTCGAGGAAAGAGAACTTCCTCTATGAATCGTTCCAGCCACTGCGGTCGGGGGGCGCGGGGCGGTGAGGATCTCCACCGGGGAGCTGAAGCGGACGCGGGCCGAGCGGAAGGGGCGGATCCTGCTCACGGGCGGGACGGGCTTTCTGGGGAGCCATCTGGCCGCTGGGCTTCTCAGGTCCGGCTATAAAATCTCTTTGCTCGCCCGGCCTCTCAAGCAGGGGCGGGCCGATGAGCGGGTGGAGAAGCTGCTCGACTGGTTCGGAATCGAGCCCGGCCTCAGAAAGAATCTCCAGATCGTCGAAGGAACGATCGAGAAACCGGGGCTGGGCCTCAGCGGCGAGGCCCTTTCGGATTGCCTCGAAAATACCACTGAACTGATCCATTGCGCTTCCAACACGGGTTTCGCCGAAAGGAAGAGGCCGGAGATTGAGGCCGCCAATATCGGAGGTCTCCTCAACGTGCTGGACTTCGCTTCCAGGAGCAGGTGCGCCTTCTTCCATCATCTCAGCACGGCCTATGCGGCGGGGAGGCGTGAGGGACTTTGCCGGGAAGAGCTCGTGGACACGGATGACTTCACCAACGTCTACGAGGAGACCAAGGCGCGCGGCGAACGGCTGGTCTCGGACCATTGCCGCACCGCGGGCATTCGCCTGAATATCTATCGCCCGTCGATCGTGTACGGCGATTCAAGGACGGGACGGAGCCTGCTCTTCAACGCCCTGTACTATCCGGTGAAGACGACCGTCTTCCTCAAGAACCTCTATGAGGCCGATATCCTGGAGCGCGGTGGTCGCAAGGCCGCGATGATGGGTGTGCGGCGGGAGAGCGACGGGAGCCTCTACCTGCCCATCCGGTTCGAAGTGGAGAGCGCCGAGGGGATCAATCTCATACCCGTCGATTATTTTGTCGCTGCGTTTACGGCCATTTTGGAAGAAAGCCTGGAGGGAGGGATTTTCCACATCGTCAATGCCAGGTCGACAACGATGGGAGACCTCATCGATTACACCCGGAGGCTCTTCAACATCCGGGGCATCGAGCCCTGCCGGCCGGAGGATTTCGGAGCCAGGCCGAGGAACGCGCTCGAGATACTTTTCAATAACTATCTCGAAGCCTATGGGCCCTACATGCGGGACAAGCGGACGTTCGTCATGGACAACGCACGAGGCATTCTGGCCAGGAGGAGGATCGCCTGTCCGGAGTTTGATTTCGAGGTCTTCAGCCGGTGCATGAATTACGCCGTTGAAGTGGACTGGGGCGCCAGGCTATACGGGGGTGTGTAGACAATGGCAGTAAGCGAGGAATATCTTCAATTCGTTCTCGACCAGCTCGCGGGGTTGAAAGGTGTGTCCGCGCGGAGAATGTTCGGCGGCGCGGGGCTCTATCGGGAGGGGATCATGTTCGGTCTCATCGCGGACGACAAGGCATACCTGCGCGTCGATGATTCCAACCGCAAGAGCTTCGAAGACGCCGGGGCCGAGCCCTTCCATCCGTACGGCAAGAAGGTGACGATGCCGTACTACGAGGTCCCCATCGAGGTGCTCGAGGATCCGGGAGATTTCTGCGCGTGGGCCGAGAAGGCTCTGGCCGCGGCGGTAAGGCAGAAGCGGCCTCAATCCCGGCGGAAATAGATGCATTCGGGCGGCTCTCAGAGTTCCCGGAGCGCCGTGATGATCGGGAGCCGCGATGCGCGCACGGCGGGGGGAAGCCCTCCGACTATTCCCATGAGGAGCGAGAAGATCATGCCGCTCGCGATGATGGCAGGCGTCACGCGGAATGAGAACGCGAGGTAGGAGAAGCTCGACCAGTTCATCGTCCCCGTCGTGAATCCGTTGAAGGGAAGAGCGGCGAGGGCCCCGACGGCGCCCCCGAGGGCGGCGATGACGATCGATTCAACGAGGAAAGAGGCGACGACGCTCGCCGGGCTGAAGCCGAGCGCCTTGAGGGTCGCAATCTCCGACGAGCGCGCCGCGACCGCCGAGTACATCGTGTTGAGCGCCGCGAAAACCGCGCCCACGGCCATGACGACCGCGATGATGAAGCCGAGCACCCGGATGATCGTCGAGATCATCCGCGACTGACCCGCATAGTAGTCCGTCTCGCGCGAGGCGTCCACCGTGAGGCGCGGATCGGTCGTCACGGCATCCTTGAATGCCCGCATACTGTCGGCCGATTGAAGATGCGCGGTCACCGACTGGAAGATGTTCTCGGGACGTTTGAAGACCTGGTTGAGGACGGTCGCGTCGCACCAGATCTCTGAATCGAAGGAGCTTCCGCCCGCGTCGAAAACGCCCACGATCGTCCAGCGGCCGCTGCCGAATTCGACCGTGGAGCCGAGGGATAAGCCGGCGTACGTGGATGGAACGTGCCGCCCGACGACGAGCTCGGTGAGACCTGCCTGGAAGAATCGTCCTTGGGCCATACGCACGTTCGGCCGCACTTCGAGGGCGATGGGGGAAAGGCCGCGGATCTGGACGTTGGCATCTGATCCCGTCGCGGCCAGCGGAAATGCGCCGATGACGACGACCTCGTAGCTTACAAGGGGATCCCCCTTCGCCGAGCGCGCGACACCGGGCGCATCGGCGATGACGCGGGCCTGATCGAGCGTGAGGGCGCTCATCATCTCGCTGTCCGCCCCGCCGCGCAGAACGATGGCGTTGTCGGGGGAGCCGCCCGAGACGAGGGTCGCCTGGAACCCCTGGGCCATCGCGAGCATGACGATGAACACGGCGACGGTCCCCGCTATGCTGAGGATTGCCACGAGGGTCGAGGGCCAGCGGGTGACGGCGCTGCGGAGGTTGTATTCGAGCGGAATCGCCATCCTCACACCCTCCTCAGGGCGTCTACGATCTTGAGGCGCATGGCGCCCACGGCCGGAATTATCCCGGCGGCCGCGCCGGCCGCGAGCGCGAGCGCCAGTCCGAGCGCGAGATTCCGGGGGGCGAAGTAGAAGTTCTGGAGCATGCCCCCGGTCGGGTCCCCGCGGAGCGTGAAGAGCTTCGCGAGAACGAGTCCGGCGCCTCCGCCTATCGCCGCGACGGCGACCGACTCCGCCATGACGAGAACGAGGACCGTCGGGTCGTTCATGCCGATCGTTTTGAGCACGGCGAGCTCATTGGTTCTTTCGCGGACGGCGCTTGCCATGGTGTTGCCGGTCACGAGAAGCAGCGTGAAGAAGACGACCGAGCCGATCGAGAGCATGAGAAGGCGGATATTACCGATCTGGTTCGCGAAGCCCGCCGCGAAGGCTTTTTCCGTCTCCGTCTTCGACTCGTACGGCGAGTTCGCGAAACGCTCGTCGATGGCGGCGGCCACCTCAACGGCGCTCGCGGGATCGTCGACCTTGACCGTGTACCATCCGACGAGGCCCTTCCAGAAGCCGCGCCGCTCGTCGAGGTAGTCGTAGTGGAACCACAGCTCCGGCGAAGTGAGCTCCCTTCGCTCCGTTTCGTAAATGGCGCGGACGTTGAATTCCCAGGTACCTCCCCATATCGTCGCCTCGAGCGGAATGCGGTCACCGACCTTCCAGCCGAATTTCTTCGCGAGCGGCGGGCTGATGATGCATCCCTCGCGGTCTTCGGCGAAGGCCCGCCAGCTCTCTTCGGAAAACCGGTACTCGGGGTAGACGCGGCGGTAGGTCGAGACGTCGATCGCGAAGTTCGGGAAGAAGTTCTTCATGTCCTGGTAGTAGCCGCCGAACCAGGTCGCGAAGGTCGCTTCCTCGACGTGCGGCACCCGGAGAATTTGCTCCCGGTAGGCGATGGGCAAGGGCTGGATGAGCGACACCCGGTTTCTCACGACGAGCCTGTCGACCCCCGCGACGTCGACTCCCGAGCCGAGCGCCGTCTTGATCGTCATGAGGATGCCGAAGAGGAAAAGGGCGACCATGAAGGAACCGAGCGTGAGGGCGGTCCGCATCTTCTTGCGCCGAAGGTTGACGAGTATGAGATGGAGAAACTTCATTGCCCGCGATCCTCCGGTTTGCAGGCCAATGGTCCTTCGGCAGTGCACTCGAGGAGCGTCCCCTTGTCGAGGTGGAGCAGCGTGCCTGAGCGCTTCGCCGCCACGGGATCGTGCGTCACGAGAAATATCGTTTTCTTGAACTCCTTCGAGAGGCGGCTGATGATGTCGAGGATCTCGTCGCCCGCGGCGCGGTCGAGGTCCCCCGTCGGTTCGTCACAGAGGAGGATCGTGGGATCCGCCACGATCGCCCGCGCGATCGCGACGCGCTGCTCCTGCCCGCCCGAGAGCTGCCGCGGGTAGTGGTGGATGCGGTCCGAGAGGCCGACGAGGGCGAGCGCAGCCTCGACGTGCGCGCGGCGCTCGGCCTTCGAGAGGCCCGTGAGGAGCAGCGGAAGCTGCACGTTCTGGAAAGCCGTAAGCACTGGAATGAGATTGTACATCTGAAAAATAAAGCCGATGTGGCGCGCCCGCCAGGCGGCGAGCCTGCGCCCCGAGAGGGCGCTGATTGTGTCTCCGGCTATGCGTACCGTGCCGGCTGTCGGCGTGTCGAGGCCGCCGATGAGGTTGAGGAGCGTCGTTTTGCCCGAGCCGGACGGCCCCATGAACGCGATGAACTCACCCTTCTCGACGTCGAGGTTGAGGCCGCGGAGGACGTCTATCTCCTCGCCGCCTCGGTGATACTTTTTATCGAGGTTCCTGATCTCGACGAGGGCGCCCGTGCCCGTGCCGTCAACTCGCACCATAAGGGAATCTCCTTTTCCGCTCTATTTTTTCAGCGTCACCCGCACGCCGTCGCGAAGCTCGCCGCTCGCCCAGGTCACGACCTGCTCGCCGCTTCTCAGCCCCGCCGTGATCTCGATATCAGGCCCGCGCTCGCGGCCGGTCTGGACGGCTCTCCGCTCGGCATGGGCGTCCTTCAGGACGAACACGATTGGTTTGTCTCCATCGCGCCGCACCGCGTCGCGGGGGACGAGGATAATGACGGCCGATGCCGTGTCCCGTGCGCCTTCGAGAAACGATACCTTGACCCCCATGTCAGGGAGGATGCGCGGATCGAGCTCGTCGAACGTTATGCGGACTTTGACGGTCGCCTTCTGCCGGTCGGCAGTCGGGATCACCGTGCGCACCTTCGAGGGGATGCGCCAGTCCGGGTAGGCATCGAGCACGGCCTCGACCCGCTGGCCGGAAGTGACCCGGGCGATGTATGATTCGTTCACGTCGACCTCGATCTCGAGGGAGCGCATGTCCACGATGGTCGCGATGCCGGTGCGGGTGAAGCCGCCGCCGGCCGAGATCGGCGAGACCATCTCGCCGGGTTGAGCGTCTTTCGATACGATGATTCCCGCGAAGGGGGCGCGCACGACGCAATTGTCGACGTTTTGCCGTGAGATTTCGGCCGTGCGCTGCGCCGCGGTGACCTGCTCCTCGGCGAGCGCGAGCTGTGCTTCGTAGCTCGCCACGGCCGTCTCGGCGTTGTCGAGCGCTTCCACGCTCACGAGCTCGCGAGCGCGAAGCTCGCGATTGCGCTCGAAGGTTCGTTGGGCGTTCGCGAGCCTCACCTTGAGATCCTCGAGAGCCGCTTTGGCCACCGCGTGCCCGGCTTCGGCCGCCCGGAGGGCGGCGAGCGCGTCTGTGTCGTCGAGACGCGCGAGAACCTGTCCGGCCGCGACGTGCATCCCTTCGTCGATGAGCACGTCCTTGATCTTGCCGGTTACCTTCGCGGACACCGTCGCCCTGCGGCGAGGCGTCACGTAGCCGCTCGCGTTGAGGACCGCCGTCTGCGCGGCTCCGGCCTCGCCCACGGACGTCACGCGCACCTCGGTCGAGCGCCTGCCGAAAATAACGGCGAGCGCAACGGCGATGATCACCGCTGCCGCGAGAATCGCGACGACGACCGGTCCGCTGCCGCGCGGCGCACGCTCCCGCGCCGCGGGATCTATGCTGAGTTTCGATAAATCACGTTCCATAATGATGAGCATACTATGCGATAACACGTTCGCAGGCAACGTGAAAAAACGGTTGGAACGGAATCTAACCAGGGAGGGTGGAGCGCTTTCTGAAAAATGGTTCGTTGGAGCAGCCTGTTTTGTGAGCGCCGGGCATTGAACCTGCGCACGACATTGCGCTTTTCCGCGGACCATTGTAGATTAATCCAATGAGCAATGATATCCGGCCCCGAAAATCATATGCATCGCTTCTGCACTACGCTCCGGATTACGTTCAACGCTGCGAGCGGACGCTCGACGAGGCGCTGCGTGACGTGCCGGCGTATGAATTGTGGCGCGCCCTCGATCCGGGCCCGGAACGGTCAGTGTTCTCCCGATTGGCGGCGCTGCCGGCACTGACCAAGGCCGATCTCCGCTTGCACGGGCCGCAAGGGTTCGTGCCGCATGGCCGCGATATCGCCGCGGGCGTCGGCGCGCACGAGATCGAGCTCGTCGAGACGAGCGGCTCGACGGGGGACCGGGTCACGAACGTATGGTACCAGCCCTGGTGGGACGCTTCCGAAACGGCATCCTGGCAGCTCAACGCCCATGCCCGCGCCGCGGCAGTCGGCGAGCATCCCGAGGCGATCCTCACGAGCCCCTGGTGCACCGGCTTCCCCTGCGAGGCTGATTACCTGGCGATTCACCAGCGCACGATGGGCCGGTTTCTCTACCTGAGCGAACGCGCCGACCCGAGTACCTGGAGCGCGGAGCTCATGGACCGCATGGTGAAGGAGCTCAACGCCTTCAAGCCGGTCGTCATCGAGGCCAACCCGTCGTTCCTCGCGAGGCTCTCGCGCCATATCGTCGAGCGCCGGCTGCGCGTGCCCTCGCCGGCCATCATTATCCTGACGTATGAAAATCCCTCCATCCTTCATCATCGCCAGATCAGCCGCGCGTTCGACGCGCCCATCGCGAGCTCCTACGGCGCGACCGAGGCCGCCTACGTGTTCATGGAGTGCGAGGCGGGGCGCATGCATCAGGTGACCGAATCGTGCCACGTGGATTTTCTGCCCTTCGCGCCGGAGCATGGAGGCCCCGATATCGGGCGCATCCTCGTCACGACGTTCGGCAATCCCTGGCGCGCCCTCGTGCGATTCGACATCGGGGATGTCGTGCGGTTGGATGGACCCGCGCCGTGCCCGTGCGGCCGCAATGACGGGCTGACCCTGGCAGCGGTGGAGGGCCGCACGATAAGCATCACGCTCGCGCCGGACGGCCGGGCGGTGACCCAGGGCGCCGTGGATCGAGCCCTCGGCGCAGTCGAGGAGCTCGTCGAGTACCAGATGCTCCAGAAGGGCCCCGGGGCCTACTATCTGCGCTTTGTGGCTGAGGAAGGCGCTTCGAGCATCGTTGGGGGTGCGGCTCGCGAAGCCCTCAGGGGAATATATGGAAATGCGGCGGTCGTCACCGCGGAGCCCGTCGGGGCGATCGTTCCCGACCCGCCGGGCAAATACAAGCTCGCCACGTCGCTCGATCCCGTCGATCCCGACGCGCTGCTAGAGGCGAGCTACGCTCCGAAGGTACTCTGAGAGGCAGGTATGGAAAAGATTTTAAGACCAGGCCCCGTCTATCTCCTCGCGGGGGGACCGCACTCGCGCCGCACGCAGAAGGATCCGCTCCTCACGCGGGCCATCGCGGCGGGCGGCGTGATCGAGCCGTCGATCGCTTACATCGGCGCCGCGAGCGGCGACGACAAATCGTTCTTCAAGATGATATCGGGCATGATGCGCAACTGCGGAGCCGGGGAGGTCGTTTTCGCCGAGCTCGTTTCGAAGCGTGCGAAGCTCGACAAGACCCGCTCGATCCTCGAGTCGGCCGACATGGTCTTCGTGAGCGGCGGCGACGTGGAAGAGGGGATGGAGGTGCTCGGGGAGCGGAAGATCCTGCCCTTCCTCCGCGAGCTGTACGAGAGCGGCAAGCCCTTCTTCGGACTGTCGGCGGGGAGCATCATGCTGGCCCGCGAATGGATCGTTTGGGACGACCCGAACGACGACTCGACCTCGAGCACGTTCCCGTGCATGGCCTTTGCGCCGGTTCTCTGCGACACGCACAGCGAAGAGGAAGGATGGGAGGAGCTGCGCGCCCTGCTCTTGATCTCCCCCGAAGGGACATCTGGCTACGGTATCCCGACGGGGGCCGGTCTCTGCGTCCACCCGGACGGCTCGCTCGAGGCGCTTGGGCTGCCGGTGAGCTGCTTTGCCAAGATCGCGGGCGCCGTGAAGCGAAGAGCCGACCTTGAGCCCGTTGACAACCCGTCCCTATAGTGAGAGTATTGACGCCTGATCAACCCCCTGTTTTAGGACGAGAGCACTTGACTGCGGAGGATTGTTGAGAAATGATCAACCGTTCGTTCCTTCGATTCGCTTGTGGCTCGGCACTGCTCGCAGTATCGATCGGAATTGTCCCGTTTGCAGGAGTCGGAGCCGCGCCGGGGAGCCCGGCGCCGGGAACAGCCGCCGAAAAAGCCATGGATAGAATCGCTGAAAGCTACGTCAAGCTGACCCTCGCCGTCGGCGAGCACGATCCGATGTACGTCGACGCCTACTACGGGCCAGTCGAATGGCAGGCGCAGGCGAAAACCGCGAAAAAACCGCTCGCGGTTATCAAAGCGGAAGCCGCGCCGCTCGTCGCGGAGCTGCGAAAGCTCGACGTTTCGCGCGAGGAGGAGATCGTCCAGCTCCGCCGCGATTACCTGGCGAAGGCGCTCGAGTCGCTCGCGGCGCGCGTACGCATGCTCGAGGGCGCGAAGTTCACATTCGATGAAGAATCCGCCGCGCTGTACGACGCGGTCGCCCCACGCTGGGACGAGGATCACTTCAAAGCGGCGCTCGCCCGGATCGATTCGCTCGCGCCTCCCGGGGAGGGCTCGCTCGTCGACCGCCTCGAGCGGTTCAGAAAAGATTTCCTCGTTCCAAAAGAGAAGCTCGATACGGTTTTCGCCGCTGCGATTGCGGAGGCCCGCGCGAGGACGAGAGCGCATATGAATTTGCCTCCCGACGAGTCGTTCGCCGTCGAGTACGTCACGAATCAGCCGTGGAGCGCATACAACTGGTACAAGGGGGACAACCGCAGCGTGATCCAGGTCAACATGGATATCCCGATCTACATCGGTTCCATGATTGGCTGGGCCTGTCACGAAGGCTACCCCGGGCATCACGTCAAGAGCGTGCTCTGCGAGCAGCATTTCGCGAAGGAACGGGGCTGGGTCGAGTTCACCGTCTCGCCGCTTTTCGCTCCCCAATCGCTCATCGACGAGGGGACCGCGAATTTCGGGATCGAGGCGGCCTTCCCCGGCGACGAGGCCCTCGCCTTCGAGCGCGACGTGCTGTATCCGCTCGCCGGGCTCGACCCCGGCAGGGCTTCGGCCTATTACGAGGTCCGGAAGCTGCAGAAGGATCTCAACAACGCGGAAAATGACGTCGCGCGGCTCTACCTCGATGGAGAGATCACCGCGGACGAGGCGGCACGGCGGCTGTCGACCTACACGCTCGTGAGCCTCGAGCGCGCCCGCAAGCTCGTCTCGTTCATTGACCGGTACCGGAGCTACATCATCAATTACAATGTCGGCTACGATCTTGTGAAAGATTACATCGAAAGGCGCGGCGGCACGGCGGATGAGCCGCAGAAGCGCTGGGATGAATTCAGCGACTTGCTCTCGGCGCCGCGCGTGCCCTCCGCGTTGAAGTAGATGCGGCCGGGCGGCGGCTAGGGGAGCGGAGGAAAGGAGACGAATCTCGCCATGAGAAATCCGGTGATGCGAAACGGGTGCGCTCGTGCGTGCTTCATTATCCTGTGTCTCACCCTCGCTCCCCTTTCATTCCCTCGTGCCCAGACCGAGTCGAAGCGGCCGGGCCTGCTCTTCGCCGGCGTGCAGGCAGGATACTGTCCCGACAATATCAAAGCGTTCTCGGGCTCCTGCACCCACAAAGAGCAGCTCCTTGACGTGTTCGTCGGGGTGCGCCTGCATCGGCACGTTGCCGTCCAGACAACGTTCATGTATCACGACGACTTCGATGTTGACTGCGACGAAAGCCCTCCCGTCCCGGCGAGCGGGCAGTATACGGTTCACGCCCTCGAGGCCGGGCCTGGCATCCAGAAGTACCCCTACTACACGTCGGAGATAGATGTCATAGCGGAGCCGCTGCCCGCGCAATGGGTGGTATCGCTCCGGGTGCTCGCGGGATACGGCTGGATATGGACGAAGGACATTCCCATGTGGCTTGCGGGCGTAGGGTTCGCCGCGGGGGACGAACGAGTCCGGTTCGTCCTCGACATCAGGAAACACTGGTTCGAAGTGCCATGCGAGAGCGTAACCTATCATTACGAGGACGGCGTTCTCGTCGACAGGCACGCAGTCAGTCAAGACAAGAACGAACGTCCGTTCGCGATTATGGCCGGGCTGGAGCTCGGCATTCCTTGGCTAAAGTAAGGAGGCCCGCGCATGATCAGGGAAATCACCGCACAGATGCTCGATACAGAAAGCTTCATCAAGGACAAGGTCGCCGAGATCAAAGCCGCGGTCGGCAAGAGTACGGCGATCAACGCACTGTCGGGGGGAGTCGATTCCTCGACGGTAACGATGCTCGCGCACCGCGCGCTCGGCACCCAGCTCAGGACGGTCTTTATCGAGAACGGCATCATGCGCGAGGGGGAGCATGAGCGCGTCGCGAGGCTCTTCAAGAAGCTCGGCGTCACGGTCGAGGTCGTCGACGCGCGGAACGAATTTTTCGCGGCGCTCAAGGGGATCACGGATCCCGAAAAGAAGCGTGAAGCCATTACGCAAACATTTTACAAGAACGTGTTCGGGCGCATCGTGAAGGAAAGCGGGGCGAAGAACCTGCTCCAGGGAACGATCCTCACCGACGTCGACGAGACGGTGGCGGGGATCAAGCGGCAGCACAACGTCTTCGCGCAGCTCGGCATCGATCCGCAGGAGGCGTTCGGTTACCACATTCTCGAGCCGCTCATCCAGCTTCGCAAGGACGGCGTGCGGCTGCTGGCGAGGGCGCTCGGGCTGCCCGCCGAGCTCACCGACCGCATCCCGTTCCCGGGGCCGGCGCTCGCCGCGCGGGTGATCGGGGAGGCGACGCCCGAGCGCGTCGCTATCATCCGCAAGGCGACGGCGGTCGTCGAACGCCTGCTCACGGGCACCAAGGCGTTTCAGTATATGGCGATCCTGCACGAGGACCGCGTGACCGGCATGCGGGAGGGAAAGCGTGACTTCGGCTTGCAGATCGAGATCCGCTCGTGGGACTCGGTCGACGCGAGGACCGCGACGCCGACGAGGATGTCGTTCGATACGCTCGAGAAGCTCGCCCACGAGATCGTCGCCGAGGTGCCCGGCGTCGTGAGCGTCACGTACAACATAGCTTCGAAGCCGCCGTCGACGATCGAGGCGGTTTGAGAGCCCTCACCTGATCACGACGAACTTGCCGATGGTCCTTGGGAAGCGACCATCCTCCGGCTCCACCGAGAAAAGGTAGATCCCGCTCGCGATGTCCTGCCCGTTCCGCGAGACGAGATCCCACGGCAGGGTTCCATTGCCCGTGCTCCCGTCATGGAAGATCGCCTCGATGAGGTCTCCCGAGAGCGTATAGATCCTCACGGTCGAGCGGCACCG